>JAEEGL016890034.1_pt1 | contig 17099 bp, 11 predicted proteins | sample 9134231 | NCBI WGS metagenome assembly JAEEGL01 (sample SAMN16246548, study PRJNA631951) | gut metagenome | biome: gut microbiome; feature: rumen; material: fiber-attached | host: Bos | place: Iran: Karaj | collected 2018-10
CATGTCTCCATTTATGATCTGGGCAACCTGAAGACCATAAACAGGCTTATCTACAATAAAGATATTCTCCTCATGTATATTAGGAGAATCCTTATCTTTTAATACCGCAATAGTTATATTCTCCCTTGAAAGTAATCGTATATAGGATTTATTGTCTCTAAACTCCCTGTAGCCCATAAACACATGGGTTACCTTGTTCGTTGCCAGCATCTTCCTGACTTCATCGATACTAGATGCAAGATATAGATTTACCCTGAGTCCTGCTGCCAGATTTCTTGCCATATTCCTGTACATCTCAACAACAGCGGGAGAAGTCCCACTTTCAGAGGTGTCAAAAAAGATAACATTTATGAATCTAACAGTTTTAATTCCAAGGCAAGGAGCCGGATCTACTATCTCCTGATAAATACTTACTCTTATGGTTGTACCCTTGTTTTTCTCACTTTCAATACGTACAAATCCGTTCATGCACCTTACAAGTCCATATACGATTGAAAGTCCAAGGCCTATGCCGCCGGTACTTCTTGTTCTTTTTTTGTTTGCCTGATAGACGCCCTTTTGTACGCTCTCCACGTCTTTTTTAGTCATTCCTATGCCAGTGTCGGTTACTTCTATTATGAGGTTTACACCATACTCTTTCTTTAGCGCAGATATTTTTAGGTAAACTCCACCTTCCACTGTGAACTTAAAGGCATTATCAAGAAGATGTAATATTATCTTTCTTATCTTTCTGATATCACCTTTCATTGCAGAGGGAACGATTGGATCAAGATCAACAATAAATTCCAGATTCTTTTTGATATCCATGGATTTATAGTTGATCAAAATATCATTGACCACAGACGTGATCATATACCTTTCATTTTCAAGCCTTATGTCATTTCTCTGGATTTCACTGTAATCCTGGATATCTTCTATCTGTCCTGCTATTCTGATTCCAGCATTTCTTATGGACACTATATCTTTTCTGTCTTCTTTTCTTAGAATCAGGTCAGTCATACCATTTATGACATTAAGAGGTGTTCGAAGTTCGTGGGAGATATTAACAAGAAAATCTTCCATATCATGAAGATAGTCCTCTCTTCTGCCTTTTAATCTCTCAATCTCATCATCCTTTTCACCGCTTCTTTCTATCATCCTCCTGAGCATAATGCTTATAAATACAGCTGAAAATAAGTGAAGACCAATCCTTAATATATCTATGATCGCATAGGAAAAAGTATTAGACTTTACGGCAAGAACTATCTGAACTGCCATTACCAGAAAGTATTCAGCAAGGATAATGCGCAAAAAGCCTCTTCGTCCAAGCAGGGCTGCAACCCCCATTAGAATGGTTGAAATAACATAAATACCAAAGAAATTATTAGAATGAACACCCAGATAGAAAGCTATGATAAGTGCCATGATCAGATAGTAATTTTCTCTGTATCCAGTGCCAGCATACTGAGTAACATGCATCCACCACATGGCAATTGCGCCAACAACAATAAGTGGTGGCATCCAAAATTCCCAATCAAGGATAGCATTTTCCAATATAGTACCTATGCAAAGAGCAGTAAGCACTAAAATGGCCATGATATGGACTCTGTTTCTTTCCTGATGATTATCTTCCACAATCATTCTCCCTTTGCTTTGTCCTGCTTTTCTTTTCCAAGTAATTCATATGCGTGACTTATAACAACATCAAAATTCATAGTTCCGTTTGAACAATACACCCCTACTATAGTGCCCGGACTACCCTCATCCAATAAAAGTCTTTTAGCCATTTGAACATCATTATCAAAATAGGTTTCATCATTTTCAAAGCCAAAAGCAGCAAAGATTTCGCCAGAGAGCCTGTACACATTTTCATCCCCAAATACATCCATAAGGCTCTTGGCAGTGATCTTTACAATTTCATCACCTATATCGTGTCCAAGCTTTGCATTAATATCTTTCAGCCCTTCAATTTCGCACAGGACATAGCCAAAAGCCTGTGACTTATCAAATTTTTCCTTTGTAAATTCCTTTAATGCAGTGCGATTTTTGGCTTTTGAGAGATAGTCATGGTAGCTGTAATATATTATTCTGTCCTGCTCTCTTCTCTGGTTTATGAACTGAGTAAAGAAATGAGGCAGTACCTTCATGATCTCATTGACACTTGGGATCCTTTCTGCAGAAATATCTGTTAATCCAACAAATCCTAGAATCTCATCTCCTGTTCTTAAGGGACTAAACACTGCATTTCCAATATTGTTTCTTTTCATGACCTGATAGGTAAACTGCGAAGTTTCTTTTATCTCATCAGGATTGTTTACAACAACGCATATTACATCTTCCGAAATGCCAAGTTCCCGCATTTTTGCAAATTCCTTTTCGCTAGCCGCAGCCTTTATTTCCTGAGCTAACGGTGTAACCCCATCCTTAAACCACTCATAGGTTTCACGTATGCGATTTTTTTCATCTAATTCGAATATATATGTTCTTTTGGCATCTAGCTCTTTTCCAAGATATTCAAGAAGAAGTTTTATGCTCTCAACAGGATTTTTGGAAGCAGCAGCAAACTGAAGGGATCTGTTTATGAATCTATCCCTGTCCATGGCAACCTGGTCCATGGTCCACCAGCTGACAAACTTAAGGATCATTATGATAGTAAGGACCACCATACCAAATCTCATAAAAATTCCATAGGTGTCCCTATAATTTTTTGCAAATTCCCATAGTAAAATATCTATAAGCGTCAATACAGCAAATATTGAAAGCCCTATGTTAAGGGCAAAGAAATCCGTCTTTATGCCAAGTGCTTTGCAATGAATCCGGTTTTCTATATATGCGATCATCATTAGTACAATGTCGCTCCCCAAAACCACCAAAGCAAAAAATCCAACTGTATTCATCATATCCATGTCAGCCACGAATCTAAGCGCAATCATCGTTGCCTCAGCGCCGACTGATACCGCAAAAGCAAGGATTGAATAGATATTCTTTTTAAATTTAGTAAGGGATGTATAGAAAACCACAAAGGGATATCCAATCATTGGAACGATAAGAGTACCAAGAGTTCTCCAGAAATAATAATGTCCAGACACAAGTTGGATAGCATTGGTATTAATAAGGCACCACAAGCCTATTATAAAAGTAGCTACAGCAAGGGAAAACACATCAAAGGGCTGGCGCGACTTATCAGGAATGCCAAGCCACAAAACAAATAGTAAAAGTCCAAAAAAGACTATAAGAATTGAGGCAACAAGAAGTAGTGCCCTATCATGGATAAACCACCTGATATATTCGGCAGGCTGGCCTAAATATACTCTGTAAATATGGGCTGATGAGTTTTTCTCAGTGAGCTGCTGACACTCTATTATAAAGGTCTTTCCTGCATCCTCTCTGGATATTCCAACCTTATGAAAGGCAACGCCATAGCCAATGCCCGTAATATTTTCCTCAGCCAGATATTCATAGACTCTTCTTTTGTTAAGGGACACTTTGATATTTACATTCTTTGACTCAAAGCAAATACACTCGCCATCAAACAAATATATTGGAAGCTTTTTGGACAAAGTAATAACGCCATTCTTATAATCAGAGTTTTTGATCTCAGATAGCTTATAGAGATTGCCCTCTTCATCACACCAACCACTGTCAAAATCAGTCATTTCAGGAAGATACTCTAAGCTAAATGCATCAGAAAAGAACAGTGTTCCAGCAAAAAGAACTACTGCAATTGCTACAAATACAATATTCAATTTCCGGATGGTGCTAAGGCTTTTTTTGTTTTCCTGCATATTTACTCCTAGGCATACTTACCACTATACATAATTTTAACATGTGGTATTGCGTTAAATTATAATTTATATATAAAATATTTATGCACAATTAGCTTGTGCAATACATAGATTGACTTTCACACGCCACAGTGTTATAGTCTAAAGAGCATGACTTCTATAAATATGCTTGTTGAGGGGATTTGCACCTATATGAATAATAAAACTTACGGATTTATAGGCCTTGGACTTATAGGCGGATCAATGGCCAGAGCAATAAAGAGCGCTCAGCCTGATTGCACTATTATGGCCTACGCTCCACACAGAACTACAGTTGACGCTGCCAGGGCTGACGGAACAATTGATATAGCTCTTGAGAAAATTGGAGCAGAATTTTCAGACTGTGACTATATCTTTTTATGTGCCCCGGTTGAGATCAATAATGATAATCTTGAACTTCTAATGCCCTATCTAAGTCCCAAAACCACAGTTACTGATATAGGAAGTGTCAAGAACAGCATACACGAAAAGGTCAGAGAACTTGGAATCGAGGATCAATTTATCGGCGGACATCCCATGACAGGAACAGAGCGCATCGGATATCAGAACTCCAAGGCTGCTCTTCTAGAAAATGCCTACTACATCCTGACCAAAACCGACAAGACCAAGGATGACAGAATAAGTGATTACTATCATCTGGTAAAGGCCATGGGGGCTATACCTCTTGTAGTTCCTTATCTTCAGCATGACTATGCCACAGCTGCCATAAGCCATGTTCCACATGTGCTATCTGCAGCCCTCGTTAACCTTGTAAAAAACAGCGATAATGAAGATGATCTTATGAAGACAATAGCAGCAGGCGGATTTAAAGATATAACCAGAATTTCATCCTCCTCTCCTGTTATGTGGCAACAGATCTGTAATACCAACTCAGATAATATTTCAGAGCTTTTATCAAGCCTTATTGATTCTCTTGTAGATATCAAACTTGCTGTAGATGAGCATGACAGCGACAAGCTTCTTGATTTCTTTACTTCAGCCAGGTCATACAGGGAATCCTTTTCAGACTTTACAAGTGGTCCTATTCAAAAGACCTATGTTCTCCATGTGGAAATCGATGACCAGCCAGGTCGCCTTGCCAAGGTGGCAGTTCTTTTATCTGACCATTCTGTAAACATTAAGAATATCGGAATTGTACATAACAGAGAATATGAAAGAGGAACTTTAAAAATAGAGTTCCATACCCAGAAGGACCTGGATCAGGCCCTTGACCTTTTGTCCCACAATGGTTACACAGTCGTAACATATCAGGGATGAATTAAAAACCTTTGGAGGTAGCAATGATATCACTTGAAAAAGCATCTCATCCACTTAAAGGTGACGTATTTGTCCCTGGCGACAAATCAATATCCCACAGGAGCATCATGTTCGGCGCTCTTGCAGAGGGAACTACTGAAATTACAGGTTTCCTGGAGAGTGCAGATTGCCTTTCAACTATTGATTGTTTCAGAAAGCTTGGAATCATCATTGACCATAGTATGAGACCAACTAATGGCGTCCCAACTATCACAGTGCACGGAAAGGGTCTCCATGGCCTTACAGATACTTCATCTACTCTCTATACCGGAAACAGCGGCACGACTACAAGACTTATGACCGGAATCCTGGCGGCTCAGCCCTTTGACTCTGCTATAACAGGAGATAATTCCATAGAGAAAAGACCCATGAACCGCATCATCAAGCCCCTGACCCAGATGGGTGCTGATGTTTCCTCTATGATGGGAAATGGCTGTGCTCCTCTTATAATAAAGGGCGGCAGAAAGCTCCATGGCATAAACTACAGAAATCCTGTAGCTTCAGCCCAGGTTAAATCCTGTATTCTCCTTGCAGGCCTCTATGCAGATGGCGACACCGTAGTCTATGAGCCTGCCCTATCCAGAAACCATTCAGAGATAATGCTCCAGTCCTTTGGAGCTGACATACACAATGAAATTGCAAGAGATGGCAGCGCAGCTGCTATACTCCACCCTGGCATGCCACTTCATGGCATGAAGATAAATGTGCCCGGAGATATATCTTCAGCAGCATACTTTATCGCTGCTGCTCTTATGGTCCCTGGTTCTGAGCTCCTTATCAGAAATGTCGGTATCAATAAGACAAGATGCGGCATCCTTACCGTTCTCAAACAGATGGGAGCTGATATTACTCTTCAGAACGTCAATGAATCAGGCGAGCCAAGAGCCGATATCCTTGTCAAATACAGCGAGCTGCATGGCAATCAGAATAACAGATTTGAGATAGGCGGCAAGGATATCCCTACTATGATAGATGAGCTTCCTATGGTGGCTGTTCTTGCAGCTACAGCAAACTTCGATACTATAATCAAGGACGCTGCTGAGCTTAAGGTAAAAGAATCAGACAGAATTACCACTGTGGTAGATAATCTGACAGCTATGGGCTGCGATATCGAAGCTACCGAAGATGGCATGATAATCCATGGAGGAAAGCCGCTTCATGGCACAGATATAAATACTCATAACGACCACCGTCTTGCCATGAGCTTTGCAATAGCTTCTCTGGCAGCTGAAGGCACCACAAGAATACTTGATGATGCCTGTGTAAATATCTCATATCCTAGCTTTTTTACTGATCTTCAGAGGCTTCTGTAAATAATGTAAGTTTCTAGTTAATAACTTAGTGATAAAAATAGTCAAAAAAATCCGCGGCATTATCTTAAACGCCGCGGATTTTTCTTTATTCCTTTATTCTTTTATTCTTTTACTGAATAGTAAATCTTTCCAGGTTTCCGTTGATGGTATCAACAGCCTCAGAAACTGACGAAGCCGCGCTTGCCACAAGTTCTGAAGATGATGCAACACCCTTGGCTGCCTCAGTTACTCTTTCAACATTGTCAGCGATTTCCTGAGTCGATGCTGACTGCTCTTCTGATACTGATGCCATGTTTGTGGCAACATCATTAACCTTCTCCATCTGCTCAGCCATGGTAGAAAGTGTATCATTGGCTTCAGATAACTGCTGCGTGATCTCCTTGAAGGTTGTAGCTGCTGTATTGATAGATTCAGCGCTGTTATTTATAAGCTGTGTATTAGTCTCCGATTTTTCTGACAGCTGCTGAACTCTTGCGGACATATCCTTGATAATATCTGCAATCTGTTTGGTAGCATCTGCAGAATTCTGAGCGAGCTGTCCAATCTCCTGAGCAACAACCGCAAATCCTTTTCCGGCTTCTCCTGCTCTTGCTGCCTCAATGCTGGCATTAAGTGACAAAAGATTTGTCTGAGAAGAAATGGAATTGATAAGATCTACAATCTGATTGATCTGATCTGCAGCCTCATCAACACTTGAAACTGCATCTGCCATATCTTTCATGGAATCAACAATATCATTCATTCCATTAGCAACACCTGCCATCTCATGCTGTCCGGAATCAGCCTTTGAAACAAGCTCGTTCATAGTTTCTTCTATCTGCTGTTCCTGCTCAGTTACATTTGCAACTGTCTGAGCCAGAACAGTAGCATTTTCAGCTACTTCATTGACAGCCTTGGCCATATTATCGATATTTTCACGTATCTGATTCATGCTGGCTGACTGCTCATTGGCTGCTCCCTCAAGGTCTTCCGCTGTACTCTTTGAAGTCTGCGCATCTCCAAATAATTTTCCTGAAACATCTTTTATCTCGCTAAGGGAAGTCCTCATTCCGGTTACAAAGTTGCCCATGGCATTGTTCATATAAGCGATTTCATCATCGCCAGTTGAAGATATATCTACAGTAAAGTCACCACCTGAAATCTTTTCAATATTATCTGTAAGGCTTGTGACAGGATTCTTTATGAGTTTTCTCAAAACTATGTTGATCACAAGGATCACTATCACTATTGCTGCCAATATAACAACAGCCAGAATGGCAAGTAACCTGTAGAGCGCTGCCAGAACTTCGCTCCGCCTTGCATAAGCTACTACAAGCCAGTCAGTTCCACTTACAGGGGAAGCAACAAGGAAATAATTCTCTCCTCCTACATTAGCCTCTGTAACTTCGTGAGTTTCCTTGCCAGCTTCAGCTGCCGCATATTCACCTATAGACTTAAGAAATGGATTATCAGCTATATCGGCCACATTTTGTCCGCAAACTTCCTTATTATCTTTATATGTGAGAAGCAGCCCCTGACTAGTGATCATAAGCACTCCACCTGTATTATAGAGCTGGACGCCATCAAGTTCTGTCTGAATTCCTGACAAGAACAAATCTGCAGCAAAGGCGCCCTCTCGCCCATCCTTGAGGTGTACACGCCTGATTACAGACGCACAAAGGTCTCCTGTTACTGTATCAAAATATGGAACATCGTAGTAATAAAACCAGCTATTTGTATAAGTCATAGCCTCCTTGTACATGACATTGTCTGTACAGTCCTCTATGGAGTATGTGGGATCTGCAGCATAAAGAAAGGTCTTATCGCTCAGCATCAAATAAGCTCCGGTTGGGAGAAGTGCATATCTTCCAACTGTTCCAGTAAGATAGCCCATCAGAGCCTGATTTGAATCATAATCATTCTGTTCTACAGCATCAGCTACACCATTCAAATAGTAGAAGGTTGAGTTTAGCTCTCTGTTAACTTTGCTGGCATCTGCCGTAACCTCATTTTGCAAAGAGCTGTAAATAAGACTCTTGATCATAGCATAGCCAAGAACATAAGTTATGCTCTCAGCTACCAGAACAGTGATCAGTAACATTGAAACAAACAAAAGAGAAATCCTTGTGCTGACAGCCTTTGGTGATGAGCCAGCTTTCTTTTCCGTCTTATTGCCCATGATATACCTCCATATCAATAATTATGGCTAAAATAATTATTACCACTTGCGCTATTTAATTATACACATCAATTATTAATATAATATTAAGTTTATCTGTAATCGGTATTAAATAAAATTTTATTGAGTACAATTAGTAAAAGAAGGAACTACCAACCACTAAAATGATTGATAGTTCCTTCTTTTATAGGTAAATATTTTACTAACCTCAAGCAACTTACTTAAGGGCATTTAAAAATTCAATTACTTCTTCTTTTGAGGGCATCACTGAAAGGGCTCCCTTTCTTGTTGTTATAATAGAAGCTGCAGCATTTGCAAAGGTCAGGCACTCATAAAGTCCCTCTTTAGATAGATCATCAAGGCCGTTTCTGTGTATGTAATCTATCGCACAGGCACAGAATGTATCACCAGCTCCTGTAGTTTCTATTGTATCTGGATTTTTAAAGCCCTCCCTTTTTACCACCATATCCTTGTATAGGACAATGCTTCCATCCGGTCCAAGAGTTGCAAATACAATAGGAATATTGTACTCTTCCTTTATCTTTCTAGCTCCTTCAAGGATATCCGTGCAGCCTGTAAAAAGCTCTATCTCGTTATCTGAAATTTTCAATATATCGCAGTTCTCAAAGCCATACTTCATAGCCTGAAGAGCAGAGTCAACGCTATCCCACAAAGGTTGCCTGTAATTTGGGTCAAAAGAGATTAAAGCGCCGCTATTCTTTGCAATCTCAACTGCTCTTTTTGTTGCCCCTCTTGCAGGCTCATCTGTCATTGACAGCGTTCCAAGGTGAAAAATGTCTGCATTTTTAATGATGTCTGCATGACTATCAACATCTCCCTCAGTCAACATCATATCTGCACCAGGTTTTCTGTAAAAAGAAAAGTCTCTGTCTCCGTTTGGAAGCTTATTAACAAAAGCCAGAGTTGTGTGAACAAGATCATCCATTACAAGGCCACTGGTATCTACACCTTGTACTTCCACTCTCGTCTTTAACATATTTCCAAAAAAGTCTCTTCCAACCTTGCCGATAAAAGCTGTATTCTTGCCAAGATTCTGAAGCATAGAGAGTACATTGCAGGGTGCTCCCCCAGGGTTTGCCTCAAATAGAGGGTTTCCCTGACTACTGTCGCCACTAGCAGTAAAATCTATAAGCAGCTCCCCAAGCGCTGCTACATCTATCTTTTTCATACATTATTTCCTCTCAAGCTCATACATGGTAACATCCATAAGAAGTTCGCCAACAGCCTTAAAGCTGATGCCTTCTGCCTTAACATCTGTAAGTATGACCATGGACATTACTTGTTCCCCATTGTTAATAAAGAGTTCCATGCTGTATCTGTCAAGGACAAGTCTAAGTGATATCTCGCCCTTATTACCCGCTACTCTGCAGCGTCTCTGGTGAACGATTGCTCTTCTACTGCCAGAGTGCTTTCTGTCTATCTTTACAATGTTAAGTTCAGGATCATATTCAATAGTTGAAAAAGCCTTTCCATTGTCAGCAAACCTGATCTCAAACTTCTTGTAGGAAAGATCACTTTCTGTTGATCTGACTCTCACAGTCATATCGACACATCTTCCCTCGATACATGAAAGTGAGCAGCTATCTGAGATAAGGACATTTTGCCTGCTGATCCTCTTTCCATAATATTTTTCTATTTCTCTTGCAGGCCACTGAATAAGTCTGTTGTCTACAATTGAAATCTCCCTAGGAAGGCTCATTTGACCAAACCAAGGGAAGTCATCCCGCCTTATTCCGCAGGTATCCCAGTTCTGCATCCAGCCGATCATAACTCTGCGGCCATCCTCTGTGAGTATTGTCTGAGGCGCATAGAAATCAATTCCGTAGTCCACTGCCTGACAGTTTTCCTCGCAGAAATCACCATTTTCATCAATGCTTCCGATCACACACAATGTTCCATTTCCGTTGTGGAACTCAAGCTCTTCAGGAAGCATGTCCTGAGGGCTTGTGAGCACAACCTGCTTGCCATCGTGGCCAAAATAATCAGGACACTCCCACATAGCTCCAAATCTATGATTGTTCCTGATAAGAGTCTTGTCATAGGCCCAATTGATGCCATCATCACTTACAAACTGAAGGAGCTGACCATCCTTGTCCTCAGTTTTGTTGCCAACTACAATATAGTATTTACCGTTTTCACGCCACACTTTAGGATCTCTGAAGTCATACTTACCAGCGCCTTCCGGAAGCATAGTGCTGTCAATCACAGGATTATTCTCGTACTTGTGATAATTTCTGCCATCTCCAAAAGCAATACACTGAGTCTGATATTCATGGATGTTTCCATCCTCATCTTCCTTTTTCTGAACGCCAGTGTAAACAAGGAGCTGTCTGCCGTCTTCCATCTCTATAGCACTTCCTGAAAAGCAGCCATCCTTGTCATATTCCTCATCTGGAGCAATTGCGCAAGGCAGATATTCCCAGGTCATAAGATCCTTACTGACTGCATGTCCCCAGTGCATAGGTCCCCATACAGTATCATAGGGATAATACTGGTAAAAGAGATGATACTCTCCCTTATACATGCTAAAGCCGTTTGGATCATTCATCCATCCACATCTTGGTGTCAGATGAAAAAGAGGCCTAAGCTCCGGAGCTATCATCTTCTCCTTTTTTTCTTCATATTCACGTGCTTTGTTTAACTTATCACTCATAATACTCCTCATAAATCTATATTGTAGATTCTAAAAAATAAGGGAGGAGAAATAACCTCCCCCCTCTTTATTCATAGTCAGACTTCTTATTTGTAGAACTCATCAAGGTACTTCTGGTAGATTGATAAGTACTGATCAAGGCCATAAGAGTTAACCTGCTTGAGGTACTCATCCCACTCAGCATCTGTAAGACCATTCATTACGAAGTTACTTCTGCTGGAGTTGATGAAGCTGATAAGGTCTGTCTGGATTGTTGTAAGAGTTTCTGTATCCTCAGCTGTCATAAATACGTTAGGATATACATACTGGCAGTTCATGTCATCTGTGTAGTACTCTTTGATCCAGTCAAGACGATACTGTGCATCATCTGGGCATGTTACGTATACGCCATAGTACTCATCAAGGATAGCAAGAGGTCCACCAACACACTCAGCCTCACGAACTTCTACAGGTGAAGCATCTCCAAGAGGAGCATGCTTTAACATCTTGCCACCATTTGAATTTGTTGAAAGCTCGAAGATATCAAACTCATCATCCTCTCCATATGTTCCCCAGTTGTTCTGTGGTGACTGGAATGGATCATACATAAGATCAAGCCATGAGCAAACAAATGCAGGATTCTCGCACTTAGAAGTTACTACGCATCTGCCGCGGTCAAAACCTGATGTAAATGAGCTGTTCATAGGAGTTACGTTTACAACATCAGCCTTAAGTGCTGCAAGTGGAATGAAATCTTCAAGGTTATCAATGTTAGCAACGTCCCATGTAAAGCAAACACCGTATCTGTGTGACTTACCCTTAGCAACATATGTTGACCAGTCCTGTGTAAAGCACTCAGGATCGATAAGTCCCTCTTCATATAGCTTGTGGAGCCACTGCATACCAGACTTAAAGCCTTCCTGTGTTGCTGTGCAGATAACCTTCTTGTCATCTGTAACTGCGATATGCTGTCCTAAATCGTTGTCACCATAACCTTCGCCAAAGCCATTGATAAGAAGGCTAGGATCCTGATCATTCATGATGCAGGACATAGGAATGATGTCACCCTCAATACCAAACTCAGCCTGAAGTTCAGATGCATGCTCCTTGAAAGCCTTAAGTACTTCTTCGAATTCATCAACCGTTGTAGGTGTCTGAAGTCCGAGGAAATCAAGCCACTTCTTGTTGATGTATGTAAAGTTATTACCTACTGTCTGGATTGCTGTCTTGTTAGAACCAAGCTGCTCGATCCAAGGAAGAGCCCAGATATGACCCTCTGAATCCTCGCACATAGCACGATACTCAGGATACTTATCAAATACAGCCTTAAGGTTAGGCATGTTGTTGTCGATGTACTCTTCAAGTGGAAGAATAACTCCCTGATCTGAATATCTGATCAGATCTGAGTTGCTAAAGCCTGCATTGAATACAAAGTCTGTAAGTGTATTCTTGTTAGCCATGTTGAGCTGAATCTTGTCACCCCACTGATCATTAGAAATAGCTGTCCAGTCAACATGTACGTTTGTCTCCTCTTCAAGTCTCTTGAAGATAGTTCTGTTGTTAGGTTCTGACTCAGTTCCTGATGGATAGCTGATAGTACCTGTAATAGTAACCTTATTTTCTAATGGGAAACTAAGGTCATCTGCTGAAACAGTTGCTGCCCCACTACTTGTAGCACTCTTACCGCATCCGGTGATCATGCCGGCTGTCATAGTAAGAACAAGTGCTGCTGAAAGTAACTTTGTTGTCTTCTTTTTCATTGTCCCTCTCCTTATAAAAAATCTTTATTATCTCCTGTTGCCAGGGGAAGTTCTAATTACTGATAATACCTCGCTAACTCTTCTCAGCCCTTAACTGAGCCAACCATAATTCCTGAGTCAAAGTACTTCTGGAAGAATGGATACATTACAACAAGCGGCAAGCTTGAAATAATGATGGTTGCATATTTAAGAAGTTCTGCAAGCTGTGCTCTCTGTGCTGTACTCTGCATATCAGCGATCATTCCAGGATCTGGTTCATTCTGAATAAGGATTGCTCTTAGTACCAGCTGAAGTGGCTGCTTATCTGCAGAGTTAATATAGATCATTGCATCAAAATAGCTGTTCCACATTCCTACAAACTGCCATAGGATCAATACTGCTATAAGTGGTGTACATACAGGAAGAAGAATCCTGAAAAAGAACACCAATTCATTGGCGCCATCTACATCAGCAGCCTCTCTAAGTTCACTTGGAATCCCCTTAAAGTATGTCCTTGCGATGATCATGTTCCATACGCTAAAGGATCCAGGAAGAATTACTGCCCACATAGTATCAAGCATCCCCATGTTGCTGATAAGAAGGTATGTCGGAATAAGTCCGCCTCCAAAGAACATTGTGATGATAAAGATAGCATTAAAGAACTTTTTGCCCTTAAAATCATCCCTTGACATTGGATAAGCACACAAAAGTGTTATAAATACTGAAAATACTGCAAATAATACAGAGTATATAATTGCGTTTCTAAAACCAACCCATATCTGGGAGTTGGTCATAACTCTCTCATAAGCTGTAAGAGTCCATTTGCTAAAATCAAATACAATTCCCTTGTTCTGAAGAGTTATAGGATCCATAAAGGAAGCTACGATAATGTAGACTACAGGTCCTATGATTGCCATAACGAAGGCAGCAAGCAGAATATATCCAACAAGAAGAAAAATCTTATCTCCAATGGAAGCTCTTGCAAACTCGCTCTTTTTAGCCCTAACTGTTTTCTCCATTTTGCTCTTCTCCTTATAGTCCCTGTCCGTCGTTAAGCTTCTCTACAACCTTGTTAACCGCAATCAAAAGAATTACGTTAACGATTGTGTTAAAAAGGCCTACCGCTGTTGAATAGCTGTAATCGCCATTTAAAAGACCTTTTTTATAAACATAGGTTGCTATGATCTCAGATGAAGCAAGGTTCATATCTGACTGAAGTGCATAGGCCTTCTCAAAACCAATGCTCATGATGTTACCTGCCTGAAGGATAAACTGGATAACAACCATATCCTTGATAGCTGGCCATTCAACTGCCTTGATCTGCTGCCAGATATTTGCTCCATCAATCTGTGCAGCCTCTTTAAGTTCCTTGCTGGCATTTGAAAGAGCTGCAGTATACATAATGGATGCCCAACCTGCGCCCTGCCAGATACCACTTATGATGTAAATTGGCCTAAATGCTGCTGGTATTGTCAAAAAGTTAATGTTACTGCCAAGCATCATGTTAAGTGGGCCTGTAACCGATAAAAGAATTCTGACCATACCGCAGAGGACTATGACTGAAATGAAGTTTGGCATATACAGAACCAGCTGTATCTTCTGTTTGATCTTGCTGCTGGCTATTCTATTAAGAAGAAGTGCCAGGATGATCGGCATTGGGAATCCAAATAAGAGTCCGAAAACGCTAAGCTTGAGTGTATTAGCCAGATATTGCATAAAATCGGGTGATGATAAGAACTGTTTGAAATACTTAAGTCCTACCCATTCACTCCCCAGGATTCCTTTAAATGGGTTGTATTTCTGAAATGCGATAAGAATTCCCCCCATTGGTAAGTACCTGAACACTATCGTAAGAAGAAGTGCAGGTCCCAGGAAGAACACATATAGCTGCCAGTGCTGCTTGACATAAATTAAAGTATTGTGCAGCGAATTATCTTTTGCCTTAGTGTTCATGTAACTCCTCCCAAAGTTTTACATTTGCATCATAATCATTTGCATATGTAAAATATAACACCGAGTTTTTTCACTGTCAACATAATTATTTTACATTTGCACAATAAATATTTACATTTGACACTTTAATTTTTACATTTTATAATGATATAGAATTGCGAGAATAGCTAAGTTATTGAGCAATTCGCTTATCATATATGTATCAAAAGCCATTTTTGACACATTCGAAAGACGGAGACATAATCATGGCAGCAAAGGTCACCTTACAAGATATAGCAGATGCTCTTGGAGTTTCCAGAAATACTGTATCCAAGGCAATCAACAACACAGGCGTTTTGGCAGAAGCCACTAGGCAGAAGGTCCTTGAAAAGGCAATAGAGATGGGTTACAAGCAGTTCTCCTATGCCAATTCTCTAGGAGATATCAAGAATCCTAATATAAGTGGCAGACCCACTGCTTCTGGCGAGATAGCTCTTTTCTCAGGAAGTTTCCTTAACAATTCACACTTTGCTTCTACAATGCTTGATAAATTCCAGCACGAAATATCTCTACTGGGTTATAGCCTGACAATGCACAGAGTAGATTCCAATAATATAGAAACGCACACACTTCCACTTTCCTACAGGCCAGATAATACCAAAGCCATCGTGTGCATCGAGATGTTTGATCACTCCTACTGCGAGATGCTCTGTAATTTAGGCCTCCCTGTCCTGATGATCGATGCTCCAGTAGCCAGCTACTGGAAACCTCTAAGCGCAGATGTGCTTCTGATGGACAATTTTTCTAATATCTATACAGTTGTTAATGATATGAGTAAAAAGGGAATCACGAAGATAGGCTTTGTAGGACAGGTTACCCACTGCCGTTCTTTCTATGAGAGATTTATAGCCTTTAGAGAGGCTATGTACATCAACAATCTCCATTTTGATGATAAGTACTGCCTTACAGAAATTCATCCCCACGGCACCGAGTACAGAGAGTACTTGTTTGAAGCTCTAAAAAAACTCAAAGAGCTTCCGGAACTCTTTATCTGTGCCAACGACTTTGTGGCCCTTGACCTTATCTATGGGCTTAAGAGACTAGGCATAGAATGCCCACGAGATATCAAGATATTTGGCTTTGACGATTCACCTGAATCCAAGATCATGACTCCATCTCTTTCTACAAGCCACATCCACAGCCAGATAATCGGCTACTCAGCTGCAAATCTTGTTATATCAAGAATTGAGCAGCCAGATCTTAACTACCGTATCACCTATACCGAGACAGACCTGATATATAGAGAGTCCACTAAGATTGAATAAAAAAGAGGATGCAGCCAAACTAGCTGCATCCCTTTATATCATATCAATTATTCTTGTTGTGAAGTTCATCTTCCACTGTTTCGTATACGCGGATCCTCATACTGTCTGAATCAGGCATTCCAATGAAAATTCCTCCATAATGGAATATATCCCCCTCCTTGTTTGCCCTTGTTATCTGAAGGAAAACATGGATTTTGTCTTTGTTCCACAATGTAAGATTTGTCTCATAGTTGCTGCCAATGGTAAGCGCCCTGTCTGTGGTAAAACCAAGACCATCTCTTGAACAGTCCGTAATCTCAATCTGAGCAAGCTCGCCATCTTCAACGCCGCCAACTTCTTTGATAAGAATCTCGCCCTGCATCTCTAGTCTTTTATTTTTTCTTTTATCTTCCATATTCACCCCACTAATATGTAAATAAACTATATTTCGTTATCTATATACATAATAACGCAATATAAGCATATCAGCAAGGTTAAATAACATAAGAATCCTGAGTGATGATTCTTGAAAGAAACTGCTTGGTTCTTTCTTCCCTGGGCCTGTAAAAGATTTCACTTGGCTTTCCTTCTTCCACCACAACGCCACCATCCATAAACACCACTCTGTCAGCAACATCCTCAGCAAAAGACATCTCATGAGTTACTACAACCATGGTTATTCCCATCTTAGCTACCTTCTTGATAACATCAAGAGTTTCAGAAACAAGCTCAGGATCAAGAGCAGATGTAGGTTCATCAAATAATATCACATCTGGTTTGAGGGCAACGGCTCTTGCTATTCCCACGCGCTGTTGCTGTCCCCCGGAAAGCTGCGATGGATAAAAGTCTTTCTTTTCCAAAAGCCCCACCCAGCTAAGGGCATCCTCTGCTATCTTAGTAG
>JAEEGL015070278.1_pt1 | contig 17098 bp, 16 predicted proteins | sample 9134231 | NCBI WGS metagenome assembly JAEEGL01 (sample SAMN16246548, study PRJNA631951) | gut metagenome | biome: gut microbiome; feature: rumen; material: fiber-attached | host: Bos | place: Iran: Karaj | collected 2018-10
AAAGTAGGTAAAGATAAAAAAGAAGAAACAAGACCACTTGTTACAGTTAGTGATTTACAAAGATTACAACAATATGAAACAATTAGTTTAAGACTTAGAACGATGCCTTTTAAAACAAAACTAATCCCTAACTATAAAATGGATTGGGGTACACACTATGAAAAGGCAACATATCCTGAAAGACAAAAAAGGGAAGTTGAACTATTTGATATAAGAGAATATGTTAAAGAAATGAAAAAGAAAAAAATGGAAGAAATGATGTCATCTCCAGATGATGAAGGTGGAATGTCATTTAATCCAATGATGGGTATGTCTTCACAATCTCCGATGTTTTCACCAAACCCATTTGCCATGAATGGCGGAATGAATTCTAATAGAGAAGGCGAACTAAATGTTGATGATTTAGTTAAGAAAATAGATGCTAAAATTGCTGAATTAGAAGAAGAAGAAAGAAAAGAAAAAGAAGAAGAAGAGAAGAAAAAACAAGCCGCAGTTCAGCAACCAGCAGCACCTGTTACTACAGTATCTGCTCCAAAAACTGAACCAAGCAATGTTGTAAATATTAATGATTTATCGAAAGATAATAATACTAGAATGTACACTGATGATACAGATGATGAGAATTTCTTTGATGATTTCTTTAGTGATGGAGAATAATTATGGAAATAGAAAATTATCTTGTTACAGCTAAAGGAAAAATTAACAACAAACCATTAAAAACGTTTGTCTTGGCTATATTTGCTGGTATATTTATTGCCTTAGCTGGTGTATTATCTACATTAGCATCATTTAGTATTACTAATTATAGTGTTGCAAAATTATTATCTGGACTAGTATTTCCAATTGGTTTAATACTAGTAATTCTAATGAAAACAGAATTATTTACTGGTAATTCATTATTGATAATACCAGTCCTTACTAAAGATATCAAAATCAAACAGCTATTAAAAAATTGGTTTATCGTATATCTAGGTAATCTAGTAGGTGCCTTAATCATTTCATTGTTAATTGTTAATACACCACTAAGAAATACCTTATCTGAAGCATTTATAAAAATAACTAATACCAAAATATCATTTAGTATTAAAGAATCAATTATACTTGGAGTTCTTTGTAACTTTCTTGTATGTTTAGCTGTATTTCTAGCCTCAAATGCTAAAACAACCCTTGAAAAAATAGCAGTTATTATATTACCAATATTTACATTCGTAGCATTATCATTTGAACATAGCGTAGCTAATATGTCATATTTGTCAATTGGCTATTTAGTAAGTGATAGTATTACAATAGGAAGTATTTTACTAAAGAATTTACTTCCTGTAACATTAGGAAATGTTCTTGGTGGAATGCTTCTAGGAGTATCAATTTGGTATTTAAGAAAAGAATGATTTTAAAGAAGATTTGTAAAATCTTCTTTTTTTATGTTAAATTTTAGTATTTTAAAAGTAATTCACTATTTTTTCTTGAATATTATATATGAAGGGAGAAAAATATGAATTATTACAAGTTAATAAAAAATGAACTAATTGATAATGAAATCAATAAAAGAGTAAAAGACTATAGTAAAAACAGATATGAACTTGAAAAATACTATAATGTGGGAAAACTATTAATTGAAGCCCAAGGTGGAGAAGAAAGAGCCAAATATGGCGATGGATTAATTAAAGAATATTCCGAAAGATTGACTATAGAATTAGGAAAAGGATTTACGATTACAATGCTAAAGAGAATGAGAAAGTTTTATCTATCAATCCAAAAAGGTGCGGCACTGTCGCACCAATTAACATGGAGTCATTATCAAGAAATTCTGCCATTAAATGATTTAAATAAAATGAATTACTTTATAAAAGTATCAGAAAGACAAAATCTTGGAATTAGAGAACTAAGGAAAAAGATCAAAAACAAAGAATACGAAAGATTAGATGAAAATAGCAAGAATAAATTAATTGAAAGCACTGAAAACTCTATTGAAGATTTGATTAAACATCCGATTATAATCAGAAATACAAACAATTATGAAATAATATCTGAAAAAATATTGAAAAAATTAATTTTGGAAGATATCGATAATTTTTTAAGCGAATTAGGTGAAGGCTTTTCGTATATAGCCAATGAATATAAAATAATGATCGGTAATATACCAAATTATCTCGATATATTATTATTTAATATAAAATTTAACTGTTATGTTGTGGTTGAACTTAAGATAAAAAAACTAAAAAAAGAGCATATTGGACAAATAGAAATTTATATGAATTATATTGATAAACACCTTAAAAATATATATCAAGATAAAACAATAGGGATTATTATTTGCAAAAAGAATAATAAATTTATAATGGAATATTGTAGTGATTCAAGAATATTTAATACCACCTATGAATTAGTATAGTCATAATAACTTACTTCATTATTTTATGAAGAATATAATATTATAGGTGATTTTATGAATGAAGTAAGTATTCATGAACTATTAAATACATATAATCCTAATATAATAGATATAAGAGATAACTATAGTTATAATCTTGATCATATCCCGGGAGCTACCAATATACCATATTATAGTTTATTATCAAATTATAGTATGTACCTAGATAAAAAGAATACCTATTACTTATATTGTGATTATGGGCACCAAAGTAAAGAAATTAGTGATAGATTAAATATGTTTGGCTATCATACATATTATATAAAAGAAGGCTATTTATACTTTAAAAATAATTTTAAATAAGTTATAATATACTTAGGTGATAGTATGTTAGATTATATAATAATTGGCTTACTTGCTATTTCAATTATTCTTTTAATAATTCTTTTAGTAAGAGGCAATAGTAGTCTTATTGAAAAACTAGGTAGAGTAGAAACCTCAACCGTCAAAGAATTATCAGATTTTCGTAATGATTTGTCTAGAAGTATAACTGAAGATTTTGATAAACTAGAAGATAAAGTAGATAAGAGACTAAGATATATAAACGATAAAGTGAATGAAAGATTAGATGATAATTTTAGTAAAACAAATAAGACATTTACTAATGTCTTAGAAAGATTATCTAAAATCGACGAAGCTCAGAAAAAAATTGATAACCTATCCGGAGATATTATCTCCCTCCAAAGTATTCTTACTGATAAGAAGAGTAGAGGAATATTTGGTGAAGTAAATCTTAAACATATTCTGTCTAGCGTTTTTGGTGAAAAAAATGACAAAATATATAGGTTACAATACACTCTTCCTAATACGACAATTGCCGATGCAATAATATTTGCTCCAGAGCCGTTAGGCATGGTAGCGATAGATTCAAAGTTTCCATTGGAAAACTATCGTTTAATGGTTGATAAAAGTATTAGTCCAGAGGGTAGAGCAGCCTATGAAAAGCAATTTAAAATGGATGTAAAAAAACATATCGATGCCATAAGCAGTAAATATATTATTCCTGGTGTAACTTCTAACCAAGCAATTATGTTTTTACCAGCTGAAGCAATATTCGCCGAAATAAATGCGTATCATAATGATCTTGTTGAATATGCTTACAAAAGAAATGTATGGATTACATCTCCAACAACCCTAATATCATCTATGACAACTATTGAAGTATTACTTAAAAACATGGAAAGAGATAAATATGCTAAAGTTGTCCATGATGAATTAAATAAATTAGGATTAGAATTTTCTAGATATAAAGAACGTTGGGATAAATTATCAAGAAGTATTGAGACAGTAAATAAAGATGTAGAGAATTTAAACATTACTTCCGAAAAAATAACAAAGAAATTTGAATCTATCAGTGATGTTAAACTAGATGATACAAAACATTTAGAATAATAAAAATACGGATTTTGAATACACTATTATAGGTGATTCAAATGACCCGTATTTTTTTCTTTTTACTAGGCTTTGGACTCACAACATTAGGCTTTATTTATCTTATATTATACTTAAATATCTTAACTGTTGGGTATAATTTTTCATATTATGTTAAATTTATTACTGGTAGATTTGAGTGTTATTTTGTATTTATAGGTCTAATAATTATGAATCTATCACTTTACATAAAAGGAGCCAAAAAATATGGATTACATATATGACATTGTCTTAAATTTTCAAGATGATTATTATGACTATTATGAATGGAAGACAACTGATAAAATTATCAATGCTAAGAAAATACCCATCTATAAGATTAATAGTAATGATTATCTAAATATTAAAAGACATAATACCAAAATAGATATAAGCAGTTTACCAAAACATAATAAAATATTCTTACTAACTAGTGGCTTTGAAATAATAGGATTAATGATCGATAATTTAGGAAATGTTTTAAAAAAGAGTAGCCTTGTTTTTGAAGAAGCCGATGATATTTTAGAAGATGCTAATTTAATAAAGAAAATTAATCTTAAATACGATATAACTAAAAAGAAGAAAACGAATTATAAAAGTAGGGGATTTATTGAAAAAACATCACATATTAACAATTATCTAAAGAATATCGATATTAATAAAGATGAATATATCCTTAAATACTTATATTTTGATATATATAACAAAGAAGAAAAAGATATCAAGAAAATATACCAAGATATTAAAGAATTAACTAAAAAGAATCCATATGAAGTATATAATCACATTAGTAATATTAATTTAGAATTAAAAAAATCATTTCCTAATTGAAATGATTTTTTAATTATTATTTATAACTACTTACATATTTTTTATAAGCATCAATAAATTTTGAATCAACGAATTCTACTTCAGCTTCTTCTCTCATTTTAATTAATGCTTTGTAGTATAAATTACTATCGGCATCTTTCTTTTCCTTAGCTAAAATATCTTTGATATCATCTTTAACTGTATCTAGTTCAGGTTTATCTTTTTGGTCTATTTTATATACAATATGATATCCATAAGATGTACGTACTGGAGTTTCACTATAAGAATCAACTTCTAGATTTTTACATTCTTCTAAATATGCACTTTCAAGAGATGCATTAAATGCTTTATAACCTAATTCTTCATGAGTAATCTTATCTTTATATTCGGTAACAACATCGTCCCAACTCGTTCCATCATTAAGCTTTTTAATAATTTCTTTAGCTAATGCTTTAGCTTCATCATCACTAAGCCCATCTTCACTAACACTAACTAAAATATGTTTTGAATCGACATCTCCGAATACCTTGCTTTCATAGTACTTTTCAACATCACTATCATTGATTAAACTTAAAACATAATCTTCATAATACTTATTTCTACGATAGTCTAATCTTAAACTATCAATAAAGTCTGCTTCACTACCAAATCCATAATTATTTAAAAATTCTTCTTTTGAATATCCATAATTATTTTCATATACATAGTAGTAATAATCTGCCGTATCCTTAACACTATCTTCCATTTCCTTATCTGATGGATATAAGTCTACTAAAAGCTTATTATCTACATCATTAAGTAAGGTATTGATTGAATATTTCTTCTTCATACTTTCATATAGATCATCTGCAGTAATAACACCATCTTTAATATTTACTACTGGTTGTGTACCATCCTTTAATGTAGCAATACGATCTGGCCACAAAATACATCTAAATAGTAATGTAGCTAATAAGAATCCAACTACAAACAAGATAATTGGCATTCTATTGTCATCTACTTTACATAAGAAATCAGTTATTTTTTCGTTTCTTTCCTTTTTTCTAGCAGCTTTAACTTTAGCCTTATCTTCCTTTACTTCTTTTTCAACTTTATCGTTGACACCCTTTTTAATTTCTTCCTTATTGACTTTATTATTTTTCTTTGCCATCATTTAATCTCCTCTCTGACACATTATCTATAATAACAAAAAACGATATAAATTACAAGTATAAAACCATATTATTAGTTTTAAATACTCACACATTTTAGATTTTTCCATAAAATAATGTAGAATATTAAAAAGGAGGAGAGTGTTTTATGGGAAATTGTGGAACATCAGGAGCTGCTATAGTTCTAGTATTATTTATCCTATTAATAATTATCCTAGGCTCTTGGCTATAAAAGGAGGTATATTATGAACGAATGTAGTGGAAAACAAAATAAAAGCACTGGATATTTAATTCTTTTAGTTTTGTATATTTTACTAGCCATAATCATAAGTACAAATTACTATGTGTTATAAATAAAAAATTACTCACTTTGAGTAATTTTTTCATATACATCTTTAATATCCATTTTTTTATCCTTTTTATACTTAGGAATCACATGTAAGTGAAAATGTTTAACTTCTTCGACAAATCCATTATTTTGTATCAAAGTATATCCTGGAGCATCTAACTTTCTAGTTATATCTTTAGCAATTTTTCTAGCAACCATCATAATGTGATTAAGCGTCTCATCATCGATTGTTTCAAGATCCAAAGTATGTACTTTAGGTACAATTAATGTATGTCCTGTTGAAAAAGGATTAATATCCAAAAAAGCAACAACTATATCATCTTCATATACCTTATAAGAAGGAATTTCTCCATTTATTATTTTACAAAAAACACAATCCATATCTATCACCCATATAAATTTTATCAAACCTTCACGAAAAAGTCTATAATAACAAATTTCTATTTTACACAAAAATCAAAAAAAACATAAAACATATTGCTTTTTTATAAATAAAATGATATCATATATTTATGAAAATAGAGGAGTGATATCTAGTATGAATGATAATAGAAGTAGAGATATATTTTATGGAGTAGTTGCTGTTGCAACTTTAATTATTGCTTTAGTTGGAGCAACACTTGCTTATTTCTCAATATCTTCTTCCAGTGATGAAGGAGCTGTTGCAGCAAAGGCAGCTACTGTTAGTATTAACTATGAAGATGGTAAAGAGGTCATCGCGCAAGCTGATGAATTAATACCTGCAACATGGGATGTTGTAAGTTCTGTATATTTAGATAGAACCGACGAACTAGAGCATGACTGGGAGGATACAGATACACCAATTAATGAAAGAGGCGGTTGGTGTATTGACAGCAATGGTAGGGAAGTTTGTAGTGTCTATCGTTTTAGCATTAGTAGCGATCAACCAAGAACAATTTCAGCTAGATTAAATCCTGAAACAAATGAATTTTCATGGCTAGCATATGCTGTAAGGGATGTCACAAACCAAACATGGATAACTCTTGAAGGAAATTCTGAAACACTTGGGGTAGATAAGTGTGATGGTGCAGAAGGCGAAACTCCATGTTATTCAATGACAGATGGAATTAAATCATATCTACACACACATTCATTATTTGGATATGACAGTAGTGCAAATGAGTTGACAAAGACTGTCGCTGCAACTGCACAAGTATATGATATTGTATTATTTATTAAAGAGAATACCCATGATCAAAATATCGACCAAGGTAAATCATTTAGAGGAACAATCGTTATTGACGTTATTGATAATGGCACGGGCCGTGTAACTGGTGAATGGACACCAAGACCTTAAAAATAAAAGCGAGTTAATCTTGCTTTTTTTTTCCGTCTGTTGTATGATTATAATAGGTGATAATAATGATAGAACATAGCTCTAGCAAGAAAAAAATGTTTTATATGATTGTTCTTATTTTAACGCTAATCACTATGATTGTCGGAGCTACTCTAGCATATTTCGCCTTGGTAGCTAGCCAAAAGGATGAAGGAACAACATTATATACTGGAACCCTTCAGATAAGTTATATCGATGGTGTATATATTAAAAATCCAGAATTATTTCCTAAATCAAACGTTACATATGATACATATGATGGTGTATATCGTAATACTTTTTCAGTAGAAAGTTCTGGAACTCTTGAACAAACAATTGCCGTTGATTTAGATGTTAGAATGAATGAATTTAATGATAAAGCATTAAAGTATGCCATTTTCAATAGTGAAGGAAAAGAGATGGCTAGAGGATATGTTCCACAAGCTGAAGGAACTGTAACTTTGGCAAGCAACATGTATTTAGCTCATAATGGAACAGCTACTTACACATTAATAATATGGTGGGATAACACCAACTATGACCAAAAAGAAGAAATGGGAAGTAGGATTTCCGGAAGGATTACAATTTATTCAAAACAATTAAAATACTAAAATAAAACAAAAAAACGAAAGGAGATGAATGTATGAATAAGTATCACATAAAGCAGATATATTTACTGATGATTATTATTGGTGGAATAGTATCCCTATCAGTATATTCAACTTATTCAATATTTACATTAGAGAGTGGTACATCTGATATCGTTAGCATTCATACTCCAAATAGTTTAAATATAAATGAAGAGGCATATGAATATAAACAATTAACAGTTCCTAAAGAATCGTTAATTACAACCGATATTGATTTATATAATAACCTTGAATATGAACTATGTTATAGTGCATGGTATAAAGTTATCGGTGATAAAGTTGATACGACGAAGATTGGCGTCTATGAAAATAATGAAGAAGAATTAACAGCTAATGGCGTTATCGAAGGAACTACCAATCATCGTATCAGCGTAATCATAATAAATGATAATGAAGAAGATGTTAAAGTAAATGTTGGTTTGACATATGCTAGAAATGGCGAAAGTTGTGCTCTAAATCTTTCATCTGATAAATCAGTAATTACATCTTTTATTGCTAAACCAAGCAATTTGATTGAGAGTCTTACTAAAGAACCACTTACAACTAACCATGAATCAGGTTATTTAACATATAAAAATATAACCAAAGAAATAAAGATTACTAATGATAAAGTCTATATTGCAAGTGCCTTTAATTATAAAGATGAAGTATTTACTTTAGTCAATCAAACAGAAATAGATAAAAATGAAATTACTAATTATCAAACTACCAGTGATAATAATTACTATACATGTATAAAAAGTGAAACATGTGATACCTTATACCGTATTCTTGAAGCAAAAGAAGTAGGTGAAGGCAATAACAAAGAATATGTTGTTACTAAATATGATATATTATCTGGTTACATGTCTGGAACTTCTGGACTTCAAAAAATAAATAATAATTACGTATACTATGGTGATAATCCAAATAACTTCATATATTATAATTGTAAAGACTATAATGATAACAAAACATGTGAATTATGGAGAATACTTGGTATCTATCAAGATAATGACAAATCTATCCTTAAAATAATTAGAAATGATAGTATTGGCAATTATAAGTATGATGAAGAAACCAATATTTGGAATGATTCAAGTATTAGAACACGCCTAAATAAAGAGTATAAAACTAATGACTTAAATACTATGACATCTCTAAAATATAAGATAGAAAACATAACTGATTTAGATATTTCTTTAGATAAGATTGAATATCTTGAAAATACTGATGAGACAGAAACAAGCATTATGTCATTATCAGATTATCTAAATGCTTCAAACTGTAAAGATAAAAAAATAAAAGATTATGATGATAATTGCTTTAAAAACAATTGGTTAAATAATAATGATGGCCTATATGAATGGACAATGTCAACTAAATATGTCAAGGTTGAACCAAAGGTAGAAGCTCCTGTCGAAGAAGTAAAAGAAGAAGAGACTTCTACTGAACCTCTTGAAGAAACTCCTGAAGAAGCACCTGAAGAAACTATTAAAGTAAATAATACAGTCTACGCTGTGGGTAAAAATTATAGCGAATTAGACGTCAATGAAGAACTTAAAATAAGACCAGTTAAATATTTAGGAACTAGAACATTCCTAATATCTGGTGACGGTACTTTAAATAATCCATATGTTATTAGATAAACTTCACATTTTGTGAAGTTTTTTCTTTATTTTATGGTATGATATATGTAGGTGATATTATGAAAAAAGTAATCTTGGTAGATGGTAATAATCTAATGTTTCGTAGTTTTTATGCCACATTGTATTCTGGAAGTATTATGACAAATAGTGAAGGCTTTCCAACAAATGCTTTATATGGATTTGTCAATATGATGCATAAAATAATTGCTGAAGAAAAACCTGAGTATATTATGGTTGCCTTTGATATTGGCAAAACATTCCGTCATGAAAAATATGATTACTATAAAGGAACTAGAGATGAAACACCAGATGATTTAAAAAAACAATTTCCTGTCGCTAAAAAAATACTTAATGCTATGGGTATCAAATACTTTGAATTAGAAGGTTATGAAGCAGATGATATTATTGGTACATTTGCTAAAAAAGTAGATGAAGACAAAGATTATATTGCAACCATTATAAGTAGTGATAAAGACTTATTACAATTGATATCAGATGATGTTGAAGTCAAATTATTAAAACCAAAAGATTACATTCGTATGAACAAAGAAGTATTTAGAGAAACTTATGGATTAGATCCAATCAAAATGATTGATTTAAAATCACTAATGGGTGATGCTTCAGATAACATTCCTGGTGTAAAAGGCATTGGTGAAAAGACAGCCATCAAGTTATTACAAGAATATGGCTCTTTAGATGGCGTTTATAGAAATCTAGATTCTATTAAGGGAGCAGTTCACGATAAATTATTAAATGATAAAGACAATGCTTACATGTCATATGATATTGCTACGATATATAGGGAAGTACCAATAGATACATCCTTTGATGGTATTAAATACAAAGAAGAAATGACAGATGATTTAATCAATATTTATAATGATTTAAATTTCCATTCTTTCCTAAAAAAAGTACCTAAAGAAGAAACCAAAGAAGTATCTTGTGAAGTAGTAAAAGACATATCTAATATTAAATTAGATTCTCCAGTAGCTATATGGTTAGATCTAGATGATGATAACTATCATTTAGCTAATTTAATTGGTATGGGTATTTATAATGATAAAGTAAGTATCTATATAAAAAGTGAAGATTTAAAAGATACTAATTTCTTAAAGAACATCGAAGTATATACATATAACTATAAAAAAATGTATTCATTTCTAAAAAGAAATAATATGTATGTTCCAGATTGCGCCTTTGATATCATGTTAGCAGCTTATCTCTTAAATATGCCTGCTAAAGATGATATTGCATATTTAGCAAGTGCTATGGATAAAGAAATACCATATTATGATAAAAAAGCAAAATTAACTGATGAAGAGTTGGCTAAAAGAAATGTTTTAAGAGCAAGAACAATATTTGAATTATATCCCGTTCTTATGGATAGAATGAAAGATAATGATGTTTATAAATTATATGATGAAGTAGAATTGCCACTATCTGTTGTTTTAGCTAAAATGGAACTAAATGGTATAAGAGTGGATACATCTATTCTTGAAGAAATGAAAAAAGATATTAAAAGTAAAATTGATGATGTCAGTTTAAAAATATATAATTTAGCTGGTCGTGAATTTAATATCTCATCACCAAAACAATTAGGTGAAATATTGTTTGATGAATTAAAATTACCAAATGCTAAAAAGAATAAGACAGGTTATGTTACAGATGCAAATGTTTTAGGAAAACTAGTCGAATATCCAATAGTAAGATTAGTTTTAGAATACCGCCTATTAAACAAACTATATACAACATATCTTGAAGGAATATTAAATTCTGTATCAGCTGATGGTAAAATACATACTATTTATACTCAAACATTAACAAGAACTGGTAGATTATCAAGTATTGAACCAAACCTTCAGAATATCCCAGTTAGAAATGAATTTGGTAAACTAATTAGAAAAGCCTTTATTCCTGAAGAAGATTCTCTAATTATGTCATCCGATTATTCTCAAATAGAATTAAGAATATTTGCTCATTTATCAAATGTAAAAGATTTAATAGATGCTTTTAAAAACGGTTTAGACATACATACTAAAACAGCTATGGATATCTTTAAAGTTGATAAGGATAATGTTACTAAAGATATGCGTCGTCAAGCTAAGGCTGTCAACTTTGGTATTCTTTATGGTATTAGTCCATATGGTTTAGCTGAAGATATTGGTATATCACCAAAGGCCGCCAAAGATTTTATAAATACTTATTTTGATACCTATCCGGGTATTAAAGATTATATGAATACTGAAATTGAAGAAGCTCATCAAAATGGTTATGTTAAAACTATCATGGGAAGAATTAGAACTATTGATGAATTATCAAGCAAAAACTATATTGAGAGAAGTATGGGTGAACGTATGGCTCTAAATACTCCAATTCAAGGAAGTAGTGCTGATATTCTAAAAAAAGCTATGATTGAAATAGACAAAAAGATGTCTGAAGAAAAAATGGAAAGTACCATGTTATTACAAGTACACGATGAATTAATCTTTAATGTAAAAAATAGTGAATTAGATAAATTAAAAAAATTAGTAAAAGATACTATGGAAAATACCATCGAATTATCTGTTCCTCTAGAAGTTGATATCGAGGTAGGAACTAATTGGTATGATGCAAAGTAGGTGAAGTATGCCAGAATTACCAGAAGTAGAAACTGTTAGAAGGGGTCTAATAAAGAAAGTAAAAGGAAGAAAAATATTAAAATGTAAAGTGTTATGGAATGGCATTATTGCTTATCCAGAAGTATCTAAGTTTGTAAAAGAGATAGAAAACAAAGTAATCAAAGATATTGAAAGAAGAGGCAAATTTCTTATGTTTAATCTAGATGATTACTATCTAATATCTCATCTTCGAATGGAAGGTAAATATTTTATCAAAGATCATAATGAAGAACTTAGCAAGCACGATCATGTCATATTCTCTTTAGATAATGATAAAGAACTAAGATATAATGATACAAGAAAATTTGGTAAAATGTATCTAGTAAAAAAAGATGAACTAAATCTAACTCCAATAAGTAAATTGGGATTAGAGCCATGGGATAAAGAATTAACTAAAGATTATCTAAAAGATAAATTAAATAGAAGATTACCTATCAAAACTTTACTCTTAGATCAAAGCATTATTACAGGTATTGGCAATATATATGATGATGAAATATTGTTCTTATCTAAAATAAATCCTAATACCTATGGTAAAGATTTAACAGATAAAAATATATTAGATATTATTACCAATACTAGAACCGTCTTAGAAAAAGCTATCGAAAAAGGTGGTACTACCATTCATACCTATACATCTGTTGATGGTATTACCGGTATGTTCCAACAAGAATTATTAGTTCATGGTAAAAAGGATATGCCATGTCCAACATGTAAACATAAAATAATAAAAACTACCATAAATGGTAGAGGAACATACTACTGTCCAAACTGTCAAAAATAGAACACTACGTGTTCTTTTTTTAAACCATAAAAATTGACAAAAGCATACATTTGTGCTATTATATTCACCCTGAAAGAAGGGGTGCTATGAAAACAATAAATCTTACTAAAAAACAGTTTGAATCATTAGAACAATATAAAATACCAGATTATGTATGTAGCACAGAAGGAGTACTATACATTTTACCAACTAAAAAGGGATGGAACAAAGAAACCAAACTATTAAAAAAATTATATTTAAATAGTGGCCCTCAATTTGGTAATAAATTATGGACTATAAATTCTTTAATAGACTTAAAAGATGAAATTGATATTGAAGAAATTGTTTATCCCGAAGAAATAGCTACTGTCGTTCATGAAATTGTCGGTTTTACAATTCAACTAATTGAATCCCTTAATTTAAAAACAGTTTTGATGGATAAAAAAGTAGATCCAGAATATCAAATAGATTGTCTAAGACAAATTGGCGTTATTCTAGAAAAAATGCGAAAAGTAAGAGAATATACCAGTATCAAAGATTTCTTTATAAACGATTTACATGAAAGTAATTTTATTGTTGATAAAGATGGTAATGTTAGATTAGTTGATATGGACTCATGTAAAATAAATGGTAATCAAATTTTTAGTAGTAAATATTTATCAACGGGTAGATTCATTAATGAAGTATATAAATATCAAAAAGATGAAACCAAAGAATCTAAATATAAATATCAAAAATATCATTATAGTCCATTAAGTTATTTCGTTCCTGATGAAAATACTGATTTGTATTGCTATATAATAGTTATTTTAAATTATATATATGGAAAGAATGTCGCTAATTTTACCCTAGAAGAGTTTTTTGAATATATTGAGTATTTAAAAAAATGTGGTCTATCTAGAGAATTAGTAGATATCTTTGAAGGAGTAGCATTTAGTGCTCCGAATAGAAATCCATATGAATTATTAGAGGCATTAAAACCAGTAATTGGAAAAGGAAGTCATTACGTATATTCTAGAGTAAAAAAATAAAAGCATTTAGTTTGTAAATGCTTTTTTTTATGTTATAATTACATTAGGTGTTAGATATGGATTATAGTATCAAAATAAATGAATTTGAAGGACCGTTAGATTTACTATTACATCTTATTAAAGAATCTAATATTAGTATCTATGACATTGAAATAAATGAAATAACGAAACAATATTTAGATTACCTAAATAAGATGGAAGAATTAAATATTAATGTTGCATCTTCCTATTTAGTAATGGCTGCAGAACTTATGGAAATAAAATCTAAATCATTATTACCTATAACAGATGAAGAGCCAGAAGAAGATGATGAAGAAAGTGTATCTAGAGAAAATCTTATCAATAAACTAGTCGAGTATCAAAAATATAAAGACATGATTGATACATTTAAAAATATGGAAGAAACTAGACAAGAAATACATGTCAAGTCACCTGAAAGAATAAGTAATTATCTAGATGAAAAAATAACTTATTCCAATGAAGAATCTATTGATGATTTAGTTAATGCTTTCAAAGACTTTTTACAAAGATTAGATAAAGAAAAACCCATAACAACTAAAATAACTAATAAAGAATATAGCATTAAAGAAAGAAAAGCTAAAATAAAGAATATCTTAAAAGAAAAGAAGAAAGTATTATTTACAGAACTTTTTGAAGTTCATAATACTAGTTTTATTGTTGTAACTTTCTTATCTATTTTAGAAATGGTTAAAGAAAAAGAAGTAATAATAAAACAAGATGGTAACTTTAAAGATATTACTATCGAATTAGGAGGCAAGAGATGAAAGGCGTATTAGAGGGACTATTATATGTACAAGGTGATTTAGGATTAACGATTGAACAAGTATCTGAAATATTAGAGATTACTCCTGATGAAGCTAAAGAATTAGTTTTGTCATTAAAACAAGATTATATAGATCAAGATAGAGGATTAAGAATTAATTATTTAGGTAATTCATTTAAATTAACTACCAAAGAAGAACATAAAGAATACTTTAAAAAATTACTTACTACATCTAGAAATAATACCTTATCTAATCAAGCATTAGAAACATTAGCTATAATTGCTTATAATGAACCACTCACTAGAATTGATGTTGATGACATAAGAGGCGTCGATTCAACATATGTTATGCGTCGATTATTAGCTAAAGGATTAATCAAAGAATGTGGTAGAAAAGATATTCCTGGTCATCCAATTCTATATAAAACAACCGATGAATTCTTAGATTATTTTGGCTTATCTAGTAAAGAGGATTTACCAACAATAGAAGTTTTAACAGGTGAAAATGATGAAGATAAAGATTTATTTTCATCTTCATATAAAGAAGAATAAATAGGGAGGATTTATGAATATTATAGATATCATAAATAAAAAAAGAAAAAAACAAGAATTAACAGATGAAGAAATAAAATATGTAATCGATAATTTCTTAAATGGTACCATTAAAGATTATCAAATGAGTAGTCTACTTATGGCCATCCTTTTAAACGATATGACCAATGAAGAAATATATTCACTTACTAAATATATGGCTGCTTCTGGCGAGCAATTAGATTTAACTAGTTTGGGTACCAATGTTGTAGACAAACATTCTACTGGTGGAGTAGGAGATAAAACCACTTTAATAATCGCTCCAATCGTTGCTTCTTGTGGTGTAAAAGTAGCTAAAATGAGTGGTAGAGGATTAGGACATACTGGTGGAACTATCGATAAATTAGAATCTATTCCCGGTTTTACTGTCAATCTAACTGAAAAAGAATTTATAAATGAAGTAAATGATATTGGCTTAGCTATTACTAGTCAAACCGAAAATGTAGCCCTAGCAGATAAAAAAATATATGCCTTAAGAGACGTAACAGGAACTGTTGAATCTATTCCACTAATAGCTTCATCTATTATGAGCAAAAAAATAGCACTTGGAGCTAAAAAACTAGTCTTAGACGTAAAAGTAGGTAGTGGTGCATTAATTAAAAATATTGATGATGCTAGAAGACTATCAAGATTAATGATCGATATTGGAAAACATAGCGGTATCGATGTAATATGTATCCTTACCAATATGTCTGTACCTTTAGGTAATAATATTGGTAATGCTCTTGAAGTATCTGAAGCAATCGATATTCTTCATAATCACAAAAAAGGATCACTATATGAACTATGTGTTGAATTATCTTCTTATATGGTTTCATTAGGATTAAAAATATCTTATGAAGAAGCCAAAGAAAAAGTATTAAATAATATTGATAATGATGAAGCATATGATAAGTTTTTAGAATTAGTAAAAACTCAGCATGGTAATATTGATAAATTACCACAAGAAAAAACTAAGTATGAAATTAAAACTATGACTGAAGGATACTTAGTTGATATTGATGCTTATAAATTAGGAGTTTTGTCTATGTCACTAGGTGCAGGCAGGCTTACAAAAGAAGATAAACTAGATTATAGTGCAGGTATTATTGTAAATAAGAATATTAATGACTATGTAAAAAAAGGTGATGTCATTATGACATTATATACTAAGAAAAAGATAACTAATATCGATAATACAATATTTAAAATATCTGATAAAAAGAATAGAAATAATAAATTAATTTATGAAATAATAAAATAAAAAAACAAAAACCCCTTGACTTTATCAAAAATAAGTGTTATGTTTAATAAAATTTTAAAAAAAGGCGGGGGTAGCTATGAATAAAGATATATTATATTTAAATTACGATTCTAGCTTCAGAAAATGCATCTGCAACGCAGACATTATTTGCTCATGCCTAAACATGATCGTAGATAATAACGGCATTCAACTGTAAAACAGTTGGGTGCCGTTTTCTGTTATTATGGAGGTGATTTTATGACTATTGAAAAATTGCTTGAACTT
>JAEEGL016209468.1_pt1 | contig 17098 bp, 15 predicted proteins | sample 9134231 | NCBI WGS metagenome assembly JAEEGL01 (sample SAMN16246548, study PRJNA631951) | gut metagenome | biome: gut microbiome; feature: rumen; material: fiber-attached | host: Bos | place: Iran: Karaj | collected 2018-10
TCATCATACATTGAATCTATTAAGTTAAATAAATCATGTTCTAAAGTACTATCTGTCATTGTCTTATCATCAAGAGTTCCAACTGTTTCATTATTATCAACTTGTTCAGTTTCAAAATTATCAAGTTTAGCAGTATCTTCAAGTTCACCAATACTCATTGTTCTATCTATTTCATCAGTTGCTTCTTCTATTTGATTAATTAAGTTTTCAATCTTTTGAGTCTTTTCATTTAACTCAGCAATAGTTTTACTAGAATCTTCTAAATCATCAGTATCCATTAATTTATCTTCAACTTCATGTGTAGTAATTTTATTCATTGAATTTAATGTATCTTCTAAATCATCTTCTAATGTACCATAAGCTTTTCTTCTAACACTATCATATGTAGTAGTAGCATTAACAACTGATTTATTAGCTGAAGTACTCTTTTCTTTTATTTCTTCCTTTTTATAATCTTTATCTAATATACCATATATAGGAGAAATAATAGGTGTTGGTTTAAATACTCTAGGAGTATCAGGAGTTCTATCAACTGTTCTTTCAGGAACTCTTTCTTGAGGAATATCATCTAATACTCTACTTGGAGTTTTAACTTCTCTTCTATCTAAATCAAGTACACTTTTTCTAGGAGGTAAATCTTCTTCCTCTTCTAATTCTGTAAAAGTAAATGGTTTATCATTTCTAAATAAATCTCTTTCACTAAAAGTGTCTTCTACTTTAGGTTTAACAACTTCTTCTTTTTCTTCTTCAAAGTCTTTTATTTCCTCTACTCTTGGTTTTTCTTCTCTAATTTCTCTACTAGGTTTAATAGGCTCCAATTCTTCTTCAAGTTCTTCTTCTGGATCTACTTCAACTTTATCATAAAAAATATCTTTTAATTTAGATAAAAATGCCATTATTGCACCTCTTTCTCAAACTATTCTTCTTCATCCTCTTCAATATATTCAAGGACATTTTTTGTATTTTTCTTTTCAGGTTCAGGTATATTATATATAGTTTCTTTATGGTCAGATTCACCATCATTTATATTCTTTTCTATAACTAAATCATTATATTCAATAGAATTTAATATAGTAATTCCTCTAGAAACTGCATATCTTAAATTACTCTCTTCTACCTCTACTTCTATTATAGCATAATTATAACACAACTCAACAAAAAAATCTTCATTGTTTTTTGTTATTCTAAGATAACCTTTTTTATCATTATTTTCAAACTCATAATATTCATAATCATCTAATTCATGCTCTGTAGACAAGTCATTTTTATAATAATAACTAATTACATCAACATTTAAATAATAAATACTATTCTTAGAATGAATCTCTTGTTGATATCCATTATCAGCATATAAACTAAATCCATTTGGTAAGAAATATTTATATCCTTTAGAATTAACATTAGCTTTATAATCACTAGTTTTTATAGTGTCATTTATTATGTCATTTAAAGATAATTTATTAATATTATTATTTGTACATCCAAACAAAAATAATAAACAAAATATAATTATTAATTTCTTATACATATATTCTCCTACTTTTAAAATTATAACAAATTATTTATTTTTTAACAACATGAACATAATTAATATTTTTACCTAATCCAATAAACTTATCTTCATACTCTGTTGTATATTTATCAAAAATATTTCTATTTATATCTTTGATTTTATAACCATTTTCTTCAAAAGATAATAATGAATAATCAAATAAATCATCATTATCAGTTTTAAGTTCAATATCTTTTTCTTTTTTAAATAGATTTTCATATTTATTTAAAAAATTTTTTGATGTTAATCTTCTCTTAGCATGTCTTTTTTTAGGCCATGGATCACTAAAATTAAGATAAATTTTAGATATTTCATGATCAAATAATTCATCTATTTTAATTGCATCAAAACATACTAATTTTAAATTTGGTATATCTACATCTTCTAATTTTTTAACTGCTCCTACTAAAGGACTATCATATTTTTCAATACCAATATAATTAATATCTTTATTATCAATTGCTTTACTAATTATAAATTTTCCTTTTCCAGTTCCAATTTCTATTTCAATTGGATTATCATTATCAAATAATTCTTTCCATTTACCTTTATAATCCAATGGATTATTAACTGAATATGTAGAATTACTTACTATAATATCAGCATTTTTAATATGTTTTAATCTCATAATGCTTCACCACATACATATTATATATTATTTTTAGCAAATAAAAAAGGCTTATTAGCCTTTTTATAAAGTTCTTAAATAATTGTTATTTTTGAAAACTCTTCTAGCTCTTCTTAAAGCTTTTGCTTCGATTTGTCTAACTCTTTCTCTAGTTACACCATACATTTTTCCAATTTCTTCTAATGTATAGATTTTACCATCTACTACACCATTTCTTAGTTTTAATACCATTTTTTCTCTATCAGATAAACATGAGTTTTCAAAATCTTCCATAAACTCACTTTCAAATATTTCATCAAGATTTAAATCTCTACCATATTCTTCTGAAGGTACAAAATCACCAAATGTTGAGTCATCGTCTTCTTCATTACGAACTGGAGCGTCTAATGAAATAGGTGCATCTAAATATTTTCTATAGAAATTTACTTTATCTATTGGTAAATCAAGTATATCAGCTAATTCTTGAGGTTTTGGTTCATATCCATAATCTCTTAAATAATTAGCAGATACTCTTTTCATTTTGTTGATTACTTCAACAGCATGAACTGGAACTCTAACTACTCTTCCTTGATCAGCTAAAGCTCTAGTAACACTTTGTCTAATCCACCATGTAGCATATGTAGAAAATTTATAACCTTTTCTATAATCAAATTTACGAGCAGCTTTCATTAATCCTAGATATCCTTCTTGAACTAAATCTAAGAATCTTAAACCTCTACCTTGATAACGACTAGCTATACTTACTGCTAATCTCATATTATGTTTAACTAATTTTTGAAAAGCTTCTTCATTATTATTTTCAATTAGTTTAGCAAGTCTTACCTCTTCATCAACAGGTAGTGGATCCCATATTAATTCACTTAAATGAAGTTTATCTAGATTTATTCCTTTTGAACCACGTTCTGTAAATTCTAATACTTCATCAGTATATGATTCTACATCATCTTCTACTACTTCTTCTTCATAATCTTCTAATTCTTCAGATTCTAATTTCTTAGCCATTCTGCTACTAAAATTGTTAACTTGAGCATTAATTTCATAACTACTTACTAAAACAATTAAGTTTTCATCTGCAACTAATTGTTTTTTATTAACCTTAGATAAAACTTTTGCCATTAACTTAATTTCAGGACTATTTTCTAATAATTCTTCAGCAGCAAAATCATCAATTTGAAAATCTAATTCATTTAATAATTTATATAATTTTGAATAATTTTCATATTGGGCCTTTTCTGTATTTTCTGAACTAAAAGACTTAGCAAATTCTATAATTTTATTAATTTCCATAATCAATAAAACCCCCTTTTTAAAACGTTTAGATTATATCATAAATAGCAAAAAAAGTCAATTAAAAAGGCAAAAGTTAATGCTTTTGCCTATTTAACTGTTATATTTAATGACTTTTCAAAGCCATTTGATAGTTTGAATTTAAGCTTTGTTGAGCCAGCCTTAATACATTTTACATCAAAAGATATAGTATTAGATGTATTTAATTGTATTGGAGATTTAGTAATTGTTGATATTTGAGTATTCTCCGTTGTAGCTTCATATGAAATATCTGGACTATATGAGATTTGCACACTAGTAGTCTTTCCAGCAGTACATGAAATACTAGAAGGATTAAATGTTATAGTGCTTGGTTTTTCTTTAACTGTAATTGGAACACTTACTGTTGCTCCTGTACTAGAAACTGCACTTAATGTAGTTTTTCCAGCTTTAAGACATTTAATAGCTAGTGCTTTAGATGTTCCACCACCTTTGCCATTTGCTAAGTCTTCTGTTAGTGTTGCTACTGAATTATCACCACTACTAAATGAAGATGGGAATGGCAAACTTTGGATATAATTTGGACTACCAGCTTCATTGTTATTAGAAGTTGTTGCAGAAACAGATGTTTCAATTGTATCCCCTTCAGTACATGTATAACTACTCTTTTCAAAATTTATTTTTCCAAGATCTTGTTTTACTTTTACATTTGCTGTAACACTGCCACCAAAATTAGTTGTTGCTGTAATTGTTGTTGTTCCAATCTTTAAACATTTAACATCTACTGACATACAGCCAATACATCTAGGTTGAGTATTAGATGCTTCTAATGCAACTATAGAAGTATCATTACTCTTGTATGATTTTAAACCATCTGGTTTATTATATGAAGAATTGCTATAAACAGTAATATCTGTTGTAAACTTTTCTCCTAAGTTGCATTCATAACTACTTTTACTGAAATTAATAGATCCAGCAGGTATTTTCTTAACAGTAATATTAGCTGAAGCTGTTGCTCCAGTATCAGATGTTGCTTTTAATGTTGTTTTTCCTTCCGCAACGCATTTAATGCTTACAGCTACACATCCTATACATCTAACACTTATTGTTGGATGTTTTGAAATAGTAGCTATTTTAGTATTTGAACTTGTATATGTTTTAACATGTGATTGAGTATTAAGACTTTGAACATATGATGCTGAAATAACAGTATCAATTTCATCACCAACAAAGCACTCATATTTACTTTGATCAAATGATACAGTGCCTTTATCAGAATTATCCTCATTTTGAGTAGGAGTTGTTTGTTGTTGAGTTTCTGGTTGTGGTGTTGGTGTTGGTTCAGGTTCTGGTTGAGGAGTTGGTTCTACTATTTGACTAGTTTCATTTTCTTCACTAATAACAGGACTAACTGTCTCATTAGTAATTGATGGTCCAATTGGAGGATTATCATCAATTATTACTGAATTGTCTTCAGGTTTATCTTCTTTACCAAAATCTATGATATGTAAATCTATTAATAGATATGCCGTTAATAAAATAAGCACACCACCAAAAATACTAATTACAATTCCTAAATTAACTTTTCTATTATTCATAACAACCTCTTTTTATTAATAATCATATTTTGTCAAATTATATTGATTTATCAATTGTTGAATTGTTGGCCCATATGTTTTAGATCCACCTGCATAAGCATGCAAATATGTTGCTGCTCTTAGTGGTTGATGATTAGCACATTCTCTTAAGAAATTACCATATACATTTGAATAATTTTGAAAATATGCATAATGGTAATAAGTAGCTTCATAGAAATTATCAAATTTTCTTAAATAATTTCCACCACCATATACTTTTGGTTTACTTCCAGGGTAACCTCTTAATCCATAAAGATTATGAGTTGATGCAATAAAATGTTTACAATAACCTGATTCTAATACAGCTTGAGCTACTGTAATACTTGGAAGTACTCCACCATTTTTAAAATAAATGTCTCTAGCCATAGAAGCAACATATTCCATACATTCTTGTTTAGACATGGCTTTAACTTTTTCTTCTTCCATGTCCATTGCTTCTACTGGTGTATATTCACCTGTTGGTGAAATTCCTGTTGGTGATACTCCACCTCCACCACTACTTTGGGCTTTCTTTAACTTTTCTTCTCTTTCCTTGATAGCATTTGCTACATCTACTTTAATTTGATCTAATTCTTTCTCTAATTCCTGCTTTTCAGGTCCATCATCCATTTGATTAACAAAAGTTCTTGCTGCTGCATAATTTGATTCTAATAATGTAGTTTTAGCATTAATAATATAAGTTTGTGCTTCTTCTTTATATGCCGCTGCTATACCTTCTTTAGTAGCATTTTCTAAGCAAGAATAATAAACTTTATCTTGATCAGCTAACTTTAAAGTTAAATTAACAAAAGTTGGTATTAAAAATATAATTACTGCTGCGATAGCCTTTCTAATAAAAGCTTGTAAAGCTTTACTATTATTACCATCTGTAACTGCTTTTGTAAAAGTTATAGATGCACTAACTAGCAATATAATTGGAACAATTATCTTAATGAAATTAATCATTATTTTAACTATTCTCATTGTTTTTAATACACTAGGATCTGAACACATATCTAATATCATGTTACACCTCTAATCTGCTTATTACACTACTAAAATCTTACCATAATTATTATTTTTTGTAAAATAAAAAAATGATATTAATTTAATACCATTTTCTTATATTCTTCAGGACTTATATCCCTACTTTCTGCTTCACTAATTAATCTATTTAATTCTGATTTAAGATTTTTATATTCAATTAATCTTTCTTTATTATTTTTTCTTCTCTTTTTATTATAATCTAATCTTTCATCAGCTTCTCTTTTCTTTTTACCATTAATTAAAGACATAATTACAAATAAAGCAGTTGATGTTCCAAGAATTCCTGCCATTGATAAGATTATTTCAGATAATACTTTCATTTCAGAATTATACCCTTCTTCATCAAAAACTACTTCTCCATCACTATATGTTGTTCTTTCAACAACAGCATATCCATCCCTACTTAATTGTTCAAGAATACTATATTCACGACTTCCAGATGATGTTGCTGCATGTCCATCAGTAAGTTCAATATAATCCTCTAAGTTATCTAAATCTGTTTGTTTAAAATGATATGTCTTATAATCTCTTTTTCCACTTGATTTAACAGGTTCATATACTCTAACAATAACTTCGCCTTTACCTTTTTTCTCAATTGTGAACTCTTCAGTTCTTACACTATCACTAACAGTATCATATGCTTCAATTTTACTTGTATATGTTGCATTAGTATTACTTTTTTTAGCAAAAGATGGTGCAAATTTATATGATAATAAACTTAAAGATAATAATATAGCACTAGTAAGTGCTTTTATTCTATTTGATTTACTCTTTCTAGAATATTTAGAATATTCATCACTATTTTCGTCAACCATTTCATATAAATCATCATCTATTTTATCTAATCTATTAATTTCATCTTCAAAATCTTTGGCTTTAGCTTTTAATCTAGCAGCTACTTTATCTCTATCTTTTAAAACCATTATTAATAGTAATTCAACATCAGCATAATTATAATTTATACCAGCTTTACTAATTTCATTAATAACTTCTTCAATTCTTCTATCATATGTACCATTTTTCTTTAACGCTTCAATATCTTCTCTAACTAAATCATTTAAAAACTCAATACCCATTTTTGTTTCAATAATATAATCTAATAAAACTGAATGACAATTTGTTAATAATTCTCTTTTAATAATTCTATATGCTGTTTTATAAACTTCTTGGATAGCTTTTTTAACATCTTCAACATTATTGCTTTCCATACTAAAAACATCTCTTAAAAGCCCCTTACATTCTTCAGCAACATGAACTATTTTATCTGGATCATCGTAATCTCTGCACTTTCTTTCTTCTTGAACAAAACAACTATTTTTAAAATGAATTGTTAGATATGCTTGTTTATTATCCAAATCTATTTCTAATTTTCTTAATTCACCTAATACTTCATTATAAAGTGCTTCATTATACATTTTTTGTACAGCTTGTCCTGATAAATATGTTTCAGATTTTTTAGAAGATAGTTTCTTTATAATAATATCTAATCTTTTCTTATATTCATTAGTATCAATACCATATCTTTTAATAATATCTATTTTATCTAAAATTCTAGATTCGCATGAATTAATTTCTCTAACTTGATAATTCATATAATCCCCCTTTTAAAGCCAGTACATCATATCATAAAAACGTCTATTTGTCAATATTCATGGCCTAGTAGCATAATATAGGCAAACTTGAAAAAAATTCCATTTTGTGGTATAATATAGGCGTTTTTTAAAGGGGGAAAATAAAAAACAATGAAAGAAAGAATATCTAACGAAATATACGTTGCTTGTGGAAGACCTATAACTGAAATATTATGGAATGGTTGTAGAGATTGCGGAGACATCAAAAAAGTTTTATTTGTTAATCCAATAATAGGAAAACCATTTATTGGAAGCGAAAGAATAATCGGTGCTGTAGAAGCCATAAGTAAGAAAAAAATATTTTCTTATGCAGAATATGGTGACAATTATGGCACTTGCGAAAGTTTCTATGATGTTGAAGGTCCTGAAAGAAAACCTGGAGATATAGAATGGAAAGCAAACTTTTTAAATGAAGCTAATAGAATTGTTCCTACTGAAGTATTAGAAGAATACTTTTCTAAATCACCAGAAGAAATTTCACAAGAAATAGATCAATTTAGAGAAGATTGTAGAGAATATGCAAAAACAAATACATTCACTCGTGTTTTAAAATAATTTTCAATAAATATTTTTTCAAATTAAAAAACGCCTAATTATAGGCGTTTTTATTATCTAAGTGGTGTCCTTGGCACGATTCGAACGTGTGACCGACGGCTTAGAAGGCCGTTGCTCTATCCAGCTGAGCTACAAGGACAGCTCAAATTACGAATAAAAGTATACAACAAAAAAACACTTTTTTCAAGTTTTTTTAGTTATTTTCTTAAATAATTGTAATTTATCAAATAAAAAATAACTATTACTAGTTATTCTTTATGTCCTTTTCCTTTTAAACCTCCTGCACCATCTTTAGATAACTCATTATCATTTAAGTATACTTTTAATTCACTAGGTGCTCCACTAAATGTTACTTTAACACATGGATATTCTATAGCTTGTGTATAACTCAATGATGGATCAGGATTTTCACTTGTTGCATATATCTTAACTCTGTCACCAAAAGTTATATTAACATTAGATATATCAACAGAATATCCTCCATGAGATTTTCTACCTAAGTTTACTTCTACTACATATCCATCAGAAGTTTGATTTTCTGCATATCCTGCACTTAACATTGAAGAACAACTTCCTTTTTTACTTACTGTATATGTTAAAGTTTCTGTTTCTGTAGATGGAGTTGTTTGAGTTTGTGTTGAATACTTATCAGTTTCAATAACTTCAATACTATTTGGTTTTCTACTAAATGTTACTGTTGCACATGGATAAGCTATTGCTTGAGTACACATCATATTAGCTTCTGGATATTTATTTTCAGCATAAATAATTACATTGTCATTATTATCAATATATACATTTGTAATATCAATACTATAACATCCATTTGGAACTCTACCCATATGTAATGTGTAACTATAAGTTCCATCTGATTCTAATTTATCTGTATACCCTTTATTCATTTGAGTACCACAATTTTTATTTTTACTAATTGTGTATGTTATTTTGTCTTGAGTTGTTGTAGTGGTTGTAGTCGTTGGTGTTGTTGGAGTTGTAGGTGTTGGGTTTGTTGGTGTCGTTGTACTTGGATTTGTAGGAGTTGTTGTTGTTGGATTTGTTGGTTCTGTTGTATTTGTAGGTGTTGTAGATTCTACTCCCCATCCAGCATACAATGTTATATTACCCTTTTTGTCATAATTCCTAACTGCCTCACATGATGCATTATAATATGCTTTTCCTTTTGTATAATCACTATTATCATAATAACCTAAAAATTTATAACCACTTCTTGTTGGCTTTGTTTTACTAATTGATGGCATTGAACCATTATATTTAACTTCTAAAGTACTTGTTTGACCTCCAGAACCACCGTTTTGATTAAATGAAACTTTATATTTAGTTTCTTTTGTATCACCAGTACTTGGTTTTTCATCAGGTGTTGTTGGAGTTGTAGTACTTGGATTTGTTGGTGTTGTAGTCGTTGGGTTTGTAGGAGTAGTTGTTGTTGGTTGTTGTGTTTCTTCTTGTGGATTATCAGGTGTTACTTCTGCTAATGAAGTATTATACTTACTTACAGTATTAGCATACTTTGAATACATAGATTCATGTTTATATGCAAAAGACTCTAATTCTTTAGTAGGATTTTTAACATAATTCTTAGTTGAATCAAAATCACTTTCTTCTACTCTTATTTCTTCTATTTCAATTATATGTTTATCATCATATACAAGAAAATATAAAATGTTACCATTGTAATTAAATTCAATATGATAATTTAAATCACTATCTGATAATTTCTTTTCTTTACTATCAATATATTGAATACCATCCGTTTTATTTTGAACGGCTAATCTATATATATCTTTAGCTTTTGATATGAAATCTGATTTACTTTTATAATCCATACCTACTTTTACTGCTAATAATATACCTACTAGTGCTACAACTAGATAGCATATTATAGCTACTTTATTATTCTTTTCTTTTTTCATAAACAATTCTCCTTATACAATAATAGTATAAAATATTAAATAAAATGATTACAACATTATAATTATAATTTTACATATAAAAAGGAGTTTTTAAACTCCTAGAAATATGTAGCTAAACACTTTTCAATTACTCTTTGAACATCTCTTTCATTGAATGGTTTTGATAAAACATCAACTATTGGATAAGCATTAACTCTATCTAATGATGCCATATCTTCTACACCACTTTCTACTGCTACTGGCATTCTAACAAAATAACCATTTTGCTTACAATGCTCTAAAACAGCATATCCATCTACATTAGGCATATTTAAATCTAATAAACATGCTTTTATATCTTTTCTTATATCTTCTTGATCTAGTAATTCTATTGCTTTAGCACCATCTTCTGCTGTTAAAACATTATATCTAGAATCAAATATCTTTTTAACAAAATTTGCAACCAAACTTGAATCATCAACAATTAATATTGTTCCTTCTTTTTGACCAGGTACTGCAGGTTGTCCCATAGCAGGTTGAGCCATTCCCATTTGATTATTTTGTGGGAAGAATTGAACTGTTGGTTGTGCTGCTGGTTGATCTGCAGGGAAAAATTGTACAGTTGGTGCAGCTGGTTGTGCTGGTGCAACTGGTTGTGCTGGCATTGGTTGAGCTTGTGCATTTATAGCTTGTGCCATTGGATCTTGTTGTGGATAAAATTGAACTGTTGGTTGTGCTGCTTGTCCATCTGCAGGAAAGAATTGAACAGTTGGCTCTGGTGTTGGTGCTGGTGCAACTGGTTGTACAGGCATTTGTTGAGGCATTGGTGCAGCAGCAGGTTGTGCTGGCATTGGTTGTGGTTGAACTGGTGCTGCATTTTGCATTTGTACTTGAGCTTCAGCTTGTACTGGTTGGGCAACAACTTCAGGTTGTTGAACTGGTGCTGCTGGTTGAGGCATTGGAGCAGCAGTTGGTTGTGCTGGCATTGCTTGAGGTTGAGCAGCTGGTTGAGCTGCAACAGGTTGTACAGGAGCAAGTCCCATATATTGTTTAGCAACATCAATTACCCTTCTAGCTTCAGCCATAATCTTTGGATGATTTTCTTGTACAAACATTATATCTCCAGCTTTACTTTTCATTTCTGATTCATAAGATAAATCAGCTAATGCAGTAAATCCTAAATATCTTGCATCACTCTTTAATGCATGAACTTCTATAGCATAATTAACCATATCACTCATAGATTTTCTATTTTCTAATGATTGTAATTTACCTTCAACCATATCTAAAAAATCTTTAAGTGTTTCATCATACATTTCCATGTCACCAAATAATTCTAAACTTTGAGCAACATTAACACCATTGTTTGTTAAAATATTTACATCTTTCATATTCTCTCTCCTATCAACCTACACTAAGAAAATTATAGCACAATATTTTTTTATAGTAAATTTTCTATTGCAATTAAAGTATCATTTATGATACAATGTAGATATGAAAAACATGTATGATTATATAAATTTTATTAACACCAATAAAACACCTGATGAACTTGAAAAAGATTTCATTGAGGATTTTATAGCGTTTAGAAAAGAAAATAATTTAACTCAAGAATTATTAGGTCTTTATTCTAACGTTAATAGAACTAAAATAGCTAGGATAGAATCTAGAATGCACTCTCCTACTGTTAAGAATTTAATTCAAATATTAGGTCCTATTGGTTATACAATAAAAATTGAAAAAATTAAGAAATAGTTTAAAAACTATTTTTTATTTGCATTAATAATATGTAATAAATTATAATATTATTAGGAGGATAGAAAAATGATAGAAATTAAAAATGTGACTAAAACATATAATGGTAATATAACTGCTATTAAAAACTTGTCACTAGATATACCTGATGGAAAAATAATAGGATTTATAGGTCTTAATGGTGCTGGTAAAACAACATTAATCAAAATGATGACTGGTATATTAAAACCTGATAAAGGAACTATTACTATAAATGGTTTAGATATTCAAAAAGATCCTATCGAAGCTAAACTTGATATTGGATATATAACAGATAATCCTGATATGTTTTTAAGATTAACTGGAATTGAATTTATCAATTTTATTTCTGATATTTATAAAGTTAGTGAAAAAGATAGAAAAAATAGAATTAAATATTTAATCGAACAATTTGATTTAGAAGATATACTTGATAAACCTATGATTGGTTACTCACATGGTGCTAGACAAAAAATGATGGTTATTGCAGCATTAGTTCATGAACCAAAAGTATGGATATTAGATGAACCTATGGTTGGTTTAGATCCAATGAGTGCATCTATACTTAAAAAGATGATGAAAGAACATGTTAAAGCTGGAAACACAGTATTCTTCTCTACTCATGTTCTTGAAATAGCTGAAAAATTATGTGATGAAATAGCAATAATTGATAATGGTAAAATAATATACTATGGTACATTAGATGATTTAGTAAAAAAATATAAGAAAAAAGATTTAAATGAATTATTTCTAGAGGTAATTAAAAATGGCTAATTATTTCTCTTTAATAAAAGTATTTTTAAAATCTATTAAAAGAGAAAGTTCAAGTAATAAAAGAACTAAACATATTTTTAGAATATTATTATTTTTTACAATACTATTTATTTTAATACCATTTTTAATAATATGTGCTTCTTTTGTATATGATACTACTATCAAATTAATAGATATTGAATATGAAAGCATTGGTCTTAAAATAATGTGTTATATAATGTGTATTTTTACATTTATTTTTGGATTTACTGCTATACTAAATGAATTATTCTTTTCAACAGATATTGAAAAGTTATTACCATTACCTATTAAACCTGTTGAATTAGCTTTATCTAAATTTACTACTTCATTTATATTAGAAAGTATTATACAAGTATTTTTAACAATAGTATGTATTATTAGTTATATGGCTGCTTTAAATTTAAAGATATATAATTTCTTATTATCAATTTTACAAATAATATCTTTATCTTTAATACCTATGATATATTCTGCTATTATTTGTTTGATAATAATGCATTTTGCTAAATATATTAAGAACAAAGAAATTATTAAAAGATTATCAACTATATTTGTATTTATATTATTCTTAGGAGTAGTATTATTCATAAATAAAATTAAAGGATTTAATTTTGAATTATACTTAGAAAACTTTGTAAATGGGGATCATACATTCTTAAATGTTATGAATATAATATTCCCACATATTGATATGTTTACTGAAACATTAACTAATATGAGTGTATTAGCACTAATTAAATATATATTAGTTAATATTGCTTATATAATCATATTTATAATATTAATTAGAGCTACTTATTTAGATAGTGTTATTGACTTATCTAATAAAAATAATAGTACTGTTAAAAACTCTACTGTATTACTTAAAAAATCTAAAGAAAGAGGTACTATTAAATCATATTTAATTAAAGAATTTAAAGTATTATTTAGAACACCTGCATTCTTTATAAACTGTATTATTATTAACTTTATATGGCCTATTATAATATATGCTTTATATCAAATAGGTACATTAAATTATGATATTTATAGAATTAGAGAGTTACTAGCTATAAATGATGAAAAAATTAAATTAATATTATTACTATTTGTAGTTGGTGTATCTATTATAATACCTGCTATGAATGCAATCGCAGCAACATCTTTCTCAAGAGAAGGAAAAAATTTCCAATTTATGAAATATATTCCTATATCATATGAGAAACAATTAATAATTAAATATTTAGTAAGTTTTATTATTTCATTTATAGGAATATTCATGTATGCAATAATATTCTTCATAGTAATAAGATTAAATGTATTAACTATGTTAGAATTCATATTAATAAGTGCTTTATCTATATCAGGAGTAACACTTATTGGTATATTTATTGATTCATTACAACCTAAGTTATTCTGGGACGATGAAAATAACGCATTAAGAGAAAATTATAATACATTTATTTCAATGGGAATATCTACTCTATTATTTATAATAATATGTATTGGTTCATATTCTCGTTTATATAAACATTTTGGTTATAATTTCACTCAAGTATATTTAATGATATTTGGTGTATTATTAATAATAAATGGAGTTGTTGGTGTTATTAATACAAAATTAACTATTAAAAATATAAATGAACAAGAATAAAAAAAACCTCAGTTTGAGGTTTTTTTATTGTAGTTTTTTAATATCTGTATGCATTCTATGATGATATCCATATTTATCATAAAAATTAATACCAATATTATTATATGCAAATACATCTACTAATGAATATTCACATCCTTTAGATTTAAAATATTCTTCTATCTTATTCATTAGTTCACTGCCTACTCCTTTACTTCTTATTTTAGAAGTAACAATAAGTTCAGTAATAATTCCTCTTTTAGGGCATTTATAATCTAAATAATCATATTCATCAAATGGTGGTATAGTTCCCATTATTAGCCCTACTACTTTATTATCAATAATAGCTAAATAACACTTACCATCATTCTTTTTAACATCTTTTAAATCAACTAAAGCCATCTTTTCATGATATTCTTCATGTACTCTATCTAATTCATCTTTATCAACTGAAACTAGATATTCTTCAAGTTCAGTAAGTAAGTCTCTTACATCTTCTAAATATTTTTCTTCATATTCAACTATTTTCATGTTTCTCCTTATTTAAAATAACAAGATAAAAATCTTGTTATTTAATTTCTTTAATTCTCTTTAATAATTTATTTTTACCTAATAATCTCATTATTTCATAAAGATCTGGTGTATTTGATTTAGATGTAACAGCTACTCTTATAACAGTACTAATATCAGCAACATTACCTTTATATTTATCAGGTTCTGCTTTATATTCTTTCATGTTACTTGTATATCCATCTAATGAATCAGTTAATTCTTTCATTTTATTAAACCAAGTATCTTTATCATCCTTTTCATCATAATAATTATTAAAGTAATTATCTAATATTTCTTTAATATCATCCAAATTATTTATTTTACCCCATTCATAAGTTTCAGGAGTGAATAATTCATCAAACATATACCATATAAATGATTTAATTTCAGAATAACATCCAAAATCTTTTCTTGGTTTAGCCTGTTCTCTTTCTATATTTAAAATATTAGTTGTATATTCTTTATTATCACTTATTAATTTAGCAAAGTCCTTATCAAATTCATTTGCCCAAGTAAGTAAATTATCATATAATTCTTTAGCAGTTAATCTAGAAATATAATTCTTAGATATATTATTTATCTTTTCTAAATCAAATAATGGTCCACTCTTACTCATCTTATCAAATGAGAAAGTAAAATCTCTATAAGATTTATCTGGATTTTGAAGTAACCATTCTTCAAAACTAGAGTTCATAATAGTAGCAAAATATAATTTAATTGCTTCTACAGGTATTCCTCTTTCATGATAGAATGATACAGCTGCTTCAGGATCTTTTCTTTTACTAATCTTTCTAATAGTATTACCATCTTTAATATTAAGTGGTAATAAATGAGCAAATCTTGGTGCTTTAAATCCACATGCATCCCATAATTCTAAATGATATGGAACTGATGATATATAAGAATCATCTCTTGTAACAGTAGTAACTCTCATAAAATGATCATCACATACATGAGCAAAAGCATATGGAGGAATTCCATCAGATTTAACTAATACTTGATCAATATCATTTTCAGGTAATTCAATAGTACCTTTAACTAAATCTTTAAATACTATTTTCTTTTCAAAATCACCCATTGATTTTAATCTTAGAACCCATTTATCTCCATTATCTATATGTTTTTTTACTTCTTCATAACTTAAATCTCTACATTTAGCATATTTTCCATAATATCCAATTCTTTGTTTTCTTTCTTCTTGATGTTTTCTCATATTGTCTAAATCTTCTTCGGAACAAAAACATGGATATGCTCTTCCTATACTAACTAAATATTTAGCAACAGTATGATATATATCTGCTCTTTTAGTTTGAATGTATGGTCCATATTCTCCACCCTTATTAGGATGTTCATCTACTATATAATTATAATGTTCTAAATCATTTAAAATTAATTCAATTCCATTCTCTATTGCTCTTTTATTATCAGTGTCTTCTATTCTTAAAATAAATACACCATTTGATTGATGAGCAATTACTTCAGGAATAAATGATGCATATAAATTACCCATATGCATTCTTCCAGTTGGAGATGGTGCGAATCTACATACTTCTGCTCCCTCTGGTAAATTCCTTTCCGGATACATTTTTTCTAAATCCTCTATAGTTTTATCAACATCAGGATATAATAAATTAGCTAAATCTTCATTTGTCATGTATTTCACCTCAATCGTTTAGATTATATAATATTTTACAAATTAAAACAAGACTTTTAAAGCCTTGTCTTAAAATACAAACTTGTATAAAACAAATGCTAATACTCCAACTAAAATCAAAGCTAGTATTATTAATAATATATTAGTAGCTTTAATCTTCTTCTTTTCATTATCTACTGCATCTTCTTTTAACTCTGTTGTTTCTAAAATAGGTTCCATTTTTATAGTCTTAATTAATTCTTCTTCTCTTTCTTCTTCTGTTAATGCAGTGTTTGTATTATTCATATTAGTATTATTATCCATATTGCACTTCCTTATATTTATAAATAAATCATATCAAAAATAGCTCAATATTTCAAGATTTTCTTGACTTATCATCAATATTAATGTATTATTTTTATGAGGACTTTGGAGACATACTCAAGAGGCTGAAGAGGCGCCCCTGCTAAGGGTGTAGGTCGGGAAACTGGCGCGAGAGTTCAAATCTCTCTGTCTCCGCCATATAAA
>JAEEGL011020246.1_pt1 | contig 17097 bp, 16 predicted proteins | sample 9134231 | NCBI WGS metagenome assembly JAEEGL01 (sample SAMN16246548, study PRJNA631951) | gut metagenome | biome: gut microbiome; feature: rumen; material: fiber-attached | host: Bos | place: Iran: Karaj | collected 2018-10
CTGGAGATAACTATTCCCAACGGCACGGTTGGGAAAGATTATACAGCATCGTTCATTATCCCAACAGAGATCGCTACCATCACTAGTATCGAAAGGACTGAGTCATCCAAAGGTCTTGAGATAAACAATGACGAGAACGGCAAGGTCACTATTTCAGGAACCCCCGAGAATGCTGGGGACATAGACCTTATCATCAAATATACTTTTCCAGGTTGGATAGAGGGAAAACCTGTCCTTGAAAGAAAGATTAGTTTCTCCATCAATCCTGATCCGAGAACCCTATGGCAGGACATTCCTACGCCAAAGGATATCGACTACTATCAAGAGGACTATGATAGCGACTACGTCAAGGTGGAAGCGATCAATGGTATCCCTCAGAAAGATATTGTTGCGGCTTCAGTCCGTGGCAGATCCCATGCACATAAAGGCAATCCGCGTGATGACCATTTTCTCGTAACCTACAATGAAGAAATCGGCTGGTATATCATGTCAGTAGCCGACGGTGCGGGATCTGCTAAGTTCTCTCGCAAAGGGTCAACTATCGCGTGCGAGACCGTTGTGAACCTTTGCAGCGACAGTTTGAAGGATGGATCACTCGATCCTCTTATCGAGCAGTACCATGCTGAGAATACCGATGCTAACCGCAAGCTTATCGGTGATAAGATATATGGAATTCTTGGAACCGCAGCATATAAGGCCGCAGCAGCCATAAAAGCCGAAGCCGCTCTAAAAGATGCAGAAGCAAAGGCGAAGATGGCCGAAATGAATGCTGAAGCCAAGAAGCTCAATCCGAATGCCCAGGAGAATACGGCGGCCGACATCACTGCTCGTGATTTTGCGACCACGCTTTTACTCACAATCAGTAAGAAATTCGAATTCGGATGGTTCATTGCTTCCTTCTGGGTTGGAGATGGGGCTATCTGCATCTACAAGAAGGGAACCGAAGAGCAGCCGAGTTCCCACAAGATTCTTGGCGTTCCGGATGGTGGCGAGTTCGCAGGGCAGACCAGGTTCATCACAATGCCGGAGATCTTCAAGGATGCCGCGGCAATTTATAGCAGACTTAGATTCTCCATCGAGGAGGATTTTACTGCACTCATGCTTATGACTGACGGAGTGTCAGATGCTAAGTTCGAGACAGATGCCAATCTTAATAACATTGACATGTGGGATGCACTTTGGAAAGACTTGGCTGGTGACAATGAAGACAAATGCGCAGTAGAACTAAATGATGACAACGACGAGTCACAGTATCAGCTCTTGAAGTGGCTGAACTTCTGGTCTCAGGGTAATCACGATGACAGAACAATAGCGATTCTTTATTAATATGAGCGACTACAGATCAAAAAGATTCCTCATCGACAGCATTGACGAAAGACTCGGTGATGTAGAAAAGGAGAAGAAGTTCGACCTAATTATGGTCGCAGTAGGGGTTGCCCTCATAATTGCAGGAATTCTACTGATCACATTATCTAAAGAATCTGGCAAATTGGCCGTCCTGTATATTTTTATGGTTATGTTGGGCGTATTTCTCGCCTATGCAATGACAAAAGAATATATAGATGACTGCAAAAAGGCCAAGAGCCAGAACAAATAGGGAACAATATGCCACAAACAATAAAGCTTACAGCAAAAGACGGTAGCACCGTGGAGTTCGTGAACGAGGTCAAAGGCTCGGGAGCGATGAAGGATGTGTACTTCAGTCCGGACAAGAGTTATGTCGTTGGTTTTTTCAGAACGAAACTCGATGCTAACTCAAAGGCGCGACTTGAAGACATCACGGGAAGGTATAGGGAGAAAATTTTCAATCAGGTTGGAGGTAAGTATTGGGAGGACTATTTCTGTTGGCCGACAAAAATCGTAGAGTGGGATGGCAAGACCGGAATTGTCTGCCCGACCTATCAGTCCAAGTTCTTTTTTAATGGTGGACGTTTCCAGGGGAAAGAAAAGGAAGGGAAGTGGTTCGCTTCAGCGAAACTCATGAACAAGTTTGTTGAGCCCGATCAGAAAGGCACTTTCCTGACACATATCCATATGTGTCTGAAGATTGCCCGAGCTGTCCGAAGGATGCATGCCGCAGGTCTTGCTCATTCAGATTTATCGTACAAGAATGTTCTCGTAGACCCTCTTACAGGATCTGCAGCTATTATAGACATTGATGGCATTGTCGTTCCCGGCAAATACCCACCAGATGTCATGGGAACACCTGATTTCGTGGCGCCAGAGGTTCTTGAGACCAGAGCACTGCCTCTAATAGACCCTGTCACAAGGACTACAAACGCAAAGAAGAATCTTCCAAGCAGATACACCGATGAGCATGCCTTGGCAGTATTGATATACATGTACCTTCTCAACCGCCATCCTCTTCGCGGAGGTAAGGTATGGGACAAGGACCCAGCTAAGGATGAGGAACTCTCAATGGGAAAGAATGCACTGTTCATCGAGCATCCGACAGACAAGTCCAACAGGCCAAAGCTTGATCCTGTGGAAGATAAGGCTCTGTTTCCTCAGGCCGATATAGTCAAGAGGCCATATACGATTTGTGGACCTTATCTCAAGCCTCTGTTTGAGAAAGCTTTCATTGATGGGCTTCACAATCCTCAGATAAGACCTACGGCCAACGAATGGGAGGATGCCCTTCTATATACGACAGACATGATGGTTCCTTGTTCCAATCCGAATTGCGAGGCCCATTGGTTTGTATTTGACAACAAGACCGCACCGAGGTGTCCCTTCTGCGGTAAGGAATTTCATGGCCAGTTGCCTATCCTGAACCTCTATTACTCTCCGAAGCCGGGCAACTTTAGGGAAGAGAAGCGCAGGATTACCGTACATGACAAGAAATCTCTTTACATGTGGCACGTAAGTAAGAACGTCCCCGCGAACGAGAAGACTCCGGATGAGTACAAGAAACCAGTTGGAGATTTTCATTTTCTTAATGGCCGTTGGGTTCTCGTCAACAGGAAACTCACCTCTCTGCGTGACCTTGATGAAGACAAGGATATTCCGATCAATAGCTATGTGGAACTGACCGACGGAAAAAGGATACTCCTCTCTAAGGAGCAAGGTGGAAGGCTCGTAATTGTTCAACTCGTTAACTGCTAACCCATTATGGCCATTAAAGACCAGTGCTCAAGATGCACATTATTTGACAGTTCGAACGGTACATGCACCAAAACCTACAGTAAGCCGTACTATGACAACCACTCTTGCGAGAACTACTCTCGCATAGGTGGCAATATCAACCTCAGTAAGAGTGGGACCATTAATCTCGAGAAGAATGGAGAACCGACTGCCCCCGCACCTTTCCCTACCCGTCCTTCGCCAGCTCCGGCTCCGGTACAACCTTCAGGACAAAATGCTTCCGGAACCCAGAATGGAGGTACAAAGCGAGAAATGTTCCGGGCTCCTTTTTCGTTCAACGGGAGGATTCGCAGAACTGAGTATGGTCTTACTTTCATTATTTATTTTGTTTGGTATTTTATTTACAACGCCATACTTGAGAGTGAATCAACCGGGTTATTGGTGATAGCGCTCCTGTCTTTGATACCTATGTTAGTGTTCCTTTATGCACAGGGAGCAAAGCGTTGTCACGATATGGGGAACTCCGGCTGGTATCAGTTGATTCCATTCTTTTTTTTATGGATGCTATTCAAGGAAGGGGACACAGGAATGAATAGTTACGGCGAAGACCCTAAGAGGTAATTATTATGCTGTACATCATCAGGAACAACCAGGACTTTGGCCCGTATGACGAGCAGACGCTGAAGACGTATGTCAACAGTGGTCAGATACTCTTGTGCGACCAGGCGCGTGATACTATTTCGGGTGAGGTCAATACGGTCAAAGCGTTCCTGAAGAGAACTGGTATCAAGACAAAAGTACCTCACAAGGGTAATATCTTCTCACAACTTAAAGATATAGGTGGGGAGTTGATTTTCCCTAAAAGCACCATCTTTTCCAAGCAGTGGACAAAAGACAAGGCGCTTTTGATTCTTGCTATGGTGGGAATGATACCGACTGTCCTGATGTTTATCCCATTAGGAAAGTGGGGTACGTTCTACTTCATATCACTGTATTTTTCAGTTATATGGGGACTGTTCTTCTACCATATGTTCAAGACCTCCCAGGTCTCGTTGAAGACAACGATCATAGTTTTCTTCCTGGAGCAAGCATTCGTATTCACTGCATGGGATATCATTGGGCTACCGAACCTGAACTTCTTCTACAGTTTTATCAAATCTCCCTTCCCAGTCTGCATACTGGGATATATCCTCGGGGTTGGCGTCACCGAAGAACTGGCCAAGCTTATTCCTTTGCTCATTATTAGTTCACGAGCGAAGCAGCCGCTTGTCCCGCAGACACTCGTCTTCTACGGTCTCATGTCCGGTATCGCATTCGGCGTATTCGAAGGTGTCCAATACCAACTTGGAGCTAATGCGACGCTGGAGTATTCTGAATCATTCTTCCATAATATAGCCAGGCTGACAAGCCTTCCGTTCATACATGCCATCTGGTGCGGTATAGCCGGCTATTTCATTGCTTTCGCAAAGCTATACCCGAAATACAGACTATCGTTATACGCTCTAGCCATTTGCATCCCTGCATTGCTACACGGTCTGTATGATGCGTTGATCAGTACAAATATCCTATTTGCTCTCATAGCAGTTGCGATAGCATTCATAGGTGTAATCATGTTGACAACCTACCTCAAGCAAGGTGTCAACTATCAATCCAAACTTAGGTATTAATGGGCGAGTGCAGGTTTTGTCATAAGGATGCGGGGCTCTTTAAGCATGAGCACGAAGAATGCCGCAGGAAATATGAGGAAGCTAAAGTGTCTGTGTCAAAGATTATCGACCAGTGCTTCGTTTCCAAGACGGACTTCTATACAAAGTCCAATGAGATAAACTCGGCGCTCAGCAGTGGAATGATTGCAGGGGAGGACAGAGACAAGCTGTTTGTCTCCTGTCTTGACCAGGCTGTCGAATCATATCTTAACGACACTAGCATAGACGACAGTGAATACAGGATGATTACAAGGTTTGTCCAGTTCTCTGGAATGCCGCAGTCGGCCATCAACGCCAACCATTCTCTAGACAAGGCCGTTCAGTCTCAGGTTCTCAATGAGATTCTGCAGGGCAAGGTCCCTACTCAGCGATTCTCAATCGCAGGAGGGCTACCTTTCATGCTATCAAGAGACGAGTCCCCTGTATGGATCTTCAGGAACATTACAATGCATGAACAGAAGACTATTCGCCAGACAGTAGGAAAGATGAGAGGCTTCAACATCAAGGTGGCCAAGGGAATATACTACCGGACCGGAGGATTCAAGGGTACTCCCGTAGAAACAACCTCAATGCAGAAGGTTGGAGTGGGTATGGTATGTCTGACGACAAAGAATATTTACTTCTCTTCTCCAGAAAGATCTGTCAAGATTCCATATGACAAAGTAATTAGCGTAAACACATATTCTAACGGCATCGACTTGCAGAAGGATGGTGCAAAGGAAAAACCGATGTTCTTCGAGGGAGTGGACAGCTGGTTTTGCTATAATGTCATAGCAAACCTTAAATAAAGCATAGCATAACCGATATTTCCTTTTGCATCATAGGAATACAGATACTATATAACTATAAAAACATAAAAACGATGGAACAAAAACACCACTATTCCGGACTTACCGATGCACAAGTACTTGAGAGTCGTGCCAAGTACGGTGTAAACATTCTTACTCCACCTGAGGAGGGAACTGTATGGGACAAGATTAAGGACTGCATGCATTTCTGGCTTGTCAAGGTTATTCTTGCCCTGTTCGTGATTTCTCTGCTCGTCATCGGAGGTCTCAAAATCGGCGGTATTGCAATGCCCGCCAATGTTTTCATTGGCCCTATCATCCTTGCCGTTCTTTTCTTCCTTACATATTTGGTGGCCTTCCTTGGTGGAGATTGGGATGATGATGAGAAGAAGTTCGACATGGATCCTCTCATCACGATCCTCCTTGCTGCTCTCGTTCTTTCAGGAGCAATCTCGTTCTACCAAGGTGTGTTTGGAGGGGTTGAAGGTGTCCACCCTTACTTCGAACCGATCGGTATCGCAGTGGCCGTACTCCTGGCAACGGGCGTTGCATGGTGGCTTGAGAGGAGCAACGAAAAGACATTCAAGAGCCTTAACGAGGTAAATGATGAGACTCTTGTTAAGGTGATCCGCAACAACAACGTATGCCAGGTTCCTCGCAAGGATATAGTGGTTGGTGATATCGTCATCCTTGAAACCGGTGAAGAGATTCCTGCTGACTGCGAGCTTCTCGAGGCCCTTAACCTGAATGTTAACGAATCAACCCTTACTGGAGAGATCCAGTGTTCGAAGACAACCGATCCTGAGCAATTCGACAAGGATGCCACATACCCTTCAAATCAGATAATGAAGGGATGTACCATCATAGAAGGATACTGCACCGCAAAGGTTTTCGCCGTCGGTGACAAGACCGCCAGCGGAAAGGTGTTTGAGGCAGCCCAGGTGAAGGAAGGTGACGCAACACCTCTTAGTGAGAAACTCGATGAACTCGCCGATCTTATCACAAAGGCCAGTTACGGAATCGCCGCTCTCATCATAGTAGGACGTATCCTCATATATTTCCTTGGTGGAAATGCCAGTTTTGCTGATGCCGGCGGCGTCGTTGGTTTTGTCAAGTACGTACTCGACACCATCATGATTGCCGTCACACTCATTGTAGTTGCTGTTCCTGAAGGTCTGCCAATGGCAGTCACCCTCAGTCTCGCATTTAGCATGAAGAGACTCATGAAGCAGAACACGCTTCCTCGTACCATGCACGCATGCGAAACGATGGGCGCAACGTCCGTAATCTGCACAGATAAGACAGGAACCCTTACTAAGAACCAAATGCAGATATGGGAGACTGATTTCCCCGCACTGAAGGACCAGATTCTATCTGATGACAAAACATCTGAGCTGATTAAGGAATGCATAGCAGTCAATACGACTGCAAACCTTGACTTTGCAAACCCTGAAAAGATTAAAGCTATCGGCAACCCTACCGAAGGATCTCTCCTTCTCTGGCTCAACAAGTCAGGCGTGAATTATCTTGACATCCGTGAGAATGCAGAAATCCTCGACCGGCTGCCGTTCACTACCGAGCTCAAGTACATGGCGACCATTGTCAAGAGTCAGGTTACTGGGAAGAAGGTCCTCTATGTGAAGGGCGCTCCTGAAATCGTAATGGCACTCTGTGAGATTAGCGCTGACGAAAAAGCCGCATATGATGCTAAACTCATCGAGTACCAGAACAAGGCGATGCGCACACTCGGTTTTGCGTACTGCGAGCTATCTGACGAGCAGGATGTGTTCTTCGAGGGCAAACTCAATATCAAGAACCTCAAGATGATAGGTGTGGTAGCTATCTCTGACCCTGTCAGGGATGATGTTCCCGCCGCTATCAAGGAATGTCTGAATGCCGGTATTCAAGTCAAGATCGTCACCGGTGACACTCCTGGTACTGCCAAGGAAATCGGGCGTCAGGTTGGTCTTTGGACTGATGCAGACACGGATGAGAATATCCTCATCGGTCAGGACATCGAAAAGATGAGCGACGAGGAACTCGAGAAGAGACTCCCTCTCGTGAGGATCATCTCGCGCGCCCGTCCTAATGACAAGGAAAGAGTCGTACGTATCCTCAAGAAACTTGACTATGTCGTTGCTGTTACCGGTGACGGGACCAACGATGCTCCTGCTCTCAACGCTGCAAATGTGGGTCTTTCCATGGGAGACGGCACCGCAGTAGCTAAGGAGGCTAGTGATATGACCATCATTGACAATTCATTCAGTACTATCGCGAATGCGGTCATGTGGGGACGCTCACTATATAAGAACATCAAGAGATTTATCCTCTTCCAAATGACAGTCAATGTGGCGGCATGTCTCATCGTGCTCATCGGCGCTTTCATCGGGACGGAGTCTCCTCTTACCGTAACTCAAATGCTTTGGGTCAACCTTATCATGGATACGTTCGCAGCACTTGCCCTTGCGTCCTTGCCCCCGACTCATGCAGTAATGAAGGAGAAGCCAAGATCTGTTAACGAGCATATCCTCAAAGGAATGGGCAAGGGCATCCTTGGCATAGGTCTCATCTTCACCGTCATCCTTCTCGCCATCCTGCTCTTCTTCCAGCACGCTGATGTCACGTCTCTTTCAAACATCAACTTTGCATGGGGTGCATACAACGGTCTAACTCCTTATGAACTTGGTCTGTTCTTCACGATCTTCGTGATGCTCCAGTTCTGGAACCTTTTCAACGCAAAAGCATTCATGACCAACGGCTCGGCTTTCAGAGGTATTTCCTGGAAGAGCACCAAGTGGTTCATCCTCATTGCCCTCATCATCTTTATCGGCCAGATCATCATTGTCCAGCTTGGTGGAGAGATGTTCAATGTTGCTCAGGGCGGACTCAAGGCGATAGACTGGATAATCATTATAGTTGCGACTTCGTTCGTTCTCTGGTTTGGAGAAATAGTAAGGTTATTCAAGAAGAAAGCATAACTTGACTCCTTCTATTACAGGAGGGGTTTCTTAGGAGGCCCCTTCTGTAATTCAATTTGCAAACATGGTTTCTTCTCAGATCATATTTATCATTGCATTAACTCTGGCTGCTTTGGGGTTTATCTACGAGCTGACATCCAACCGGAGGGAAAGGACAATTGTGAAATCCGATGGCTGTAAGCCTGAATTCACACACAGGAATCTCAGGCTTGTCGGCAGGTTCACGTATAAGAACGGACGAATCTATTACCATGCATTCTGTCTCGGCCCGTTCATCTTCGCGCCTATAGGATGTTATCTCGGAGAGGGGAGAAGCCCAAAGGATATTTCAGGCAAACAGAAATCAAATCTTGTAGAAATAATTGCCCTCTACTGCCGTTGGGGATGGCTCGTGGCAGCAATGACGCTCATATTTATGGTGATGCCATAATTACCCGTTATCGGTTATTATTATCCATCCTGATTTAAAGTTTCATATAATACAAAACCGAACATTCCGGAATGGGGCATCCATGAGCTCATGGCATAGAAAGCCAAAGGTAATGTGGTGGCAAGACGAGATAATAATTGAGGAAATGATAGACGGTCGGCTTGGGTATTCAGCCTTTGATAATAGACAATAAAAAGATTATAATATGAGAATCGCTGAATCTGAATTAATTATCAATTCTGATGGAAGTGCTTTCCATCTGCACATCAGACCTGATCAGCTTGCTAAGAAAATAGTCTTAGTCGGTGATCCTGGACGCGTTGCTTTTTTTACTCCTTTATTCGATACAGTCGAGTGTGAGGGAGCCTCTAGGGAGTTTGTTTGGGCTACAGGTACTTACAAAGGCGAACGCATTACGGCCCTATCGACAGGTATTGGCACTGACAACATTGATATTGTCATGACTGAACTCGACGCTCTGGTTAATGTTGATTTTTCAACGCGTGAGATCAAGCCAGATCATACATCTTTGACGATTGTCCGCGTAGGCACTTGTGGTGCTATACAGCCAGAAATACCTTTAGGCTCTTTTATTCTATCGCATTATTCCATTGGCTTCGATGGCTTGCTCAATTGGTACGCCAAGCGTGAAGAAATCACAAACATCGATATGGAGGAGGCGTTTATGAAGCATATGAACTGGCCTCGTCCTCTTCCTATTCCGTATTTTGCTCATGCCTCTCAAAGACTCATCGACGTATTCTCGGATTCGACGGTTAAAGGAATGACTATATCGGCTCCCGGTTTCTATGGACCCCAGGGGCGAGTAGTAAGGCAAGAACTTGCGATGCCAAATATGTTGGCTGATGTAGAGTCATTCCGTTATGGAGACTGGAAGATAACCAATTTTGAAATGGAAGGTTCTGCAATTGCTGGAATAGCCGGACATCTAGGCCATGATGCCATTACTGTTTGCTGCGCAATCGCTCACCGTTATCTGAAAGATGCAAATACGGATTACAAACCTCTGGTGAAGAAGCTTATACAACTAGTCCTTGATAAACTATCTCAGTAGAGTATTATTGCAGTGACCGTTCTTGTGAAAAGCCCAGTGAGACCAACTATTTGTAGCACCTCTTACATGGGCTTTTTCCTTGTTGCCTAGCTTCCTTCTCGTCCATTTTTATAATCCGGTGGTGAGCGTTTTTTAGGGTGGCGCAATCCCTAGTGCTATGATAGCTCTTTGAAGTGGATGAATCTACGACATACACTTCACCTGGCTTAAGGTCTGTAAAATGATCCGCCACAGCATATCCACCTGTAGCCAATCCTCCAGCAGCGACTGCACCGATAAGCCATTTGCTCCATTTAGGGAGGATAAGCGGCTCTTTTGAAAGCCTGGAAGCAAGCCGATCGAAACTCGCATCTGCGTATTGATGGACGTATAGTACGGCATTCTCATAGGCTATACGCTGAATACAAGAAGGTATCTCATCTGCCTTCAATTCCGTTATGCCATCGAAATAAACCGGGACTATGTTCTTGTGAAGTTCAACGGCGTATTCAATTTCCCTCACCCAAGTACTATCCGTAGGAAGGCCGCTAAAGCATTCCTTTGTGATAATGACGACGACATTGTGTGAATTTGAGATGGCTTTGAGAATCGTCTTAAGATAGTTCCCGGCGGATAGGCTCCTAGTGTCAAGAAACATACGAGAATCCCGAAAGCCGCGTTTAATTAATTCGTCCTTCGTAAGCTCCGCTTTAACAGCGCCGCCTTGACGTCGGTAGCTGATAAAAACATCGTATGTCCTTTCCTTTGACATCCTAGAATTCTAGTTGATAACCTTTTGCTTTCAAACGTTCATAGTTTTCCTTATCGAATCGATATTTAATCGGCGTGCGTGTGCCATGTCGAGGAGTACCATCTTCCACTTCAGCCAGCATACCGAAGTGCTTCATCTTATTGGCGAAATTTCGCCGATCGAATTTGACCTCAAGGATAGACTCATACAGATTCTGGAGCTGCGGCAGTGTGAAGACATCCGGCATCAGTTCAAATCCGACTGGTTGAAAATGAATGTCCTGACGAAGACGGGAACAAGCTACACGAAGAATCTTGTCGTGATCGAAAGCAAGGGATGGTATATCATTCATGGAGAACCATTCAGCTTTTTCAGCATCAGTGCTTGCCTCCACGGCGGCGAGTTTTACCAATGCATAATGCGCTATCGTGATAACTCGTTCGCGGGGGTCACGTTTGATATCGCTGAACGTACCGACCTCCTTGAAATCTTTGATTCCAAGCTTAAGGCCAGTCTCCTCCTTTAACTCTCTAGCTGCAGTATGGGCAATTGACTTGTCCTTCTCCACATCGAGGAAACCACCCGGAAGAGCCCATTCTCCAACATAAGCGGTTGTACTAGCCTCTTTTTCTGCACCTCGCTTTATAAGAAGAACTTTCAACTCCTTGCCATCATATCCAAAAACGATGCAGTCCGCAGTCACAGCAGGGTGCGGATACTCGTACACGTATTGACCTTTCTTTGCCATAATTTGTGTTTTTATTACGCAAAGATACTAAAAAAGATATGGAGAGACAAGCGTCTTGTGCATAGATAGTCCAAAATAATGAGCAAATACGATAATAACTGCCTTTATGATGATATAGACGAGGAGAAAATTCTCAAGGTCAGTGATCTTCAAAAGGGTTTGTTCCTTACTCATAACCTTGAAGAAAGATCTTTCTCCACCAACTAGACTGATCATTAGAATGAATAGCCAACCTATACAAAGAAGGATCGCAGACAGTATCACGTCGGAATCACCGAGAAGCATACCGGATAGAAAGACGACAATGATAGTTAAGGCAGGGAGGATGAATGTGCAACGCCGAAGCCTAAGCATCCGGATTATGTAATAAATTGACAGTATCACACCAAACTCGCAAACGTACCCAACAAGTCCCCCCATAATCTCACTAGAGCGAAGTGCCCGGGCCCAGAGGAACTGGTATGTAAGACACGCATAAATTGCTGTCAAGAAGAAAAGTCCTGAGTAAAGCACAAATCTGGTCAGGCCAAGAAGATTGTGTGCATCAAAATGGCGGAGACTCTCTTCATTTCTGGTTCCTTTGATTCTGTTAATGATTCTGCGAATAGCCTCTTTCTCTCCCATTTCCTGCCAATCAATATCTTGTACAGAAGCCAGATACAGCGAAACAGAATCTGCGTAATGAGAACGATCAATACGGACAGGTAAAATGGTCTTTCCGAAATCAATAGCTGTGCTAATCTCCCGGAGCGTCCACTCTGAAGAATTGGCATTCTCCGTAGAGAGGAAGAGGAATACATCGCAGTCCTTGATATTCTTTGCGATGTGCTCTGCATATGTAACTCCAGCATCCAACCCCTCGCGATCGATCCAATAGCTTATTCCATTATTAGATAGAGCGTTGGTAATTATATCAATCACATTACCGGGAACGAGTAAACCGTTCTCCAGCATGTAGTCTCTCTTTGAATAGCTGATGAATACTTTTGCCATATTTCCTCCTCATCACAAAGTTAGTTATTCTTTTTTAAACCAAGTAAACAAATTTAGTGTGAAAGTTACTCAAAATATTTGCAGATATAAAAACCTCGTATTATATTTGCGTAAAATTTACACTGAATAGATGACGCAACCCCAAAAGAAGTTTTGATTTCATACAGTAGTTTTATAGTTCATACATCAGCATAAATAAACGCTTGGATGTCCAATGTTTGAAGTATATCTTTGATATCGCAATAGCCACATTATACATTTACTTTTTTACTTTCACGCACAATGAAGAGAACCTTCGCAATTCTGTCGGCTCTTATGCTGACCCTGCTCTGCGGCCAGGCTTATGCCCAGAAGAACAATAATGATAATGACTATAATCTTAAGAAAGCCTATGAGGTCTTGAGTGAGGAGAAGGACGAGGCAAAAGGCCTCGACCTGGTGACTAAGCAGTTGCAGGAAACACCGGACAACGTGGATGCTCTGCTGTTACGAGTCAGATTACTTCGCCGCAAAGGTGAATACGGTCAGGCTCTTCAGGATGTCAATCATGCTTTGAAGGTCAACAAACCCAAGAAGTCTGATATAGCAAATTCTACACTTCACTGGTGGAAAGGCTATATTTATCAGGACATGCATGAGATAGACAACGCGGCAGCGTCTTTCAAGCAGGCATATGATCTGGCGCAGAAAGACGACAAGGAAAACCTTCAAAGCATTGCGTTCGACTATGCTCAGATGCTATACTATCAGAAAAAGCTCTCCGAAGCCGACGTCATTTATAGAAAAATGATCGCCGAGAATGAGGCGGATCAGGGGGCGATGGTCGGTCTTGCCAGGAATATGATAGAACGAGGCGAATATAAGGAGGCTGTTGAGATTCTGGATAAATGTCAGAAGTTTGATGCAGACTACTCGGAAGTGTATCGCTTTAAGATGCAAGCGTTCGAGAAGCTTGGTGAGACCACGAAAGCAATCGATGCCGGCCTTAACTGGTTTGACAAGAATGATGATGCAAGTATTGGCACCATCATGGAAGTACTCAAAAAGCGTCCTAATTATGCCGAGGCAAGCATCAAGTCCCGTGCAAAGAAAAGCGAGAACCCTTTTCAATGGAAAGCGATGCTTTGTCAATTCTACGAGGGAACCCACAAATATGCCGAGGCGGTAAAGGCATATGACGACCTCGAAGCAGAGTTTGGCCACTATGAGCAGATAAATGTCTATCGGAGTGACTGTTATAGCGAACTTGGACTGAACGAACTGGCAATTGAGGAGATATCGAAGGTTATGGAAAAAGAAGCCTCCTGGGAGAATCTTTGCCGTAGGGGAGACTATCATCGCCTTGTAGGGGACATCGATGCCGCGATTGCTGATTTCTCGGCGGCCATTGAGGATACTCCTGACGAGGGCTACGCTTACTATAAGAGGGGATGGTGTTATGAAATGAAAGGCGACAAGAAACGTGCTCTTGAGGACTACAACATGGGGCTTGAGATGACGGAGGATTATCCATATCTTTATCTCATGCGAGGAGAACTGTTGCTTCAGGAGGGGAATAAGGCCGAAGCAGATGCGGACTTTGAGACTGTCATTCAGAAAGACACCATTGCTGACGGTGCTAGCTGCCGCCAGTATGCTCTCCATTTCCTTGGCCGTGACAAAGAAGCGGAGGAGTGGATGGACAAGATCATTGATTCTGACCCGGAAGATGATGGCAACTATTACGACAAGGCTTGTTTGTATTCCAGAATGGGGAGACTGGAAGAAGCAATAGCGGCGCTGAGAACATCATTTGAGAAAGGATACCGTAGCTTTTCTCATATCCGGCTTGATGATGACATGGATGCCGTCCGCGACCTCCCTGAGTTTAAGGCTTTGATGGATGAGTATGAAGCTAAACACGCAGAGTACCTCAAGGAGTTTGAATTGGCTCTTCCCGAGAAAGAAGAAGAACTCACTGAGATTGCCATCAAACGTAATCCAGGGGGCACCTTTGAGATACCCTGCGACATCAACGGACTTCCGCTGCAGATGATATTTGACACAGGCGCCAGCGATGTGACAATTTCATCTGTCGAGGCGAACTTTATGCTAAAAAACGGATACCTTTCAGATAAAGATATTAAAGGGAAACGGTACTATCAGGTAGCTAATGGTGAGCTAAGTGCTGGAACCGTCATTACTTTACGTGAGGTAAAGATTGGCGATGCCGTCTTGAAAAACGTGGACGCATCCGTTGTGAAGAGTCAGAAGGCCCCTCTTCTCCTTGGGCAGAGCGCAATGGAACGTTTCGGGACGATTACCATCGACAACCAGAACAATAAACTCATTATCAAGCATTAGACTTATGCTGATAAAGGTTCTATTGCTGCTGTTTCTGCTTTTCATCTGCATTCTTCCCATACTGTTCGACAAGAAATTGACAGTAGGGGAAGGGGATACCAGACATGAAGAGCAGCAAAAGAATCGGAAGAGATACAAACGCAATACTCCTCGCTATAATGGCCCGAAAACGGATGAGAAGATAAATCAGATGTTAGCGGAGAGCATTGCTCTTATGAAAGAACTAGGGGTTCCCATCTCTAGTTCAATATGCCCTGAAGTGACCTTGAATGCCTCTCATAGCTACTTTGGGAAATGCTGCTCGAAAGGAAGCAAAAAGAAGTATTCAGTCTATGATTTCTATATAGAGATGTCGCGTTTCACTCTTGGAAATACCGAGAGGTCTTTACGTAACACTCTTATTCACGAGCTCCTTCATACAGTTCCCGGGGGGCAGTGCCATACCGGTGAATGGAAGAAGTGGGCAAAGTATGTGAGTGCGAAGACAGGTTACCATATTTCACGTTGCGGTTGTGAAGATGAAACCGAAAGCGATTTGAAAAACCTTCAGAATGAAGGAAACGGAAAAGAGTTTGGTAGAGTACCTATTATTGGAGGATAAATAATGTTGGCAATAAGTATTATTCTTGGAGTCGCCTGTGTGCTGCTCTTAGTTATGTTGTCTTTCCAGGACAATAAGAACACGAAGCTTTCTGTGGAGAATGGGCTCATGAAAGGAAGGATGGAGGCGTTGCAAGAACGGCTAGCTGAAAAAGAAAGTGTCTCACCGGATGCCCCATTGACGGCAGAGGGAATCGAAGAAGCTATCCGTCACGCCGGTTATGTCCCGGACGTGCAAGATAATTGGATCCGCTTTATGGTAGCGGGAGAGCCCTTCTATGTGGAGACCGGAAGACTACCTTCTGTCTTCGTATTAAGGCAGTATGGTGTCGATACTAAGGAATGGGAGATGGATTTGCTCAAGCAGGCGGCCCACCTTATGTCTGATGAGTTGATGATCATAAAAGCCATCTTTGACGAAGACGGAGCCGAGACCTGCCTCCGTTTTCTAGTGGCAGCGCTTGATGCGAACAACGCGAGCTTTAAGGTGAATCTGACACGATACCTTGGGCTCATCGAAGATGGTCGAAGGAAGATGAATGAGTTCTACGACGGTTTGTTAAAGGAGAAGCGCGAGGCTGCTCTAACGTTGAGTCCTTTCACTCCTGCAGGTCAATCTGAAAGCAAATTATTATCTTAACGGCGATAAGGCCCGTTTGTTATGATGCGTGAAAGGTAGCATTCGGGCCTGCCGTTAATTATATGAATAGTATGTCATACGAGGTACAGGAAGCTTTGAATGAGATAATGGATATGGCACCCATGTTTAGGCGGGATTTCATTGCTGACTACATAAAAATGCATCTGCCTGCCGATGAGGCAAAAAAGCTTTATTTCGAGAAAGACAAACAAGGGTATATCAAAAGGATGATGAATGGAGGATTTGCCTTGGATAAAGACCTTCTTGATACGATTGGGAAAGAAAAGATTCTCCGGTATTTCCATAAATTAAGCCGGCAGTCATGAAAGCAGATGACTTGATGAGCTGGGACGCAGTGGAGCTCGCAAGGATCCTTGCCACACGATACGTCGATTCCTCCGACCTTGCGGAAGCTTTTCCGGCAGTTTGCAGGGTGGATTCTTTTGACAGCTCGATTCTCCCTGATTTCGTTGAAAAGAACTGGCAGTATCTCTTATCTTTCTTTGAGATCAGGGACTTGGAATCGTGGCTTGAAGAAAAGGAATATGAAGAGGAATGGGAGCGCTGGCGTGAAGAAGTGGCAGAGTATGAATATGAATATACGGAATGGAGACTTGAAGAATACTGTTTGCGAGTCATAGAGATTGCTGATATGTTCCGGTATGAAGACCTGGCGGAACAGTATGGACATCCTCCCAAAAAGAAGTGTTCTTAGCCACATGAACTGTATGGATAATAGAGTTTCCAGAGCTACAAATGTGCATCTGACGAGCGTAGGAACCGTTTTGAAACTTTCTATCGTGACAGACGTATATATATGCGTCTGTCAATATCGCGTTCCATGATAAAAAGAGATTCGTAATACATGAATATCCAAGAAGAACAAGCCCTCATTATTATTCCGGATGTGCATGGGCGTCCATTCTGGAGATATCCAGCAGTGACCTGTCGGAAAGCTAACTTTGTCTTCCTTGGGGACTAC
>JAEEGL017063309.1_pt1 | contig 17097 bp, 14 predicted proteins | sample 9134231 | NCBI WGS metagenome assembly JAEEGL01 (sample SAMN16246548, study PRJNA631951) | gut metagenome | biome: gut microbiome; feature: rumen; material: fiber-attached | host: Bos | place: Iran: Karaj | collected 2018-10
AAAGCAAAAAAAAGCTGAAGAAAAGAAGAAGACTTACTCAAGGAATGAATGAAAAAATATAGTATAGATGCAAATTTCAATCTTTGATTTCATAAACAATGAGAATTTAGTAAGATTGTAGATGTTATTCACTGTTGATTAGTATCTGAAAAAGTAAATAAACTCTTTTCTCATTTAAAAGAACTCTGTAAAGAATCATGATTATCCGTATATGACCAAAAAAATCATCAATGATTTTTCCGTCATTTAGTAATAAGAGAATGATTTAACACTAATCAAATTCTTGTTAATTTATCAGTTTCAGACAACAATCTTCAATGAGAAGACACTGAACTTTGGTCAAAGTTTATGGAAAACTTAAAAGAAGATGTAATTCTATAAGAAGAAGTATCAACTTTTGTTATCAGCTACAATAATTGATTAGCTGATATTATTCGTAACTCAGAGACTGAAATAAAAACTTTTTGGTGAGAAGGAGCTATATATGAGATTTTAGACTTTTCAGAATTTGTTGATAACAGTAATAAAGGCGATGAAAAACAAGTAAGAGTTAATTTTAGAATATCACCATCATCTTTTTTCCAGACTAATACCTTATGAGCTCAAAAGCTTTTTTGAACAGCAATGAATATGGTTGGACGTATTGAATGAAATATTCTAGATTTATACTGCTGAGCATGAAGTATTTGATTATCTTTTCTAAAATCGTGAGTATGAGAAGAATTAGTATGAGTAGAAATTGTTGAAGAAGCTATCGTTGATGCATGGCATAATGCAAAGATAAATTGAGTTGAGAATAAATGTTATTTTGTTGCTTCACCAGCAGAAAAGATGCTTATTAATTTCCCTGAACTTGAAGAAAAAATTAAGAATATTTGATTAGTAATTATAGATCCTCCAAGAGAATGATTACATGTAAACGTTATTAAATATTTGTCTGACTTAAAGAAACAGTATAATTTTAAACTACTCTATATTTCTTGTAATCCAATCACAATGGCTAGAGATATAGAATTACTTGTAGAAGGATGATTTAAATTTAAAGAGATACAACCTGTTGATTTATTTCCTCACACGCACCATATTGAAGATATTTGTGTGATGTCTTAATAGAAGATTTTAGAAATTTGGCATAATGAACCATTTGCATGAAGGTACGATAAAATAATGAAGTAAAACATTTAAAGATAAAAAGTGACCAAAAATCAGGTCACTTTTTTAGATAATTTTACTTAAATCCCCTATAGTAGAATTCTTCGAAGTCAGGATATGTCACAGCTTCAGTCTCATCTGCATCAAGCTCTTTAGCGCAATAAGATAAGAACTCTTCTACCTCTTTTGAGTCTTTAATCGTTATCTCTGCCCAGAATCTAAGAGATTTTCGTTCGTTTTTGTTCATAATTACTTGTATTTGTTTTGTGCACTATTGCACGGACCATTTTATAGTTTCTATCACACAAATTCAACTCAAATTAAAAAAATCACTTTAAATTATATCTTATCCATTATTTTATACACTTTTTAAATTTTTGGTTATTATTTTTAATTATAACTATTGCCTTTTAGCTTAAAATTATTAGAAAAAAGGTGAAAAAAGTCTGAAACTTTGCAATTTAATGCTTTTAGACTACAATAAATTATACATTTTATTTTAATTACAGTGTATAAAAGATGAAAAAACAGCTTTCTTTAGCAATGATGCTCGTATTATGAACATCTATAGTATCTGCAGCATGATTAGACTACAATCGTGTATTCGATGAAAATCATGATTTCGGATATTCAGATAATGTAAATATTAATATTGCCGGATTCCAAACAACTGAAGATGGAATTAATCGTTTAATGATTACTTCTCCTGTACTTAGAGATTCAAAAGATACAGCAGTTGGTGAATATCATATCGTTCTTTGAGAAAAACCAATTAAAAATTATACTGCTGAACAAAGAGATTCTTTGAAAGAATTAGAACCAGTTTCAATTATGGAACTAGATGAATCAGTTGATCTATCTATTAAACAAAGTGATGTAACTGATGATAAAAGTTATTTTGGAATTATCGTTCCTGTAAATGACAATGTAATTCCTGGTAACTATTCAAAAGCTTTCTGTTTTGATTTCTGAACAGTAACATATGCTATTGGTGATGATTGTAATAACTTTGGACGTGCTCCTGTACAAGAAGTTGCTCCAGTTGAAGAGAAAAATTCAGAAGATGAAACAACTACTAAAGAATTAACAGTTGCTCTTAATGAAGAAGATGAAGAACATAATGTAGCAGATTGAGGAGCCGATATGTCTATGGCTGATATTTCTCACTCTGTTAATGGGAATGTTGTTACATTAACTTGGACTGCTGTACCTTATTCAGATAATGTAGAAATTAGAATCTTTGATAAAGCTAATGCAGATTATGTTACTTTAGGAACAGTTCCTATGACTCAAGAAAAATTCCAATATACTACAAAAGATTCTGAAGATGAATTACTCTTCGCTTTCATCCCTAGAGATGCTAAAGGTAGAGAATATAGATATGATGTAAATGTAAGACATGAAGCTGATGTAACACCTGAAATCAAACAAGCACCAAAGGTTTGACCTGCTGAAGATTTCGCTGTAATGCTTCTTATTACTGTTGCATTATACTTATGATATAGAGTATTCGCTAGTAGAAAAGCTGCTTAAATATATTATTTAAAAAGAGAAGACACTTAGGTGTCTTTTTTTTATTAACATAAATTTTTCAGTATTGATAACAAAAAAGTAGGATAATCATTTATCCTACTTCGCATGTATTTATCATTCATTACTCAATAACTCTAATTAATAACTTAGCAAGTGTTCATCTCTCAGCAGGTTTATCTCGCTCTGAGAATGGAATACTAAGATTCTCAAGATATCAATCATTTTCTAATAATGTAACATATTTTGTTGCATAATGACCAACTGATTCATCTTGTGCTCCATATAACATTCTTCATAAAACTGTTAGTATTTGTCAGTTTGTTATAGAATTCTGAGGATTAAATTTTCAGTTACTTCATTTAAACAATCATTTTTCACAGGATTCTTTTAAAACATCAACTAGATCTTTCCAAGCTTTATCAGTATCTGAGAAAGAGCATGAAACATTAGCTGACTTTAAGTCTGTTCAAAGTTCAGAAACTGCAAGCGTTAGCATTTTAGCAGCTTCATCTCTTCTTATATTTTGATTCGGCTTAAAATCATTCCATGTTTCATAAATAGTTATTCATTTATTATGTAGTGATTGAATTATTAAATCATTTGAAGCAGCATCATCAGACTGCAAAAATCATGCTATTTGTGAAGTTGAATTCTGTAACGCTTTATCAGATTCAGTTAGTGCTGAAGATAAGTCTAATGCTTGAGCACAAGATATCGTTATTAGCGCTGAGAATGATATTATGGGTAATATTTTTTTCATGTAGCAATATTATATACATATAAAACTAATCATTCTTATTTATCAAAATGTACTAGTTTTGAAGTATTATTAGGGAAGATAAAATCAACAAATAATGGATTAAATGTATAAAGAGCATCTCATACGAATCCTACTCTTTGATTTGAAAGATATCGACTATTTGTTTTTACTTCATCTAGATAGTTCTTTGCAAATGTTTCTTTTATTCAATTTTCAGGTGTTACATTAAATGTTTTAAGACCTACAAAATTCTGTGATTGCTTTGTTATAGGATAACAATTTTTAGAGGTTTCTTTTCCATTAGCATCGTATGAAATACTACAGTTTTGTCACTCTGTTTTCCATTCTGTTAGATTAAGAGGTAATGTTACATTAAAGTTTTTATCCATTACGAATAATCTTGGATTATTAAGAGCTTCTGAACTAGATGACCTTCATCATTGAGTTAATGAATCAATTTCTTTTATTGAGATTTTATTATTAGCATCCTTCTTTCAATAATCAATTTCGAATAGAGAGAGTTTTACTCATGAATTTACAACTCATCAATATCAGTTATCTGCTGTAGAATATCAAAGACCTAAGATATATTGTTTACTTCAGTCAGTTTTTAAAGGGTGAAGATATGTTGAATATCAAGGGATTTTTAATTCTCATAAGATTTTAGGATTCTTTATATCTTTAATATCAATAACAAATAATGGATCTATTTGTTGGAATGTTACTAAATATAACTTATCTCAAATATATCTTGATGATTTAAAATCTTCACCTGGTTCTATATTTTCTAGTTTACCAGCTAAAGTAAGATTTTTATCAAGGACATAAAGATTCGTTGCTTGATCATTATTCCATGTTTCTGTAAGGATTCTGAAGTTACCTTGAGCGTCTTCATCCATACTATATTGTGTTAATAAGCTTCATGGAACAGCTGCTGTATTTTCATATTTTAAATTTAATCAATTTCTCTTAAATTTATGGATTAAGGTTTGTGTTGTACCTCAATAATAAGAACCTACACAAACTAATCATCTTGGACAACGCCAACTTGCAGGTGTATAAAAATTAGAAACAAGATATAATGAATCTTGAGACATATGTATTTCTCAAGTAGGGGACAAGAGGGCAGTTACTTCAGGAGACTTAGAAGCATCTTTTATATTTAAAGAAGTAACAATTGTAAATACAGGATTTAATTTTAATTCTTTATCTTCAGGAAGCACATATGAAATATTACTACAATCAACTTTTTTGACCTCTGCTCACTTATCTGTTACTTCAACACTACTTAATCATTTTGTAATATTAACATCATATTTAGGCCAATAATACCAATTAAGAGATTGTTGTGTTATAACATATAATTGATTATCAATTAGTCTTGAATGCTGATATGTTCAAGGAAGGTTTTCAAATTTTACAAGTTTTAAATTATCAATATCTGAAACATCATATATTGCTAATATTGTACGAGAACCATTAAACAAATCTTCTGTGTTCCAACTTGAAGACCAATAGCTTCATATAAGAGTTAAACGTTTGTTTTGAATAAATAACTCAACATTTGAAAGTCCTTGTGGAATAGCTATTTCTTTTACTATTTTTACTTTATTTGGATCTAGTTTAGCTGAATCAAGGTCTAATGGAGATTGGACTATAGATATTTTATCTGTTTTTGAATTATAATAATAGAAGTATTTTCAATCTGTTTTAATTATCTCTGGTTCATCAACTCAAGCTTTTTGAATATTTGTTGTTGAATAATCAGTAGATGAAGAGTCCATTGCTTCAGAATCAAAAGAATCATCCTCCATAACAGCCTCCTCTACAGCCATTGAATTAGTTACAGAAGATTTATATAACATCAATCAACCATTTATTCATAGAGAATCATATAGACGTCTAGGCTGTTCTTTAGCATATTTTTTTAACATTTCTTGGATTGTTTCACAACTTTTTGCTTGAGTAAATTTTAATGAAGCTGCTGACTGCTCTGCTCAAGAATTTACTTGATCAAGCAATTGAACATCAATAATTGATGATTGTGCTGAACATATAGATAAAGAAAGAGTAACTCATCAAAGAAGTAATGAGAGAAGAGGTTTTTTCATAATAAAAAACAATAAGAAAGTAAAATATATTTTCTTATTGTTTAGGGTAAGTTTGTTTAGTAAGAAATCAAGGAATATTAATTCTTTTTATTCTCTAATTTTGTTTTATTTTCTTCAACAAAGGCTTTTAAAATATTCAATCTGTTTACTATTTGATCACATTTTTTCTCTGATCAATCATATTTTAGCTTTTTATATCAATCAACTTTATCCTTAGATATTTTTAACATTTGCATTAATTTATCATCATCAATTTCATTAAGATTATCTTTGGTTAAATCTTTATCAGGGTTTGTATAGAATCATGTTTCCATTCAGAGAATTATATGAGATACTGTTTTTGGTGTATCAAAGGGTGCATTTAAATTATCAAAACCCCCTGTTCTATGCATAACATTATAAACAATACGGTTCAAGTTATATCTTCATACTTCGGATGGCTTATGATTTGTTTCAACGTAAGCAGATATTGCCTGATCAAGTGCAAACGTTATATCTTGAGCGTCTAAAGAATTTAATTGATCCTTGTTTAATCTTTTTGTATCATCATCTGTAAATAAATCAATTCTCCATTTTCATCTAAAATTTCATTCTTCATCAATCTTATTTCAAAGTCTAATTGCAGCCATTTGTCATTCAACATCTTTAGGAGGTTCCCCTTCCGACCTTCTCTTTGGTGTATCAAATGTCGTTGCTTGAATCTGTTTTCAATCAGCATCGATAGTAATCGTAGTTCATTCAAGTAATTTTCCATTACTATCAAATTTTCAGAATGATAAATTTTGCTTATATAATGTAATTTCATTTCAGTCTTTATCTCGTCACTTATACGCCTCCTGTGTTTGCATAAATTTCAAATCATTATCTCATCATCATTCTATAAAGAATTTTTTTCATTCAATATTAACAAATTTTGTATTTTCATTACCTGTAAGACTCTGAATATAATCCTTGTTATCTGGATTATTTGTTCAATCAAAAAATGAGAATTTATTATCAGTTCAGAAACTTCAAAAACTTTTCAATTTTACAATTGTAGTTGGCATTTTATCTATAGAACCTCATTTATCAACTTCTCTAGCTTCTACATCATTAACTACTTTATCTTCTGTCTTTTCATTATATCTACGCTCCAACGCATTTGTTATTTTAAGAATTGCAGATATTGTATTTGCTCAAAGCTTTCAATCTACCCCATCTTTACCTTTAGCAAATCATTCACTTATTATTGCCGCAAGTTCCTCATCTTTAGTAGCCATTTTTTGGAAAGTTCTCACTTTTTCAGACGTCATATTTTTAAGATTTAGGCTTCATTCAAGTCATTTAAAAGGACTTGGGCTTTCTTCAGTTCAAAGTGAAGCACAATAATTCATTAATGAGTCAATTGCTTTGGGAAATTTATCGTCTTCACTAAATTTTTCACGGATTTTTTGGAATTTTTGACTAACTGTTCATGTAATTTCAGGATCATTTAATAAATTTTCAATATAAACTCTCGCCCTTTCTGGTGGTATATTCCCTTTAACTTCAAGATTATCCTTATTCTTAAAGCTCTCAGTTTCTTGATTATAAGCAGCTTCTTCCTCCTTTTTTTTAGAATCAACAAATTTTCTCAAAATTGAGACAGCCTTTTCTCACAAAATTGTAGAAAAATTTTCAGGTTTCGTTCATACTATCGCCAAAATTGAATCAACTCACCCTTCCCCATCTATCTTAATATCTCATGCTATACTTCATGGGAATTTTATTTGTTGAATCTTTAATAATGAGCGAATAGCTTTTACCTCATCATAAGTAATAGCTGCTGTCTCATTATCTACATGTCAATTTAAGATATTTAAAGCTTGTTTTTTTATATCATCAAGAAAATCATCATCGACTTGATCAAGTATTTTCTTTGTTTGTTCTTGTCCTTCTGGAGTTTTCAATGCATTGGCAATTGATTCGATTTTTCCGATTTCTTCGGAAGAAATTATCTTATTCTCTAACTGATCTTCCCATTTTTTATTTTCAATATCTGTCATTTTATAACAATTATTAAATAAACATATCTAGCATTGCATCAGCTTCTTTTTCATCTTTTTCCCTTTGTTTTTCAGACAAATCATTCAACTTATGCATATAAGATTGCATTTTTTGTTGAGCATCCAACTTTTCTTGTTCTTGTCACTTTTCATAGGTTTGAAGATTTACTTCCATTATTCATTTATACACATTTATTAGATATTCATCTGTTGGAGAAAATTCTTTTATTATTGTTAGAGTCCTTAAATAAACCTCAGACTCCCCTAATCATTCAACTAAAGAAATAACCTTCTCTCTCTTCTCTTCATAAGAAAGTTCTTTAAAAACATTCATAATAGCCTCTAATTTTTTGTTTTCTTCCATTTCATAATGGGATATTAAAACATTTTTGTTTACACTTAATTTTATTGATAAATATTAAAAAAAGCAAAAAAACAAGCACTTTTTAAGAAAAAATCTTCGTAAAAATAACTTAATTAAAGTGTTTTCACTTGCATATTTACTTAAAATTACTAAAAGAAAGTTAATTTTATCTTACTATTTACCACATCATGAAAGAAAAAAAGACTTCAAAAAAAATCGAAGAAGCTGCTGAAAAAGCTACTAAATCAGCAAAAAAGACTGCAAAAAAGCTATCAAAAGAAGCTGAAAAAGTTTGAAAAGCTGCTGCAAAGAAAATCGATGAAGTTTCTAACAAAGTATCAAATGTAGCTTGAGAATTAGCTGAAGAATGGGAATTGGAAGAAAAGTTTAATAAAGGAGCTGAACAAACAAAACAAGCAGCAACTTGAATTAAAAAATGGTGGTATAAATCTTCAACTATTGAAAAGATTACTACAATTCTTTGAATCATACTTCTTATATGGTCTCTATTCGTTTTAAGCGGACTTATTGGTGGAATTTTATTGCTATTATTCTGAATTCTTTGTATAACAGGTTACTTTGATGAATTCTTGGAAGATATTTGCTGAAGATTCACAAACAGTAAGAAGTCTAAAAAGAAGTAAGATTCTGCAAAAATTTGTACAATTAGTACATAAAATGAGATAATCTCATTATAGTTTTAGTTATAAATAATTTTATTAACAGATGGATAGAGAAGACAAAGCTACATTTATATGAAATATTTTTAAACTAATTATTTGAATAATTCTATTAGTAGCTTGCTATTATTATCTTGAAAGTCATCCAGCTGAACAAATAGCTCTCTATTCATGAGTTAAGAATATAGTTCAAAAAGTTGAAATTTTCTGATATAATATTACATGAAGAGATTGAAATCTACTAGCAAGAAAGTTTGATCTTGAAAGTAAGTATCTTGAAATGATTCATTTTGCAGAAGAAAAATGATGTATTAATCAAGATTTTGTAGCAGAACTTCATCAAAGATATAAAACCCTACAAGAAGAAGATAATAGTAAAATAGAGAATTATATTACTAGCTATACTATTTCTGCAGCAGAATTTGAAATGAAAATATACAATGATTGTGGTGAAAATTAATAAACAATATTCTTTAAAATCCATAATTGAAACAGATTATGGATTTTTTACTTTAATAGGAATAAAATGAGAAAACGATTAAGACATAGAAGCCCTATTACTAATATAAAAAATACTTGATCTATTCTAAAATATACCCTACCTTCAATAATTATGCTTATTTTTACAGCACTTTATTGAATGGCAGACTGACTCCTCTCCTCTATTTTTATTTGAGTAGATGCTCTTTCTAGTATTAACATTGTTTATCCTTTTATCTGCATGATAGTTGCTGTCTGAGTCATGATTTGAACTTGATGAAGTGCAATTATTTCCGAAAAATTATGAGAAGGCAAAGCAAATGAGGCTAGAAATTCTTTCAGCCAAATTATAGTATCAACAATAATCCTATGAGTTATAATATCAATTTTTGCCTATATTTTTTCATGAGATATTGTTAAATTACTTTGAGCAAATGAAACATTCTATGATAATAGTTTTAAATACTTTAGAATTATAGCTCTTTTTACCGTTGCAAATCTTCTTCAACAAGTATTTCAAATGCTTTTCATAACAGCATGAAAACCAAAGACCTGATTATTAATTACGGTTTTTTGATGAATAACAAATATCATACTATGATATGTTTTCTTGGCTCACTTTAATATGTGAGTTGCTTGAGCTTGATTATCTTCTTGAATAGCTTGGTCATTAGTTTCAATTTTTTGAATAGTCTATTTCCATGAGAAAAATACTGAGCTCTATCTTACCAAGTTTAAATTAAAGCTTAAAGAAATATGTGAGGTGTTCGAAAATGGTTCATCAGAAATGATCACTGATGTTTCAGTTAGCATTATAACATTCCTCTTTAACATCTTAATGCTTAAATATTTATGAGAAAGCTGAGTAGCTGCAGCAACAATAATTCTTTATATTCAACTCTTTATCTACTCTATTTATATGTGATTCTCTAACTGAATAGCTCCAGTAGAAAGCTATTTTTATTGAGAACATGATTTTAAAACACTAAGAACTGTACTTAAGATTAATCTTAGAATCATCATCACTACTTCAATCGTATTAACTATAGCTTGTTATCTATGAGGACCTTATATAATAAATCTTCTCGATCAATGAGATAAAAATGTTTCAAATATTGCAATACAATGAGGTTACTGGTTCTATCTTTGTTTTTTGTTTGCTTGATTAAATATTTATACTTCATCATTTTTTACCAGTGTCTCAAATGAAAGAGCATCAGCTATTGTTTCATTCCTTAGAAGCATTGTAATAACTATTTTATGTATCATAATCCTTCCTCTATTATTCTGAATTAATGCGATATGGTTAGCTGTAAGCTTAGCTGAGTGAATCAGCTTCTTGATTTCAATACGATTTCTTCATAAGTATTGGAAAAAATATTAAAAGAGATTGAATATACATACAAAATATTTTTATTAATATATAGTTCTAAATAGGATACTACAAAACTTTATATATTAAAGATTGGAAGATGAAAAAATTTTTAATAAGTATACTACTAATTATAATTTTAATTATTGGATTTGCCGTATTTTGTAGATATGAATACAGTAAAAACATTCTATGAATTAGTAACTCAGAGACTCAAAGTAATATTTCCTGAGATAATACTTCTAATACTTTAGAAGATAATGGGAATAATATTACTGAAGAAAATACTACTATAAACGGAGAACAAGCAGCAATAGAACCAATAAGATCTAATCCAGCAAAGGATAAAGCATTCGTTGAAAATAAATATAATGCTTTTGTAGAAAACAGTTATAAAGTAACAAATTTAGAAAGAGAGGAACAAAACAATAGCACAGTTGAATATGTCTTAAAAGAAAAAGAACAATGAGATTCAAATCACTATAACCTTCCAAACAAAAATATTATGGCATGAGAAAAATCTAATACATGAGTAGATTTAGCATGAGAAGAAGAGGATAACATCAATTTAACTAATGATGAGCGTTATGCAATTAATGAAAAACCAGACTATGACTCACCTATTTTTGTAAATGAAGAATATCTTTGAGATATTAATAAGGAAGATTATAGTAGCACAATTTCAGTTTATGAAGAATTCCTTGATAGAGAATATAAAGAATAAACTTTATTTTGAACGAATGGTAATATTTCTTGCTTAAGTGTAGTGTGCTCCTTTTCTGAAACAAAATAAGCATTGTATTTATGAATTTCCAGATAGAATTATTTGATAAAATTAATGTAAGATACATGTACTAGCTATCTATTTGAAAATAAATTAACAGAGCACACCACAAAGAGAAATATATAGGCATTTTTCAGCAAATTTAGTTGAAATTAATTTCATTATTGAGTATATTTTTTAGGTTAAACAAAAAAATAAATACTAAAAACTATGGATGTAGAATTTTTTAAAAGTCTGGATGAGATGCTGAAAAAGCAGATCGCCAAATGTAGTGAAGAAAGTGCTGAAGGACCTAGCACAGAGCTCCTGCAAGAAATTGCTAAGTATGCAAGCCAAATACTGGCCTACAGAAATGTTTTGTACAGAGTACAGCTTACTACTAAGATTGAGTTAGTTAGATGTAGCTATTTTAGCGGCATTGACGAGATCCTTTCAATTCTCTATAAGGACTTCAACACATTAAGTTTAGATCAAAAGGTTCATCTGTACTCGAAGAAGGTTCCTAGTCCGCAAAGCGCCGAGGACAAAGTTAAAGCAGCAAAAGATATTCAAGAAAAACTTACGATGCTTGATACTTCGTGGCTCAATTCATACGGAAAAAAATGTAAGGAATCTTAATTCAGAGGGGACTGGTACTGTAAAGGTACCAGTTTTTTGTTATTAATTTTGTTTTTAAAAAAATATCAATATAATCAATACACTGATTTATGATTTATAAATTATGAGCAATTCAGTAACAAAGAGTAATGTTAAATTTTCAAAGAATAAAGAGTTTATTCAGGATTTTTCTCAATATATAAAAATCATTACTAAAAATACTTGAGTCAATTTAATTCCAGACACTTCAAAAGAAAGCGTTGCTCGAGTAGTTCCGTGAGACAACTGAATTCGTTTTAATCCAATATTTAGCTGTAAAAATTTAGAAAAACTTTATGATTGAGTTAATCCTGCTTTCTGATTTACATTTAACATAAAACATTTAAGTTTTCTTATTCTTCACGAACTCAATCACATTATCAATCATTATCAATTAAAAAAGAGTAAAAAGACAATTTTATTTAATGAGGAAAATCTATCTCCAATCAATTATTATAAAGCTGCATTAACAAAGTATGGTATTGAACTAAAAATTTTTATTGATATCATTGAAGATATTGATGCAAACAATCATATAACTATATTACAAGCCCCAATCCTTGAAGTTGCTAAAAAAGAGATCTATTGAAACGTAAACATAAGACATATTAATTTTAAAGGTCTACCACTTCATGCACAGTTTCTTCTCTGTATTTTTAGAGAGAGTATGATAGATGATGAAATTTGTGAAGTTGATGAAACCGTAAGAGAAATAGTAGAACACATTAATAGACCATGAACATGATTTAGTAAGATAAAAGATCCTTCATACTCATATGATGAGCAGCTACCAGAAATCGTTTCGCTCTACAGAGATTATTATCTTCGATTAAAAGAGAGAGATAAAATAAAGAAGGAACAAAACGAGAGTTTAGAAGAAAAAAGTGATTACAAATGAAATAATAAAGCAGAAAATCCACTATGATTAGAAGAAGATATAAAACTTCCTCATATAATAGAAGACTCACTCAATATAGAAAATGATAACAAAAAGAAAAATTGAGATAAAGCACTAAAAGACAATAATTGAAAAGAATTTGAAGATGAAAGAAGTAATGAGGAAATAAAGATGTCAAAACAGGTATTAGATAAAATTGAGAAAAGTATCGAAAAAAAATTTATTGACGATCAGAAGACTCCTGAAGAACTCAATCTTGAAAACTCAATAAAAGAAGAACGGTGAGATGAAAAGAAATTCGATATGGAAGAGATTAAACGACAAATAAAGCAACAAGAAAACATCAAGAATAAAATTAAACTTATAAAAGATAGGAACTGAAATTCATTATATGAAAGAATCACAAGCGAAATATTCAATAAAATAATTGAAAAAAAGAAGTTTAGGACAATTCATGAAGATTCTCCAAGACCATTATCAGAATGATGACAATTTAGTCCTTATCATTTTGTTGAATGAATACTGCAAGCTAAAGCATGAGATTATGATCCTCTACTTATGCAACAAGACCGTCCTAAGATTAAAGAGAAAAAAAAGACTTGATCATTTTCTGTAACATTTATTCTAGATGGGTCCTCATCCATGTATTGAATAAAGAATACTCAACAGACACTCTCAGCATTACTTATGCTTTATGCTGTTCAAGACATTAGAAATAGATTAGAATGAGAGGATATTTGAATCATTGACGGATTTTCGATTGATAGTCAAGTTTTAATGTTTAAGTGATACGGAAAGGTTGATACCATAAAAGAAAGATGATGAACTCTTACAAGAAAAGATATGATTAGAATAACTCAAGAACTAAAATTCTCAAGCTGAAATTCCAACTGAACAGATGCTCTAATTAAATATAAAAATTCTATTTCTAAACCTTTTAATTGAATGACTTCTCACGAATATGAAGAACGAAAGAATAATGTTAAAGAGTGAAAGAAAAAAGAATTAGTATTTGTACTTTCAGATTGAGAATTCAATGTTTGATGAGATCCATCAAGTATTATAAATAGTTTGAGAAATATGTGAATTATTGTCTGTTGAATAGGAATTTCAAATTCAAGTTCAGCAATAGTTAGATTATTTTGAAGTAAAAAAAATAATTCAAAAAAAGATAAATACTGATTTTGAATTCTATGCCCTAACGAAAAAGATCTATGTTGTGTTCTTAATGATTTATTAGCAGCACACCTTGAAAATTGGATTTGAGATTAATTATTTAGTAATCAGAAAGGAGAATACTTGCATTAGCTAAATCATGTCAGTAAGCTTGAATACTACGAAAATCATAACAATACAAGATACAAGAACGTGTTGCATTTTTATTGTAATCAGACATCCAAAAAAGACCTATTGTTTGAAGTATTCAGAATAATAGATCCATACTTTCAACTCAAGAAAGTTCTAATCAATAATATTTACTAACATAAATTCTTAATTCATCAAAAATTGATAAATACTTTTCTTTTGAGAGAACAAAGAGATTATCCTCTTTTAGTGATGATAAGTATTCTTTTAGTTTTGCATTTGTCCACAAATTTTCTTGCCCCTTAATTCATTTTAAAAATATTTCATTCTTAGATATCTCTCAATCAATTATTGAGTAAGAAGTAAGTGTCTTTTCTTCATCATCTGAGTACATTCAAAGATCTGGCTCAAAAAATCTTATTGGTTTAGGACCAATTGTTATTGACGTTAAAATTCATCAATCTTTATTTTCATATTTTATAAGTTCTTTTGCCTTCATATCTTTAATTACTTCATCGATTTTTTTCATCACCGTCAAATTTCTTCAAGCTCAATCATTTTTTACAAAGTTTTCAGAAACAATTTTCATTATTGAATAATTACAAGCTTCCTCTAATGATAATTTGTTTCTATCATTTTCACCAACAATTTCAGAAGATAATAATTCATTCAATTCTGCCAATATAGTATTTCCGCTAAATTTATCATAAGTTTCCAAAGCTTTTTTAAATTTTTGAAGTTTCTGAACCCTGTCATTTTTTTTATTTTTTAACACTTCAAATGATTTGCTAATAGTTTCATCTACATTTTCATCGTCTAATAGCTTAATACTATTAATCACATCCTTATCTTCTATTGCATGAAACAATCAAATAAGGGAATCCTTCAATTGAGTAATTTTTGTATCTGAATCAGCCCATCATAAAGTTGGAAATTTTGATAAAAGATGCGTCTCTTCTGGTAATTTTGATTTTATATTAATTAATTTTCCATATCACACTGCAAGATCCCATGGATTTAAGAAACGGTCCTTTATAATAGGTCAATAAACAGTATTTAAAACCTGGTCTTTCTTGGTAGAAATTCGAACATTTAAATCTTGCTCTGTTAATTTTGTATTTCAAACTACTAAATCTTTAATATTTTCATTCCAAAGCAAACAATTATTATGAAATATGCAACAAAGTATTTTACGTTCATCATCAGAATTAACATCATGAGAGATAAAGCTAACAATTGATTCATTTATTTCTTCTAGAAATGTTTCCTTTGAATCTATTCTGGATGTTTTTACAAGATTTAAAAATCTTTTAATATCAAATACTGTATTTCTATTCTCAAGTTGAGATATTTCTCACCTTCACTCTTTATATTTTTCACCTTTAAGATAGAGCTCATTTATCTCCATTACTGAATTAATTAGATTTGGAAGCACTATTGATAAATCTTCTTTTGTTAAAAAAGATATTCAAGGCTCTTTATAAGTCTTAGCCTTTAATAAATCAAACATTTCATTTTCTGGAAGATACCCGATATATTCTCTAGAGATTTCTCTTTCAATTTGATCTTGAAATTTCTGTGTATGAGCAGCATATTTATCTCACTCATTTGCAGTTAATATTACCTGTAAAGGACCTTTTACTTCAAAATATTCTCAGGTTATTGGATCTTTAAATAATTCTCCTTTTATCATACTCCAGTAACTTTTCAAAGAAGAAAGGAAATTAACAGGAGTACGATTTGCCTCATCAATAATTAAAGGCAAGCCATATTTTAAGCATTTTATCACAAGCCCTGTTTCATATTTAAATGCTTCTTTTTCATCCGCCCTGTTTGACATCTGAACTGGTCTTGAATTTAATTCACGTACAGTTGTTTCTTCATTACCATTCACTATAGGTATTGCTTTAAGTTGTTCATACTCTTCAACAGTTATTTGATTATTTTTAAATTTCTCATCTAGAATCATTAGATAAAGATTTTTTGCCATTTTTGTCTTTCATGTTCAGACTGGTCAAGAAAGGAGAACCGTCTGTCATGAAGCTATTTTATCTAATATTATTTTCTTTTGTCTCTTTACAGTAGGGGTCTCAACGATTTCTCAATTATTCAAACAAGATGCATATTCTGTAATTTTATGAAGTTCATATGCTGCAACAACCTCTTTTGAATTTAATAATGAATCTTTTTTATTCTCTAATTTAACAATATCATTTTCAAGCAATTGCACTTTATCTTGAATATAAGAGGATGCTTTATCGATATTTAAATTATCTACATATAATTTTAATTTTATTTCCTCGATTTCTCTATTTAATGAATTAATATCATCTTCTATAGAATTAATATCTTTTAGGAATTTATACCCCAACAAAAGATGTTTAATGTTTTCAACATTCTCATCGATTATTCATCTTAGTTGTGATTTTAAATCATCTGTTTTTAAAATAGTTTCAAGGTCATTTAAAACGTCATTTTTCACTTCATGATCTGAAATATTTTCTTCTATAAATATATGAAAGAATTCAGTTAAATCTTTATCTGTATATTTTCAAGTTCATAGAAAAATTTTCTCAAAAAGTTCCTTAATTTTTAGTTTTAAATCATTCGAATAATACAATAAAAAGAAGGCATCTAATTGCGGTAATATTCAATAAGAAAAGAAATGGTACACAGAGCAGTTTTTCATAAACAAATCTATTAATAAATAGGCTTCTTAATTATATTTATTTCTAAACAAAAAAGCAAAAATCAATAAATTTAATTATACTTTGATTTTATTAAACATTTGTTTAAAACAGTTTTTGTTGTCTTGTTTTTTTCATATTAATATTCATATAAAATGAAACTATTTAAATCTTTCAATACAAAACTTGATGCACAAGAACTAACCGAAGCTATATCAAAATATGGTGAAGGGAATGCTGTTCTTATTAAAAGACATTGGATAAAGCTTTTACTTCCACTAACTTTAGTGTTTATTTCTATTTTTTTAGAA
>JAEEGL015266807.1_pt1 | contig 17095 bp, 28 predicted proteins | sample 9134231 | NCBI WGS metagenome assembly JAEEGL01 (sample SAMN16246548, study PRJNA631951) | gut metagenome | biome: gut microbiome; feature: rumen; material: fiber-attached | host: Bos | place: Iran: Karaj | collected 2018-10
AGTTGAAAAATCAATAGCAAATCTTGGAATAAATGAAAGAAGAATAATTAAGAAACGTTTTGGTATCGGTCTTCCTTATCAATTATCAATAAATGAAATATCGGAATCAGAAGGAATACCTGCAAATAAAATAAAATATTCAATAACACAATCTTTAAAAATTATAGGAAACAGTTTAAATTCCAAAGAAAGAGAAATGATTTTAACATTACTTAACTAATTAATTATTAATATATTATGAACACAACTGAATTATTTTAGTTGTGTTTCTATTTTAATAATGAAGTGATAATTTTTTTAATATGGATAAAAGAAGAGCATTTTTTCCTGGTTCATTTGACCCATTTACAAAAGGACATTTTAATATATTTTTACGTGCATTAAATATATTTGATCATATAGTTATTGGTGTAGGTCATAATTCTTTAAAGAAAGGATTTTTTGATATTGATACAAGAAAGCAGATTATTGATGAATCCATAGATAAATATTTTGCTGACGGATGGGGGTGGTTTAAAGAAGATAATCCTGAATTTTTCAAAAGATGGGAAATAGTTGATTATGATTGTTTAACTGTAGAAGCATGTAAACAATATAATTGTAGAACAATAATCAGAGGTGTTCGTAATATGCTTGATTTTGAAAATGAAAGAGCTATTGCTGATGCTAATAAGAAGATTGATAATAATATAGATACTATTATAATTCCTACAGAACAAGAATTTGGTCATATTTCTTCAACAGCAGTAAGGGATTTATTACTTCATAAAGATGATATTGATCCTATTAAACTTTTTGATTTTATGTTAATTACTAAAGAACGGTTAATAGAATTAATGAATAAACAAAATAGGGTACCGGAAGTTATGTCAATGCTTAGCAAATTTTAATATGGTAAAAAAGATTGAAGAAAAATATAAAGAGTTATCAGAACGAGAACATATTTTGCTCCGTCCTGGTATGTGGGTAGGATCTATTAAAGAAGAAGAAAAAACAATGTTTCTTTATGATTCTCATTCAGAAACAATGGAAGTCAGGGAAGTGAAATATACTCCTGCAATGTTAAAGGTTGTAGATGAAGTTATTTCTAATTCTTGTGATGAATTTCGTAGAAAAGATAATCTTGGTCTTACAGATATTTGGGTGACATTATCAGATGATGGTTGGATTACCATTAAGGATAATGGCGGTATTCCTGTTGTAAAACATAAGGAAGCAGGTATTTATGTACCTGAATTTATATTTGGACGCCTTCGTACATCAAGTAACTATGATGATACAGAAGATAGAAATGTTATTGGTACAAATGGTGTAGGTTCTGCTCTTTGTAATGTATTTTCACAAAAATTCATTATTGAAACTTGTGATAAGAAACATAAGTTTTATCGTTCATGGAGCGATAATATGGGTATTGTTGGAGATGATTTGAAAGTTGAAAAGTCAGATCAGCATTATACTAAAACCACATTTTTACTTGATTACAAAAGATTTGATAATCAAGTTTGCTTTAATCTTGATTTTGTAGATATTATAGAAAAGAGATGTATTGATGCTGCAGCGGCTAATATCGGTCTTACTGTGCATTTTAAATATAAAGATGGTGACGATTCAAAGGAAAGTAAATGGAAATTTAAAAAATTTGATGAATATATTGATCTTTATTCTAATTTTGTAGATATTCAAGAAGGTATTAAGTTCGAAGATACTCAGAAATCAGTATGGGTATATCCTTCTGGTAATATTAATATTGGATTTGTAAATGGTGCTGAATGTAGTAAAGGTACTCATATTAAAGCTGTTAGAAATGAAATCAATAATAAGATTATTGAATTCATGGAAAAGAAGCATAAGATTGAACTTAAATCAAGTGCCGGGGTTGATAATAAATATTCAATGTTTATGAATATTGATGTATCTAATCCTGCATATTCATCTCAGACTAAAGAAGAATTAACAACAAGTGCTGAATTATTTTCAAGGGAATATGGATATATTCCTTGTCCGGATAAATTTTTAAATGCTATTACCAAATCTGAAATTATTAATATTGTTCTTGATTGGTATCAACAAAAGAGTGAAGCTGAAGATTTAGCAAAGATTCGTAAACTTAATAAAGAAGCTGGTAAAAAACTTCTTCGGTCAGATAAATTTATTAACTGTACTTCAAGAAATAGATCTGAAAAGGAACTTTGGATATTTGAGGGAGATTCTGCTAAAGCCGGTTTTCGAGTATCAAGAAATCCTATTACACAGGCTGCTTATATTATGAGGGGTGTTCCGCTTAATACTTATGGTATGAGTGCTGTTCAGGTTATGAAGAATCAAGTATTCAGCGATATCATTAATATTATGAATCTTAAATGGGGCGAAAAGAATTCGAAAGAAACATTGAATTTTAATAGAATAGTAATATCAAGTGATGCTGATGCAGATGGTCACCATATTGCAGGTCTTCTTATGCAGTTCTGTAATCATTTTCCAGAATTATTTGAACAAGGTATAATTTGCAGAAGTATATCTCCAATTATTATTGCTGAAAAAGGAAAAGATCATAGAAGTTATTTCACACTTAAAGAATATAAGAAAGATGAAAAGAGTTTAAAGGGATTTAAGATCAAGTATATTAAAGGACTTGGTACACTTGAAAGCGTATATTATCGTGATATGATGCAAAATCCTCATTTTCAAGTTTATTCAAAGGATGAACTTGCTGATTCAACATTCAGACATTGGCTTGCAAAAGGTATTGCTGATGAAAGAAGAAATGATTTAAAAGATAAAATATAATTTCTAATTAATAAAAAATAATTTATTATTAATAAAAATTAATCTATTATTAATAAAAGTTAATATGGTTTTTATAGTAAAAAGAAATATATATACTAATGAAATAGTAGATATATATGAAAATATGAATATTGCTGCAAGAGAAGTTGGCGTAACAATTCAATCTATCTTACAAGCAATTAAAAAACATACAAAATGTAAAAATTACTATTGGGAATATATTGATATTAATAAAGAAAAAATATTAATGATATGTAATGACTTATAGGCAAAAAAGAAAAATACATGATAATATTGCAAATAAAGAAATTATAACAGAAGAAGATGTTAAATTATATTTTTCTTTATATAGTCAAATTTCATCTAAAATATTTCCTGATAATTTAAAAGAATATTTATTTAAAAAATATGATACATCAAATTTATTTGAAGTTATTTATTTAGAAAAAAATAATATTAAAAAAATACCTACATGTCCAATATGTAATAAAAGAATAAAATATAAAAATTATGGATATACAACATATTGTTCTTATAAATGTTCTACTCCATTTAAAAGTAAAGAAGTTCAAGAAGAAATTAAAAAAGGATTTATAAAAAAATATGGAATAGATAATATATCAAAGTTAAAAGAAATTAAAGATAAAGTAAAAGAAACAAAATTAAAAAAATATGGAGATGAAAATTATAATAATCAAGAAAAAATTAAAAATACTTGTTTACAAAAATATGGTGTAGAATCTCCTTTAGCAAATAAAGATATTTGGAATAAAACTAGAGAACATACAATAGAAAAATATGGATCAGCATATAATAAAGAAAAATATTGTGAAACTATATTTAAAAAATATGGAACTAAATATTATGTAGAATCTAATGATTTTAAAAATAAAGTAGATTATATAGAAATAAGTAATAAAGGATTTATAACTAAAAAAAGAAATAAAAGTTATAATAAATCTATATTAGAAGAAAAAAGTTATAATTTACTAAAAGAAAAATATTTAAATGTTATAAGACAATATAAAAGTAAAGAATATCCATTTAATTGTGATTTTTATATACCATCATTAAATTTATATATTGAATGTAATTATTTTTGGACACATGGTAATCATCCATTTAATGAAAATAATTTAGAAGATATAAATAAATTAAATTATTGGAAAAATAAAAATACTAAATTTTTTAATAATGCAATTGAAACTTGGACTATAAGAGATGTAAATAAAAGAAATATTGCAAAGAAAAATAATTTAAATTTTATTGAATTTTTTAAATTAATTGATTTAGAAACTTGGATTAAAAATGGGGAAAATAACAATAGATAATAGAACAATAACTGATTTTTTTAATTCAGATTATACTGATTTTTCAAAATATACAATTTCAACTAGAGCATGTCCATCTTTAATAGATGGTTTTAAAGTAGGTGCTAGAAAAATTATGCATGCTGCTTTTAATGGAAGTATTAAAAATGGAGCTACTGTTAAATTACTAAATCTTTCAGGCGATACTCTTAAGTTATCTCTTTATGCACATGGAGATAGTTCATTAGCTGGTACTTGTATAAGTTTAGCACAGGATTTTAATGATAATCTTAATCCACTTGCAATTGAAGGTCAATATGGTACGCTTCGTTCTCCAGAAGCGTCAAGTCCAAGATATTTGTATGTCAAATTAAATAAATATGCAAATCTTATATATAAAACAGACTATGATTGTTTGAATTATGTATTTGATGAAGGCGAATATCTAGAACCTACTCATTATCTTCCAATTATTCCTACTGTTCTTACAAGTCGTGGTATTGGTATGGCACCTGGTTATAGATTCAGTACAATGAGTTATAATCCTATTGATATTATTGATAATTGTATTGAATATATTAAGAAAGGAAAATGTACTGTTTTAACTCGTCCTTATGTAAGAGGTATTAAAACATATAATTGGAAATTCATTATTGATGATGAAAAAGGAACTTCCTATTGGGAAAATTATGGTGAATGGTCATATAATAAGAGCCGTGATATTATGATTATCGCTGATCTTCCTTATGATATGACATTTGATGATTTTGAAAAACTTCTTAATAAATATCTTGAAACTGGATATATTAAAGACTGGAAGAATTTTTCTGATGGGCATAAGATTAATTATTCTATTCAATTCGATAGTGGTAAACTAAAGAAAGAAATCGGACAAGAAGATACTGATACTCATCTTCCTAATAAATTTAAACTTATTAAAAAAGTACCTAATGATAATCTTTGGGTACTTGATGAAAACGGCAAAGTAAAACATTTTGAAACACCTAATAGTCTTATTGAATATTTTACTTCATTTAGACTTAATAAATATAACGATAGGAAATCAAGACTTGTTGATGTACTTACTAAGAAATTAAAAGATAATACAGATCTTTGTAAGTTTATTAAACTTGTTATTGAAGGAAAAATTAAGATTAATAATCGTCCAAGAGCTGATATTAAAGTTGATTTGAAATCTTATTCACTTCCAGATACAATGCTTAATGTTCCTATTTCTAAACTTACTAAAGAGGAATATGAAGCACTTCTTAAGGAAAATGAATCTATTAAGAAAGAACTTGAATACATTAAGAATACTACAATTGAAGATATGTATCTTAAGGATTTGAAAGATTTAAAGAAAACTCTTGAACCAGATTTTCCCGAAGATGATAATCCTAAGAAAGAAAAGTTTAGCGGCGTTTATAAAGAAGATACTGAAAAAGCAAAGCTTGAAAAAGAAAAACAAAAAATAAAGGAGAAAAAACAAAAGGAAAAGCTGGCCAAAGAAAAAGAGAAAACTAAGAAACAAAAGGAAAAAGATAAAGCAGCTAAAGAAAAAGAAAAATTAGCAAAGCAAAAAGAGAAAGAAAAGAAAGCTAAAGAAAAAGAAAAACTTTTAAAACAGAAAGAAAAAGAACGTAAAGCAAAAGAACGTGAGAAAAAATTAAAGGAAAAAGAAAAGTTAGCTAAGCAGAAAGAAAAATTGAAAAAACTTAAAACAAAAAATAATGCTTAAACTTAATAAAGATACAATAGTAGAAGAAGTTATAACAGAAGATTATATTAGAAACTACCTTAAAAGTCTTAATGTAAATGAAATAACCCCACCAATAAGAATGTTTGCTATTACAGGAACAGATAAACTAGATCGTTCTAAAAAATATGAAATAACATTTGCTGCGGCAGCTTATACTAGAAAAGAAAATGATAAAATAATAAGGGATTATTATTCTGAAAATATGGTGCAAAAGATTTTATCAATAGAAAATGAATATGGTGATATAATAAAATTAGTATAAATAAAAAATATGAATGAAGAATTAATTAGTACTCTTAAAAAAATGATTAATCAGCTTAGAGATTATCGAGCTTATACTATTAAATCTGATGATATGGATGAAGAAAGTTTATATTATCTTCAAGAAGGTTACCGTGAAGGATTATGTAGTGCTGCTATGTTAATAGCTGATGAACTTGATGCTATAATTCAAGAAGATCCAGATTGTCCAGAAGAATATCATGATGGATTACTTATGGATTTAGAAGAACAATGGTGGCATACACATAATGATGAACAAGGTGATATTGGAAGTGATGAAAGATTATAATATTTAAAGAGTTGAATTATGGCAATAATTAGATTTGATACATTTGATGAGACTATTCGAAAACATCATCTTTTTAATCCTGAAGTTTATATTGAAGATCCAGATAAAATGGCTGGCGTCGCTTTACATCTTATGGAATTAGGATATGATATAGAATGTGTTTCTGTTCATATTGGCGGATTTTTTAAAGGTAAACAGTATCTTTCGTATGACAGACTTTCAAGACAAGAAATCTTAAGTATTAATAAATATGGTTCTATAAATGCTGGATGTATTGGTGATTTTCATAGTAACAGGGAAGACGTTGGGCATAGAAATAAAATTATAAATCTATTAAATGAAAATTGTGAAAAATATAGATATATTGAGGTTGATGGTAAAACAATAGATTTACATCCTATTAGCTGTGAAGATAATGTTGAATTATTTAAAGCACTTGCATTATATCGTGATGATACTGATTATGGTAAATTAGTTTATTATGAAAATCCACCTAAAGAATGGTATGAACATAATCATAATGAAAAAGATAGATTATGGGTTAATTGTCAATGGGATAATTTTGAAAAAGATTGTGATGTTGATTGGGTAAAAGAAAGATGCAAAATGTTATATACATTAGATGAAATAATGGAACATAAAGATTTACTATGAAAATAAAAGTAGCAAAAGATTCTGTCTTAATGAATGAAATTCGAATATATGACAGAGAAAGATATAGGGAAGAAGATCATTTTGGGGGAACTTGGTTTTCTGACTATTCACCAAAATGGGAAGAAGAGGATGTTACTCTTGAAAAAATTGAAGAATATACAAAAAAGGATATGCTATAAAAATTAATTGTTAATTTATATGGTAAGAACAGCTAGAATGCAATCTGATTTTAATATCACCGGTGAAATAGGCGGTGTTAAATATCAATATATAAAAATTCCTTGGGTTGAACATCTTGAAATATATAAATATTATCATGATAGTCAATCAGCTGAAAGGATTAATGAACGTGGTGGTTTCGGTGTAAGGGAAGCTGCTTATATGGGATATAATCCCCTTCTTATTTGGGTAAGTTATGATTATAATGTAAAGGATAGTGAATGGACAAAGATTGTGCTTAAATTTTATCCTGAAGATCATACATATAGTTATAGAATTCTAACTGAGGAAGAATATAAGAGTCTTAACATATTTGAAAAAATCAAAGACACTTATGATGTTTAAATAAAATTATAATATTAATGAAGAAAGAAGAGAATAGTTTAAGAATTAATGAAGAAATCAGAGCTAATAAAGTTAGACTGGTTGGAGATAATGTTGAACAAGGTATTTATGATATTCATAAAGCAATGCAGATTGCTGATGAATTAGAATTAGATTTGATAGAAATTAATCCTAATGCAGAACCTCCTGTATGTAAGGTATTGGATTATCAAAAATATCTTTATCAGCAAAAGAAAAAACAAAAGGAGATAAAAGCTAATTCTAAACAAATGGAAATAAAAGAAATTCGATTCGGTCCTAATACTGATGATCATGATTTTGAATTTAAAACAAAACATGCTCAGGAATTTCTTAAAGATGGAAATAAAGTAAAAGCAACGATATTATTTAAGGGTCGTTCTATTCAATATGCTGATCATGGTAAAGAATTACTTCTTAGATTTGCTATTGAACTTGATGAATATGGTAAAGCAGAAAATATACCGATTCTTGAAGGAAAAAGAATGTATATAGTGATTGCACCGAATAAAAAGAAATAAATTTTATTATTAAATATATTTGAAAAAATATATTTTTAATAATATGGCTAATCTTTTTAATTCTTTGAAGAGCAAGATTGAGGATTTGAGGATGAACGAAAAAGTAAAATATGATGCTGAATTTTTAGAACATAATGATATAAATTATAAAGAACTAAATATGTATGAAAAAGCACTAGATGATGTGCTGAATATATTAAAAAAAGAAATGGGAGCTAATTAATAGTTCCCATTTTTATTTTGAATTTTTAAAAAATAATACTATATTAATAGTGTAATAAAAACAAACATTATGGAAATTGGTATTGATTTTAAAAATATTATTTCTTATAACGAAAATATGGCAAAGGGTCTTACAGATAAATTGTTTTTCCTGGAGAAAATTCATTTTAATCCAGAAAAATATTATCTTTTTGTAGATTTCGGATGCGCCGATGGTGTACTTATTGATGCAATGTATAATATTCTTACTGAAAAGAATATTGCAGCATCTTTTATCGGTTATGATATTTCTGAAACAATGATTGAACTTGCTAAGACAAAGTTTAATCATTATACTGATATGGTAAGATTTACTTCTTCTTGGGATGAAGTTGAAGAAAGTGTTAAGAAATATACTAATATGGAAAGTGTATTAATTCTTTCTTCAGTTATTCATGAAGTATATTCATATGCTGAAAATAATTCAGATATTGATTTGTTCTGGGAACGTGTATTGACTACTGGATTTAAATATGTTTGTGTACGAGATATGATGTGCAGCAAAGATATTAACCATAAGACAGATATTGAACTCATTCAAAAAATAAATGATTTAATCGGATTTGCAACCAGCCTTAGTAGGCAGAGAAATGAATTTTCAAATATTTGGGGTTCTATTTCTGACAATAATAAACAACTTGTTCATTTCCTTCTTAAATATCGATGGACGATTAACTGGGACCGTGAGGTACATGAAAATTATTTTCCGATTTATGTTGATGAATTTCTGAGAGCATTTTCAGACAAATATAATATTTCTTTCTTAGAAAGATTCCGTGTTCCTTTTCTTGAACAATGTTGGAGAGATACATTTGGTATTGAAATTGAAGATTATACACATATTAAAACAGTTTTTGAACTTAAAAAGAATTAATTATGCTTACCGGTAAAACAAAGCTTAGTGAACCTAATGAAATGGGTTATCAGTTTGGTATTAATGAAAGTTTGACCGAATGGGCTCATAAAGAACAAAATAATTGGGGTAATGTACTTCCTGGTATTAAAGTTACTGTTCTTGAAGTTTGGAAGGATGGTAAATTGGTATCATTTCTTTTAGTTGATGAAAAAACAAATCAACCTATTGATGAAGCAGCTGGATATGAAGCTGCTGCAGTTGCTATTGATAAACATAAATTAATTTTAAAAATGAATAATTAATGGAAATATTTGATCTTAGAAAATTTAAGAATCCTATTGAACTGCATATTACTTGTAGAATATGCGGTAAAGTTTATATAGTTACTGTCGAAAAGGAAGATTATGAAAAATATAAATCTGGTGAAGGATATATTCAAGATATTTTTCCTTATCTTTCGGCAGCAGATAGAGAACTTTTAATTAGTCAGACATGTGATGAATGTTGGCATAAAATGTTTGATGTTGAATTTTAATTATGAGCAGAAAAAAAATTTGGCATAAAATAGATGATTGTTCAAAATATGAATTAGGTGATTGGCCAGAATTTAACCGTAAAATTTATATGGACACAGTTCATGGTTATTACCTTGGCCATACTAATGATATATCTGATATTTATTTTGATCAACCAATTCATTGGGATGGACCTATTCAGGTTCCAATGTATAATATTGGAATGATTAAAAGATGGAGATATGTTACTGATGAAGAATATAATGAAATTAAAGGATTTAAATTAGTGGAGGAATAATAATGTCTAATAATGTATTAAAACAAATGTGCATAGAAATCATTGATGAGCTTAATGATTGTATCAGTATTTTAAATGAAGGCGATGGTAATCTTAATAAAGATTATCAAAATAGAATTTTAGATGTATATAAAATAATGTGTGATGAATAAAGAAGAAATTAAAAACTATCTTAAAGATAATCTTAAACTCGTCTGGCACTATTATGGCCCAGATAAACTGTTTATTGAATTACAACTTGAAGGTGAAATTATATCTAAACTGCCGTTTGAGCAATTTGATTAATTATGGATATAGGAAGTGGAAATGGTTATCCTGCTGGTACATTAAGCAATTTTGCACCTCATCCATTTGAATTAGACGGAGTACCTTGTAATTCTATGGAAGGATTTCTTCAATCATTAAAATTTGAATCTGAAGAAATGCAAAGATATGTATGTACACTTGTAGGAAAAGCTGCAAAATTTAAAGGAAAGAAAAAGAAATGGTTTCAAAAACAAGAATTATATTGGCAAGGTAATGTATATAAAAGAGATAGTGATGAATATCAAGATCTTTTAAATCGTGCTTACAATGAACTTTATAAAAATGAAGGTTTTAGAAAAGCACTTGAATCTACAAAGGGATGTACATTAACTCATTCAATAGGTAAGAATAAACAAAATGAAACCGTATTGACAACTTCTGAATTTTGTGGAAGATTGACACACTTAAGAGATAAGGGTCCACTTCCAGTTAAAAATGAATATAAAAAAGTAAAAATGACATTGTTTTAAAATGAAAATATTAAAAGATATATTAGCAGGTTTTCTAATTGGTATTGGGGGATTTGCATTTCTTAAAGTTGGCGGTCCAATTGGTGCATTGTTATTTGCATTTGGTATTATCTGTGTAGTTAAACTGCAGACTCCTCTTTATACTGGTATTGCCGGTACTGATGAAAAATTCAGTAGAAAAATGCAGATTTTACTTGGAAATATTTTCGGCGGAATGATAGCTGCCGGAATAATGATTTTTACATTGGATAATACTGTATTGGATAATGCGCATATTATTATGGAAAATAAAGTAAATACATTAGGATTTGCTTCTTTTGCAAAAGCTATTATGTGCGGTGCTATTGTCGATATATCAGTATTCCTTGCTAAACGTGATAATTCTGTAGTTCCTCTTCTTATCGGTATTCCTACTTTTGTTATGTGTGGATTTAATCACTCTATTGCAGATATATTTTATATATGTGTTGGTAGAGCTTGGCAATTTGGAATATGGAATGTTTTACTATATTATGTAATTGTAGTAATGGGTAATTATTTAGGTTGTAATATTAGAAAAGTTTTTACTGAATAAAAATTATAATATGGTACATCAAGAAATTATTGGCGTAAGTAATCAATATGAAGCTAATAAAGAAATAAATAGAAAAGCTTCGCAAGGTTATAAAGTTATTCAAATTGCTTCTTGTAATAGAGACGGTACATTTGAACGTCTTTGGATTTTATTTGAAAAGGTGGAAGATAATTATAAAACAATAGAATGATTGATAATTCTAAAGAATATATTCTTTGCGCTGCATGGAAAAGAAAGGAACCTAAAAAAATAGAAGGAAATCCTTATCATGTACCTAATGATATTTTAAATATTGAATTAGGTTATAGGCACCATGATATCTATATGCGGTTCGGTGAGGAATTAATTAATAGTAATTCTGCTATGGGATTTTATACATCTCATGGTAGATTTGTATCTCGTACTGAAGCTATGGAAATCGCATTTAATGCCGGACAAATTTCTGAAAAAAGATCTAAATGGACTCAAGAAGAAATCGATGATCCTTGGCTTCCATTAAAAAATGTAAAAGCTTGTGAATTCAAACCAATGGCTTCAGAAGATTTATATTGTTGTTCTCCTGATGGAAATTTAATGAATGAATAATTATGTGGGTATATCAAGGACCAACTAGTTTAGATATAGTAGTTCCAAGGGCACAAAGTGCAATTAATAATTATAAAAGTAAAATTGGTGGTTCAAAGGAATGGTTTCAAAAGATATTAGATATTCTTAAAAAAGAAAAATATGTTCGTATAAAATTATATACAAGATATGCATTTACTTATGATGATTGTGACCATAAAGAAGATTTTACTGATTATGTTGATATTTCAAAAATAGCTGATACATATGAATTTGCATCTTTCTTTGATATATTTAATCATGAAAATTTAATTGATTTTGATTTTGAACCTATAGAAATAGATAAATTAGAATATAAATTAACAACTTTTTATATTAAATATTTAAAAATTTAAAAACATGAAAGCATATCAAATTTGGTATACAGCTTATGTAGTTAATGATGAAGACTGGTGTAATACAAGTGGAAATTATGAAAATGGATTATATTCTGATACGATATATTTAAATAAAGAAGAAGCTGAGAATATAGTAAAGTCTATTAAGTTAATTGATATAGACAGAAAGATTTTCTCAGGCTTAACTGAATCTCATACCACTAAAGTATATCTTAAAGAATTAAATATTGGATCGCCAGAATTTAAAGTCATAATAGCAGGAGGTAGAGACTTTAATAATTATGAACTTTTAAAAACAAAATGTGACTATTACTTATCAAATTTAGATAATGCTGAAATAGTAGTTATATCAGGAGCGGCTAGAGGTGCTGACTCTCTTGGAGAACAATATGCTAAAGAAAGAGGATATAAAATAGATTCTCATCCTGCAGATTGGGATAAATATGGTAAATCTGCCGGATATAGAAGAAATAAAGAAATGGTTGATATAGCTTCTGCAGCTATATGTTTCTGGGATGGAAAATCAAAAGGAACTAAACATACAATAGATTTATGTAAAGATAAAGGAATTCCTTATAAAATTGTGAAATACTAATATGGTATATTTCTATTTTAATATTAATATAATATAATATAAATAGTATGTATATTGATAGTAACAATAATATTTATCTTAATCAAAGTGAAGATACTTGGTCAACATTAGATAATATACCAAAACAAAAAAATATGTGGAAAGACAGTTTAATAAATGAAGAAGATACGATAAAAGCTATTCAAAAAATAATTATGAATGGTTTAAATGCTTCTAAACATTATGATATATATACAATGGCTAAACAATTGGATTCTGATAATTATGATAGGTCTGTTCATTTTGAAATACCGCATGTTAAATCAAGACCAATTATAAAATCAAAAATAACCAGAAAACAAAAAAATCAAAATAAACCGATAATTAATTTAGAAAAAGAAATTAAAGAACATTTAAAAGAACATTTAAAAATTGATTTTAAACCAATGCCTTATTATGGAGGATTTGATTATAGTAATCAAATGAGATATGCAATATCTTTATATTATGATAAAGAAGAAATTGCAAGGACAACAATGGCAATTAACCTTTAAAATAAATATATAATGAAGAAATTTTTAACTTTTATTTTTGCCGTTTTTATTACGGTATCTGCATTTGCAGAAAATGAAAATTCTGATTCTACAAAAGTCTATTTTCTTGATTCTTCAAGCGTAGTTTCATTTTACAGAAATAATATTAATGTTGGTTCCTTGATTCCTCATAAGGATCTTATTGAAGTGAATTATGGACAGGAACCTTCTCATATCTTTAGACATATGCCCAATATCTTCAGTATGAATGATAATGGTACTGAATTTGGATATGGTTATTTCAGAATTCGAGGCCTTGATCAAACACGTATTAATGTTACTCTTGATGGTATGCCTTGGAATGAAGCTGAAGATTATGGTACTTATTTTGCTAATTCTCCTGACCTTCTTTCAAGTATGGAATCTGTTAAGGTAGAACGTGGTTCAAGTTCTATGAATAATGGTACAGCTTCTTCTGGTGGTAGTATTAATCTTGAATCTATTAATTTGAAAGGTGACAATGAATCTTATGCTTATCTTGGTGGTGGTTCATTTAAAACTTATAAGACAAGTGTAATTTATAACTCTGGAATGCTTGGTAAACATAGTGTACATGTTAAAGGTACACAACAGCAGACAAATGGCTTTAAGGATTATAGTTTTAATAATTCTCAAGCATTATCTGTAAAATATGGATTTTTCTTTAATGACAATCATTCTATTGATGTTCTTTCTTTAAATGGTAGACATCGTAATGGACAAGGGTGGCTTGGTAACACTTTGGAAGAACTTGCAATTAATCCTCGTGCAAATGGTAATGTTAAGGAAGATGATGATGAATGGTTTCAGACTATAAATAAGATTCAATATAAAGGTTGGCTTACATCTAAAATACTGCTTACTTCTTCAGTTTATCTCCAATATCAGACTGGCTGGTATAATATGGATCTTGATAATTATATGTGGAGAATGATAAATCCGACTTGGGAGAAAACCGAAATAAGATATAGTTATGGTCTTACACATTATTTGTATGGGGGTAATGTATCTATGAAGTTTTATCTTAAGAATTTTACTCTTGCAACAGGTGTAAATGCTTATAAATATCAGCGTGAACATTTTCTTGATGAAAGATTGAAAGATCATTATGCAAATGTAGAACCTTATGAATTTTATGATAATACAGGATATAAGAATGACCTTAATACATTTGTAAGTTTAAATTATAAAGTTGGCGGATTTAATATTGGAGGTAATGTACAGTATCGTTATGTAGATTTCATGTATGTTGATAATATGAATCCTTTATATACATTTGGAAAGGATAAATATGGTACTGTATGGAATTTTGTAAATTATGGACTTAATGCAGAATATAATTTTAATAATGCTAATAAGCTCTATATAAGATATGCAGAAGTAAGTCGTGAACCTACTAGAACTGATATGTTTGGTGGTAATGAAGATGTCAGGATATATTGTATATCACAAGGAGACGGATTTGGTATAAGCGATTTTGAATTAACTACTAATAAGGCTGAACGTTCTAAAGATGTTGAATTCGGTTATGTACTTACTAATGATAGGATTGATTTTAATGTTAATCTTTATTATATGTACTTTAAGAATGAGCGTGTTCTTAATGGTTTATATGGTCTTAACGGACTTCCTCTTCATGATACTGCACTTAATTCATATAGAACAGGTGTTGAGATCAGCTTAGATTGGAATATTTGGAATGGTATTCATTATGCATTGAATGGATCTGCTTCAAGAAATAAAGTTAATACAGAAACATTTGTTAATAAAAATCATATTCTTACTCCTTGTCTTACATTGAATAATGATATATATTATAAGAATGATTCATTTAAAGCAGGTATTGGGCAATTATATCATTCTAAGATGTTTATGGATCAAATGAATGAATATGAAATTCCTTACTATCTTACTTTGAATCTATATGGAAATTATAGATATAATAATTTTGAATTTGGACTTAGATTAAATAACTTGCTTAATAAAATAAATTATTATAATGCTGCAATTGGTGCAACTGATGAACTTTGGTTCAGAGAATCTGGAATTAATTTCTTTGCTGATTTAAAATTTTACTTTTAATATGGATTATAAACAATATACAAAAAATCAAATATTAGATCATATTGCTGAACTTAATGATAAATTGATAGAATGTGATCATATAGGTAATGATGAATTATGGTTTATATACAATGCATCATTAGTTGAGGCAAGAACAGCATTATATAATAAATGGTATAAAGAAGATTAATATGGCAGATAAAAAGAAAAAATATGAATTAGGTTCAATAGAACTTAGTGATAAAGTTTATGTAAGTGATCCATGTTATAGTATAGGAACATGGTGCCAGGCATTTGTCGAAGGACTTAGACCAGGAAAATATTATGGGTTTATGTATAAGAAAGATTTTGGCGAAGGTGGACTTGGCGGAATAAGGGTTACAGATCTTTGGATAGCACATGAAAATTATATTAAAAATTTTCCTACCAAGATTCTTGACGAAGATATTGATATTGGAGTAGATAGCGGTGCTGCCGGCATATATGATAAAGAATATTATGAAAAATATCATAATGGACCAATAGATAATGATCCAGAAAGTTCAGAATGGTATGATAGACAGTTTGATTTAAGATATCATTATGACATTAATGGCGAAAATTTTATTGAACCAAGATGGGTAGATGATTGGGATATGAATGATAAAACTACTTGGAAAGCATGTAATGGGCATTGGGAATATTCTGGACAAGAAAGAAAAGACGGTATAGCACTTGATAATAAATGTGTTATCAGCTTTAGCGGATGGGGAGATGGCGGATATAATCTTTATGCCGGAAAAAATAGTAAAGGAGAAATTATTTCATTAAGAATTAAATTTATTTAATATGAAAAAAATTGCTATTTGTTTTGGCGGTTATTGTCCTCTTCATCAAGGACATATGGATGTTATTATGCGAGCTAAAAAGGAAAATGATATCTGTTATGTTATTGTCTGTGGTTATGATAATGAACCACGCGGATGGGAAATTAATCTTAATTTATTGGAAAGATATGTTTTAATTCATGATTTCTTCAAAACTGATGAACAAATCAGAGTTAAAATGATTAATGATACGAAACTTGGACTTGATGAAAGTATGTCTATACATAATTGGAAAATATGGACTGATGAAGTAAAAAGATTAATTATTGAAGATCTTAATAGTCAATATGCATTTGAGCAAGAATATATTAAAACATTTTATGTGGCAGAACCTTTTTATAAAACAAGTATTAAGAAAGCTACATATTGGGTTGATGATGTAATTCTTATTGATAAGGTAAATCAGGTTTCAGGTACATTAATTAGAAAAAATCCTGTTAAATATTGGAATAAAATTACTAGACCATTTAAACCATATCTTTGTAAGAATATTTTAGTTATCGGTACAGCAAGTGAAGGTAAATCTACACTTGTAAGAGATATATCTAATTATTTTGATATTCCGCATGCAAGAGAATATGGTAGGGATTATA
>JAEEGL010701157.1_pt1 | contig 17094 bp, 17 predicted proteins | sample 9134231 | NCBI WGS metagenome assembly JAEEGL01 (sample SAMN16246548, study PRJNA631951) | gut metagenome | biome: gut microbiome; feature: rumen; material: fiber-attached | host: Bos | place: Iran: Karaj | collected 2018-10
CGCACCCGACGGGTACGCCACGTCGAACCCGACGGGTGCGATTCAGAGGTAACCTCGATACCTGTTATGGGGTGCCCTCTTATCTCAAAATCATCTGTGCCTATCGTGTTCTTACAAACAGCGTGTTGCTTGTATTACACCTACCAGCGTATGATGTATTTAGCTCAATCCCTATCGACTGATTGTTACGCGCCTTGTTGCAATGCACTCTTCCCGTATATCGAATTTTTTGTCCTGGCTGCAAAGTGGTGGTGAGGGAAGGGGATATTCTGAAATCTTTTTGATTGCTTACGCTCAGATAGATAACAATATCTTGCAGCACCATGTCTGAAGTGTTGGTGACAAAGCCTTCCACCTCGATGGTTTCTCCTTTGGAGATATAGCCATCTCCATCGGCATCCATATAGCAGAGGTCAGAAATGCTGGTCATGGTAAGCGAGGATTTGCCTCCGTATGCACCACCGCCAATTTGTTCATCGTAGTCATCCCTACTTGTTCTGGTGTTAATCTGACTGCCATCGTATCGTCGTGCCTCCGACCTTTCATTTTGTTCTATCTGATTCGCGATACCAACGCCGAGCATCGCCCCAACTCCCATGCCAATGAGACCTCCCAACGCTGCATTTTCGCCACGAAAACGTCCATGTCCAGATAAGTAACCAACGCTTGATCCAACCCTTCCGCCAATCATGGCACCAGTCAAACCGCTGGATGCTTGATAGGAACTGGTACAACTGCTTGCCAATAAGACTGTTGCCAATGTGAGGCATGTAATTTTAGTCATTTTCATAATCATGCTTTTTAAGTGTTTGAAACATTTTTCACTGTTCATCTTTCACTTTTACTTTTGTAGCAGATGCTTTTTCTGCCACATAATCATCAATTAACCTTCTGGCTATCGACATCTTGTCGGGTATAGGGGGAAGATGATCTCTGTTGAACCATTTGGCATTGCTTAATTCCTCTTCCTGCACATGCAAGTCGCCACTCACATAATCGGCTGTAAATCCAATCATCACACCACAAGGATAAGGCCACGGCTGGCTTCCGAAATAACGAATATTCGTGATTTCCAATCCTACTTCTTCATGTACCTCTCTGATGACGCACTCTTCCAGCGTTTCGCCTGTTTCCACAAATCCTGCCACCAATCCGTACATTTCGCTACGACGAAAATTCTTGGCATGTACGAGTAAGATGTCGTCATCTTTCCTGATGCGCACAATAATGGCAGGACTCACCTGAGGCCACACTTCTTTTCCGCAGTTTGTACAACGCTTACTGATAACAGTATGCCGTTTCATCGGTGCACCACACATACCACAATATCGGGTGTTCTCATCCCAATAGAGTAATTCTGCCGCTTTGCCTGCCGCATTGTAAAACTCGTAAGGCAATACATTCCACGATTCTCTCAATCCTACGGTCTCCAAACCTTTCATGTCAGCTGGAGGTGTACTCAAACTGTATGCCACACATGGTTTCCCATTGAGCATCGGAAGCTCTTGCCGTGGTGTCCATTCTTTCATCGGTATGGGCGGTACGTCTGTACAAGGTACGGAATAACCCTCCTCATCATGCTGAAGCAAAAGTGAGTTGCTTATAAATACAAACCAATATGTCTGCTCCGTTTTCATTCTGTCACTAAATTCATTTTTCGGGTCAAAATTAGTCATTATTTGTGACATGAAAGCCATTTTTTATATTTAAAATCCTTAAAAAAGTTAAGAGTTTGCCGATAAGTTGTAAATTAGAACGAAAAAGATTACTTTTGTACCAAATTTCATCAAGTAATATGATTAACGTTCATCGCGCGTACATATATATAATAATAACACTGGCAGCATCAATGCTGTGTTTCTCTCCTCTGTGGGCTCAGAAAAAGCAGAAGCCTAAAAAAAAGTCAAAATCGGAATTAGTGGACGACATTCAACCAGACCCAATCGCAAGGAAGTCGCGCCCAGACAGGCATCCCAAACTTTTGGAAATGCCGATATTGCTGGGAAGTGTGACGGGTGACCAACTGCATGGCATTGATGTGAGCCATTATCAAGGCCGAATCAATTGGGACGAAGTGGCCAAAGACCCGAAAGTGAACTATGTATATCTGAAAGCAACGGAAGGTGTTAATACAACAGACGACACTTATCGCTATAACTTCCAAGAATGCAAGAGGGTAGGTCTGAAAGTGGGTAGCTATCTTTTCTTCCGGCCTCATCTTTCAGCCAGGACACAGTTTGAGCTTTTCGTGTCTGTTGTCGATACCAAGAAGCAAGATTTGCTTCCCCTCATTGATGCTGAAGTTATCAAAGGGGTATCGACAAGTGTATTCCAGACAAGACTCTTGGAACTATGCGAATTGTTCGAAAAAGAGTATGGGAAGAAACCGCTTATCTATACAGGAAGAAATTTCTACAACAAGCACATCTATGGTAATTCACGCTTGAAGGCTTACAAATATTTTATTGCCGCTTACGCCTTCGATGAGCCTGAACTATATGGTAGTGATGACTATCTGATGTGGCAATATTCGGCAACGGGACGAGTGCGCGGCATACGAGGAAACGTTGACATGAGTCGGTTTGTCGGTCGGCATAGTTTGAGGGAAATTATCTACTAAAACCACGCTTTTTTGCCAAAATGTGCTTAAAAACATACTTTTTTCGCGGGAAACATGCTAAAAAACATAAAAAGTTTGTCTGGTTAAGAAGAAAGTTGTAACTTTGCAGCAGTTTTCAGAAACTAAAGGTAAGATTGTATGAAGAAATTACTAGTATTAGTCCTGATGACTGTCTCACTTACGGCTGCTGCGAAGCCAGCTCCACAGATAGATCTTCAGAAGAAATGGGGTGCTGTCATTCAAGCCATCGCGATGGTGGAGAGTGAATGTAAACCCAACAAAGTATCTAGGAATGGGCTCTACGTCGGTTATCTGCAGATTTCCGAGATCCTAGTGCGCGAGTGTAACCGCATCGTTGGATACAAAAAGTACACTTACGCTGATCGTTATGACAAACAGAAAAGCATCGAGATGTTCATCGATTATCAGGAACACTACAATCCAGATGGAAACATGGAAAGAGCCATCCGTCTTTGGAACTCCGGTGACCTGAAATGCATGACACGAAAAGCTCGTACAGAGGGTTACTACAAGCGAGTAATGGCGAAGTACACAAGCACAGCTTCTCTGCAATAACAAAGAAAAAGATTTATTTTTTTTCATAGCAAAATGTCCAAGACTACAACTTCTCGTTTGGTCTTGGACGTTTTTTTGTGGATAGACACAAAAAAAGAAGGACTATATGAAATCTCATACGTCCTTCTTTCAACATTGTCCGCTTTGCTTATTGAGCAGGTTCCTGTGTGCTCGTTGCTGGGAAAGATGGAACATTCTCCGCATCCGTTGACTGAGCAGGAACTGTGATGTTGATGGGTGCCTCCTCTACGGTGTTCTTTGTGACGAAAGCTGCAGAAATGACGCTAAGCACAACCATTGTTGCAGCGAGAATCCATGTGCCCTTCTCAAGGAAATCGGTTGTTTTACGCACACCCATAATTTGGTTTGAAGAGGCAAAGCTGGATGCAAGGCCACCGCCTTTTGATTCTTGAATAAGAACGATTCCGCACATCAGAATGGAGGCGAGAATCACGAGTACAATAATTAATGAGTACATTTTAATTGAGCTATTTTTGTTACTTAAGTTCTGTTTCTTTTTTAGCTGAAACCTCAGCTTTTATCCTTTCTCTCGTTCAGTATAATTTCGAGAAGACTGATTTGTGGTGCAAAGTTAGAACTTTTTTTCGGATTATTCAAACAAATCTTGCGTAATATTTCCAAAGCTTGCTGATATCTGCCTTGTTTAATGTAGATATTCACCATACTTTCGGTATAAATCTCTTCTTCTTCGGTAGAAAACTCGGGTGAAACAAACTCGTCTTCGTCTATTGCAGGGATTTCAACTCTTTGTTTCCCTTCCGTTTCTTTAATGAAATTGTCGATGAGTTCTGCTCCTTTCAACTTGGGCTCTTTGGTCGAACCGGAGTTCTTGGACTTAGAGGCGTTGGCGTTGGCTTCTTGCTGCATCAAGTATGATGCGTAATCTGTAGTCAAATCAGCGTATGAAGGCACATTCCGGGAACGATTATCGCTGTCCGTCTCAATGCTTCCTTTCTTCAAAAATCTGTCAATTAACGAGATGGTTCTGTCACTATCTCCTTCTGTCTCGATGCTGGAGTCATTGTATTGGGTTGGCAATTGATAGTTATTGCCTTCTGTCATCACAAACAAAGCCGTTCGGTCGGGAACGAAGATGCTTGCCTTCCTCAATTCGGGGCCAAAATCTTTCGAACGGAGCCTATAAAGATTGGCCAAATACAGCAAACGCACAGCTTGGAAGAAAGGGTACTTCTCAACATAAGCCTTCAGTTCGGGCAAAGTCTCCACATTCAGTTTCGACGGGTCTTCAATCAATGCTCTTATATCTATCATGTATAGTCAATATAAAGTTTTTGTAAAGGTTAAAGTTTAAGGTTTAAAGTTTAAAGAGGCTAATTCGCAAACAAGCCGCATGGTCTTTAAACTTTAAACTCTAAACTGTAAACTTTATAAAATTATTTCTACCAGTTAGCGACAGTTGCATTAAAGATTTGGTCAACGATGTCGTTAATCATCTCTTGCACAAGTGCTTCTTGTACATTCACCAGCTGTTGCGATGAGTCATATTCAGTCGTAGCACTAAATTTCTGCTCAAAGTCTTCTTCATGTTTGTTGTTGTTCACATAACGAACGTTCACCGTCATCTTCAGTTGCACCTGTGCCGCATAGCCATCAGAACTTACGCTTTTGTTTGTCTGGCTATACTCTACAATCTCTCCTGATAGTTGCAGGTCACCGTTTCTTTTCAACACCGTCAGTTTGGTCTTCCGAGCAAAAGCGTCCGACAAAGAATTGTAGAACATCGATTCCATGGGACTCCACACATAATTGGCTCGGATGGGGAACTTATCGAGGCTGATGGATTTTGTCTTCGTATAGTCAATGCTTGTTCCTGAAAATTTATAGCTGACAGTACATGCTGCTACAGTCAGCACCACAAACAGCATGACCGATGATAAGATGGTGTTTCTTCTCATATCTCCAATCCGTAATCTTTAATTTTTCGGTACAAAGTGCGTTCCGATATGTCCAGTTCCTTCGCTGTTTTTTTGCGGTTGCCGTTGTTTCGGCGCAAGGAATCTATGATGTTCTTTTTCATCAATTCCTTGTTCGACATAGGAGTTTCTTCTATAGTTTCGATGTCAACATCCTGTATCGCACCATGATTGTAAGGCATACGGCTTTTAGGGGAGTACCCCGATTCTTTCACCATATAAGGTTGCGATTGCTGGATGACCTGCGAATGAACGTATGGCATAGGTGTTTCCATCACAGGAGTGTCTTCGCTGAACACATGGTAATTATCCTGTGTGGCACTCTGCATGTTGTTATGTACCAATTCTTTCAAGTCTTTTACTTCTTTACCGATACTTGAGAGCAACTGGAAGAGCATATCACGCTCTTTCTCATAGCTATGAGCTTCAGCAACATGGGGGTCGCGATTCATACTGTGTAACACCAATCCAGTTTCGCCCAGCGAATCGTCCGTCACGCCATATCCTTTCAGAATGTCTGCCGTGATTTCCCGCTCCTGGCTAATGATGCTGATTTGTTCCACCAGATTACGCAACTGTCGGATGTTGCCTGGCCATTTATACTTCAGCAACAAGATTCGTGCATCTTCAGTCAGTCTCACAGGCTCGATGCGATACTTTTCCGAGATGTCGTAGGCAAACTTACGGAACAGCAGTTCGATGTCTCGCCCACGCTCACGCAAAGGTGGAATGCTGATGGGAATCGTATTGAGTCGGTAGTAGAGGTCTTCGCGAAACTTCCCCTCCCGAATAGCTTTCTGCATGTTCACATTGGTGGCAGCAACAATCCTCACGTCTGTTTTCCTCACCTCGCTTTCGCCCACACGAATGTATTCCCCCGTTTCCAACACACGCAAAAGCCTTGCTTGAGTGGCAAGGGGCAGTTCTCCCACTTCGTCAAGAAAGAGGGTACCGTTGTTGGCCACGCCGAAATAGCCTTCACGGTCGTCGAGCGCACCCGTGAACGAACCTTTTTTATGGCCAAAGAGTTCCGAATCGATAGTGCCTTCGGGCAGAGAACCGCAGTTGATGGCAAAATACTTATTGTGTTTTCTCCGCGAGTTATCGTGTATGACACGTGGAAGAACCTCTTTACCCACACCGCTTTCACCAAAGATGAGCACCGACAAGTCTGTCGGAGCCACTTGAATGGCGATGTCTATGCTGCGGTTCAGTCCTTCATAGTTGCCCACGATACCATAGCGTTGCTTAATTTGCTGAATGCTTTTGGAGTCCATGCTGTTCTTATTTTCGTGACAAAATTACTGCTTTTTTTTGAATCCACAATGAAATTCTGTCAGTTTTTAATGAATGTTCTTTGTTTTCTATCCTCGCATTCTCTCGAATGAAACAAAATTCTTGCTGCAATTCGCTTATGTTTCAGATTTTTCACGTATATTTGCAACGTAAAACGTCTGAAGATGCAAAAGATTATAGAAATAAAGGGTGGGGTAGTGCGGCATCCACTTTTCAGGATGGCATCACCTGTCAACTTCGAATTGTTGGCAGGTGAACAATTAGCCATTGTCGGCGATAATGGTAGCGGAAAGAGTCGATTGGTCGATATTCTGACGGGAAAGTGCCCATTGATGCCCATGAACGAAGTGAAATACGACTTTACGCCGAGTAAAGCCAAGATGGTCAGTGATAACATTAAGTATCTGACTTTCCGTGATTCCTATGGCACCAGCGAAGGTGTTTATTACTACCAACAACGCTGGAACCAAAACGACATAGAAGACACCCCGTTAGTGCGAGACCTTTTGGCTGAATCGTTCCGTTTGGCTGAAGAAGGACTGACGCGCAAAACAGTATTCGACAAGTTTTGGGTGCGCGACGAAACCGAGGAAGAGAAAGCAACGAGATTGGCACAAGAAGAAGCCGATAAACAGGCTATGCATCAGGATTTGGCCAAAGTGCGTGAACACCTCTACGAGATGTTTCATTTGGACCAACTGCTCGACAAACACATCATCTTGCTCAGTAGCGGCGAATTGCGTAAGTTCCAGTTAACCAAGACGCTGTTGACCAATCCACGGGTACTCATCATGGACAATCCTTTCATCGGTTTGGACGTGAATGCACGCAAACAATTGGCTGATTTCCTCACATTGCTCACTCAAGAAACCAACGTGACGGTGGTGCTGGTGCTGTCGAAGACCGACGACATGCCCGACTTCATCACGCATGTGGTGCCTGTGGCGAACATGAAGGTTGGGCAAAAGATGACATTGCAGGAATATAAGAACTCTGCACAACCTGTGCCCCCTCGGATGTTATCGGAAGAGAAAGAACGTGCCATCTTGGATTTACCATATTCATCCGATGCCCAAGTAGATGTGAAGCCTGGTACACAACAGGTGATAGACTTCCGTAAAGTGAATATCCGCTATGGAGAACGCACCATATTAAAGGATTTGAGTTTCACGGTGATGAACGGTGAACATTGGGCACTTAGTGGAGAAAATGGGGCAGGGAAGTCCACGTTGCTGAGCATCGTCTGTGCCGACAATCCACAGAGCTATGCCAACGATATTGTGCTTTTTGGCCATCAACGTGGAAAAGGGGAGAGCATTTGGGACATCAAACGACACATTGGCTACATCTCGCCCGAAATGCACCGTGCTTACCTGCGCGATATTCCATCCATCGACATTGTAGCAAGCGGACTCAGCGATGTGTCGGGACTTTACAGGAAACCAAAACCCGAACAGAGAGCCATTTGTGAGTTCTGGATGAACATTTTTGGCATTCGCCAATATGCCGAAACGACTTTCCTTAAACTCAGTTCTGGCGAGCAGCGGTTAGTGCTGTTGGCAAGAGCTTTTGTGAAAGACCCCTCCTTGCTGATTCTTGACGAGCCCCTGCATGGTCTCGACTTGAAGAACCGACGACTGGTGAAAGATGTTATTGAAGTCTTTTGCCGACGGAAGAACAAGACCATGATGATGGTGACTCATTATCAAGAAGAACTACCTAGAAACATTGACCATTCAATATACCTCAAGAAACAATGAAAATTATCTATTTCCATGGCTTCGGGTCGTCCCATGCAAGTGGAACGGTGCAGACTCTTCGTCGCGAATTGTCTGACGATGAGATTATTGCTCCTGATATTCCCGTTGACCCTGTAGAAGCTTTGCCTTATTTGAAAGAACTTTGTCAAAAAGAACAACCAGACCTCATCGTGGGTACCAGCATGGGCGGCATGTACGCACAGCAGATGCGTGATTTTCACCGTATTCTGGTGAATCCCGCTTTCACTATGTCCACGATGTCAAAAGTTCTGAAGACAGGTGAACACCCTTTCTTCAATGGAAGGTATGACGGAGCGAAGACCTTCAAGATAACCAAAGACATCATTCAGCATCACAACCAGATGGAACGCCAACAGTTTAAGAATATCACGCCCGAACAGAAGGCGACTTGTTGGTGTCTGGTAGGTCTCCACGACACTTCTGTGACCAATGCCGAAGCACTCTTCAAGAAAAACTATTTGGCCGACCACTTGACCCGTTTCGACGGAGAGCATCAACTCAACGAAAAAGTGATAAAGAAAGTGCTGATTCCGCTGATTGAGCAGTTACGCAAGGATGAAGAGGAATGAGTTTTGATTGGAAATGTCAACCTTAAAAATAAACTTAAAAATATGATAATCATTGGTATTGCTGGCGGAACAGGTAGTGGAAAAACCACCGTTGTCCGCAAAATCGTGGAAAGTCTTCCCGATGGAAGTGTGGCCGTTATTCCGCAAGATTCATATTACAAGGCACAAGACCATCTACCTCTCGAAGTTCGCAAGAAAACCAATTTCGACCATCCCGACGCTTTCGAATGGGATTTACTGGCTCACCAAATTGAGGAACTTCGACAGGGAAGAGCCATTGAACAACCTACCTATTCTTATATTACGTGTACGCGCCTGAGCGAAACCATACACGTAGAGCCAAAGGAGGTGATTCTCATTGAAGGTATTATGGCACTTTACGACAAGCATTTGCGTGACCTGATGGATTTGAAGATTTTTGTCGATGCAGGTGCCGACGAACGTCTGCTTCGTGTCATCGTGCGTGACATCGCCGAACGTGGACATCCTCTTGATATGCTGGTGGACAAATACCGCAATGTGCTGAAACCCATGCACGACGAATTTATCGAACCCACCAAGCAGTTTGCCGACATCATCATTCCGAACATGGGCAACAATGGCCCAGCCATCGACATGCTGAAAATGTATATTCGGGAAGCCGTTAGGCACAAATGATTTTTAATTGACTGAGACCATGCAACCATTAGCTGAGAGATTGCGTCCACAGACGTTGGATGATTATATCGGGCAGAAACATCTTGTGGGTGAGGGTGCGGTGATTCGCCGGATGATTGAGCAGAAGCGCATCGCCTCGTTCATTTTGTGGGGGCCTCCAGGAGTGGGGAAGACCACACTGGCTGGTATCATTGCCAAGACTCTGGAGGTGCCGTTCTTCACATTGAGCGCCGTCACTTCGGGGGTGAAGGACGTGCGCGACGTGATTGATAAGGCAAAGGCTTCCTCGTTTTTTGGTAATGTAAGAGGTGGTGTTTCACCTATCCTGTTCATCGACGAAATCCATCGCTTTTCTAAGTCACAGCAAGACAGTCTGTTAGGTGCGGTGGAACAAGGGACTGTCACGTTGATAGGTGCCACAACAGAGAATCCTTCGTTTGAAGTCATCCGTCCGCTGCTGAGTCGTTGTCAGGTATATGTGTTGAAGAGTCTTGAAAAGGACGACTTGCTGGGATTGCTCGACCATGCACTACACACAGATGTCTTCTTGAAAGAGAAGAAAATCGATGTACAGGAAACGACAGCCATGATGCGTTACAGCGGTGGAGATGCACGAAAGTTCTTGAATATCCTTGAACTTGTAACAGAAACATCATCAGTGATTAACGACAAGATAGTCACAGAGACACTTCAACAGAATCCATTGGCTTACGATAAAGATGGCGAGATGCACTACGACATCATTTCGGCCTTCATCAAGAGCATCCGAGGAAGCGACCCTGATGCCGCTATCTACTACCTTGCTCGTATGATAGAGGGAGGTGAAGACCCCATCTTCATTGCGCGTCGTTTGGTCATCTCTGCTAGCGAAGACATCGGGTTGGCAAATCCGAATGCCTTGCTGTTGGCCAATGCCGCTTTCGATACGGTGGCGAAAATCGGAATGCCCGAAGGACGTATTCCTTTGGCTGAAGCCACCGTATATTTAGCAACTTCACCCAAAAGCAACTCTGCATACGAAGCCATCAATTCGGCTTTACAATATGTCGGTGAGACAGGAAATCTTGCTGTGCCGTTGCATCTGCGTAATGCACCCACCAAATTGATGGCACAACTTGGCTATGCAAAAGATTACAAATATGCCCATGCTTATGAAGGAAACTTCGTTGAGCAGCAATTCTTGCCAGACACAGCCACAGATGCACGATTTTGGCATCCGCAGGAAAATCCTGCCGAAAATAAGCTCCATGAACGTATGAAGCAATTATGGGGTAAACGCTTTGAAAAATAGTTTTCAGTCTTTGGGGTATAATTGCGGTTATGTTAAATAACAATATAGGGGGATGTGATTCTGCATCTCCCCTTCTTTTGTCCAAGAGCAAAGTAAATATGCTTGTCTGTCCAAGCCGCTTGGGCGGAGTTGAGTGTGCTGGTATGAGATATTGCAGAAGCGGGTCGCATCATATCTCTTCAGCCGTTGATGAAATGTGGTGCACTCTGCTTAGACCTAGAGACCTTTGTTTCATACGACAAAATCCAAGAAAAAACAATGGATTGTAGCCATGATGGAAAAATTCTTCCCTAATTATTTGGTCAATCAAAAAAAACTCCTTACCTTTGCACTCGCAAATCAGAAATGATTGCTACACGGTGGATGTAGTTCAGTTGGTTAGAGCGTCAGATTGTGGTTCTGAATGTCGTGGGTTCGAGTCCCACCCTCCACCCTCAATGAGAATCCTTGGAAATTTAAAAGTTTCCAAGGATTCTTCTTTTTAATTCAGTTCGTCACTAATAAGCAGACTTTTCGGCACAAAAATAGCCCCACGGATTGAACTGTCCGTGGGGCTGGATGTCGAAATAAAGTAATTCTAACAAAGAGAAATGGAGCCGAGTCTTGCACCGATGTCGTGCAGAGCATTGTTGAAGGTCACGATTTCCGCTGGTTTCAGCGTGTAAACCTTGCCGCGGACAGGTGTTCCCTTGATACGCTGCGTGAGCCATGCCGCACTCTTCCCGAAGTAACGTTCTGCAATGTATTTGAAAGGAACAATCTCTTTGTATGGCTCCACCTGCTTATAAAGTACTATCGTGTTACCAATCTCTTGTACCTCGTCATTCATCCGACTGTAGTTTCCTTTTACAAAGTCTATCATGATTGTACGGAATTCCTCGGAGGTGTATTTCTCCTTCATTTGTGTGAAGTGAGCCATAAACTCCTCTTGTTTATGTTCTGCGTAAAGCGCTTTAAGCTTTTTCATGTCTTTGTCGAAGTTGCTCATATTTGGTATGTGTTTTGTTTTTGCTTTTTCATTTCTTGTTTGTCCATTTGACAGTTCCATTATTTATAGATAGTGCTTCTTTATTTTGACGATACAAAATTACACTAAAAAACATTATTATACAAGAAACTACATAAAAAATATTTAATATTTCCCTATCTTTATGGTATATTTACTAAAAAATATACGATTATGAAAAAAATAGAAAAGATGAAGGTACTGGAATTCATGCTGGTACAAATTGAAGAATTGCAGTCCGTAAACCGCTTGGGAACAGCAGAAAACTATAGAACTGTACACAACAGTTTTGAACGATATTTGAAACAGACTAAGAGAAAAGATCTTCCTTTTGTGGCTTTGACATCCGAAATCCTCGTGAGCTATGAAACGTGGCTGCACAACAACGGCATCTCACGCAACAGTTCCTCTTGCTATCTGCGTTGCCTTCGTGCATGTTACAACAAATATCTCAAGATGGTGATGTATGCCTCTCCTCTTGACAAAATTTGCCATATAACCCGACGGAAGAATGTCTCACCACATCCCCTATCTGACCTTTGTTCACGTCCACTATTCAACAATGTTTATACAGGTGTAGCTCCAACACCCAAACGTGCCATCACACCCGAAGAAATCGCGTTTTTAGCCAAGTTCAATATACGTACAGCACTGATTCAGAGTGGAAAGAATCCCAACAGGAAAGGATTCAACAAAATCGTTGAACGTCTGTCACGTTCTCGTGATTTCTTCATATTCTGTTTCTATAGCCGAGGACTCACCTTTGTCGATTTGGCCTATCTTCGTTTGGCGGATATTCATGGAGACACCATCCGATACTACCGTAAAAAGACAGGTCAACAGATTATCATCAAAATAGAGTCAGAAATGCGCACCATCATGGAAAAACACCGCACTCCCCATCCCGAAACATCCCCCTACCTCTTCCCTATTCTTTCGTCGGTCAATCCAGCTGATGCACATCAGCAATACCGTCATGCCATCAGCCGATATAACATCGACCTACATACACTGACCCAATTGCTGAAAATCAGTCACCCTCAAGATGCATGGGATAGCACGCTCACATCATACGTGTCGCGGCACACCTGGGCAACCTGTGCCCACCAATGTAATGTACCCATATCCATCATATCCCAAGCCATGGGGCACACGTCGATACATACCACCGAAATCTATTTGAAATCCTTCGAGCAATCCGTCATAGACGATGCTAACCACCAATTGATTGAGAAAATATTTTCTTGCAACTCTCGCGAAGAGTTATAAAAAATCTCGCGCGTACATATATATATATATATATAAATTTCGGGAGTTTATACGCCTTCTCGGACAAAGAAAAACGTTTTAACCTTTTCGCCCTTTCACCCTACAGTCGCTACCCCGATACCTGTATGAGTCGCTTCCCTTATTCCACTGTTCTCGGTACCCCGATAGCAGTGACGCCTCTACCCCTATTTGTCTGTGACAGTGTTGAACAGGGTGTGTCGATGGATTAAAAATAGTTAAATCTTCGCTGTTGTGTTGCAGAAACTTCCGCAGAGTCTTCGTCGTTGAGTCTCGAGGGGCAACGACGAAGAGTCACGTGACTCAACGACGAAGAGTCATGCGGGGCAACGACGTTGCCTATAGTGGAGTACTTACAAATTTTGCCTATATTGACCGAGAAAAGACGCTCTTGTTAATGAAAGTTTTGTAGCTTGTTGACGTTTTTTCGTTTTTTTGTTTACAAATTCAAATTTAAATCGTAACTTTGCAGCCGAAAAGAGAAATGTGTATCTCTACATGGGATTGGCATTTCAATGAAATTTTTTACAACTCTTCGCGAGAAGTACAAAATTTCGTTCTTCTTGACAAGTTCAAGAGAAGACATAAAGATGTCGAATCCAGAACGCCAATTTTGGAATACGACAGAGAGATAATCTTTCAAGAGATTATAAATCAGGTTTTTAATCAAATCTGAGTAACCCGAAGAATATCCTTATGTCAGAAATTGACAAACAGCCTTCCGCTTCCACAAACGCATCATCGTCCACCACTCCCCTACCTTGGTACGCCCTCTATGGACGCTATGCCAATGTAGAGGTGGTCAATGAACTGCAACGTGCCAAAGATGCTACTTGCGACTATCATTTACACGATTTCTTTGTGCCCATCGAAACCAAGAACGTCAAAGTGGCTGGAAAGATTGTCAAGAAGAAGCAGCTGTTCACCGGACATTACATCTTCCTGAAAGGCAAAAAAGAAGACATCGTCAAACTCAAACACGATCCTTCTATCACCACCGACATCCGCTTTCTCCACCCACGCATTGGCAGCACAGCCCTCATCACCGTGCCCGACAACGAGATGCTCAGCTTTCGTAATGCCATTCTTGCGATGAATCAAGAGGTGGAATACTTCACTCCCACACGTGAGGAACTGGAGTCTGGCGACCGCATCCGCATCATTGGAGGTCCCTTCGATGGCGTGGAAGGCATACTGGAACACAAGAAAGGGCACGACTGCCGGCGCATCATTGTCGCTGTCAGTTCCATGCTTGCCATACGCACCCTCGACATCGAGCCTGAACACATTCAACTGCTCGACTTCGCCCGTGAGCGTGCTCCCAAAGCCATCACCGCTTCTCTCAAAAGCGGCAACTCCCCTACTCAGGCCTACAAAAGTCGCGCCTACAAACAAATCAAAAGCCTCCTCACAGAGAGCCGCCTCATTCTTCAGCAATATCAGAAACAAGGCATCCTCTCTCCCGAAGATTACCTCTCCACTACCCTCCTCCATCGCCGCTATTCCGCATTGAAACTAACAGGCAAACTCAAGGAACAGCATCAAGAGGCCATCAACAACCTCAAAACGGCATTAGAATTATAAAATTCGTTCATTTCTTGTAAGTTATCAAATTAAAGTGTATCTTTGCAGTTAGATAACCATACATCAACAAGAAAAGAGCAAAGAACATGGATAATTGGATGGAACGCAGATACCCGATAGGCATACAGACATTCTCGGAAATCATTCGAGGAGGATATGTATATGTGGATAAGACCGATTTGGTATGGAAACTTCAAAAGATGTCCAAATACGTATTCCTAAGTCGTCCACGCCGCTTTGGAAAGTCGCTGCTTTCATCCACGCTACATTCGTTCTTTGCTGGTGAACGCGAGTTGTTTGAGGGGTTGAAAGTGATGGAGTTGGAGAAGGAGTGGAAGACATACCCTGTCATTTACATTGACTTGAGTATGGCCAAGAACACCACATCGGCCACAGAACTGAGACAAGCGATTCTCCGTCTTTTGAAACCATACGGAAAAGTGTATGGCATTGAAGGCCAGGATATGCCTCCTGGAGGATTTTTGTCGGAACTCATCCATCAAGCATACGAACAGACAGGCCAACAAGTGGTCATCATCATTGACGAATATGATGCCCCGCTGCTGGATGTCATGCACACCAAAGATAGGCTCGACGATTATCGTATCATCATGCAGGAATTCTATCAACCCCTGAAAGCCAATGAGGCGATCATACGCTTTTGTTTTCTGACAGGCATCACCAAGATGAGCCAACTGAGCATTTTCTCAACGCTCAACAACATCACGAATGTTTCTTTACTGCCAGAATTTGCAACCATTTGTGGAATCACAGAAACAGAATTGACTCATGTATTGGCCACAGACATTGCTCGTTTAGCTGCCGCAAACAAAATCACAGATGAAGAGATGCAGGCAAAATTGGCCATGAAATACGATGGCTATCACTTTGCGGGCGATGCAGAGGGCGTTTACAATCCGTTTAGCTTGATGAATGCCTTCGCCACCAAAAGGTTAGGCAATTACTGGTTTGAAACTGGAACCCCGACCTTCCTCATCAAACAGTTGCAGTTATTCCATGCCGATATCACCAACATGGATGACATAGAGGCTCCAGCCATTAGTTTCGACCGTCCAACAGAGGCCATGACGAGCGTCTTGCCATTGCTGTATCAAGCAGGATACCTGACCATCAAAGATTATGACCCAGAGTCAGACATCTACACGCTTTCCATTCCCAACGGAGAAGTTCGTGTTGGCTATGTCGATGGGTTGCTGCCCACCTACGCAGGTTTGGAGGGAGGCGACGTGCAGATTGGTTTTGCCTTGAAGTTCTGGCGTGCCTTGAAAAAAGACGACCTCGACCTTGCCTTGCGCGAGATGCAAACTTATTTGGCCAGCATCCCCTACGTGGAAGGCTTCAAGAAAAAACTGGCAGAAGCCGCCACAGCAGAAGGCTTCTACGAATATACACTCTATCTGATTTTCTCCATGCTCAATGTCTATGTCCGTACCCAGGTGAAATGCCGTGGTGGGCGCATCGACATGGTTGTCAAGATGCCCAACACCACCTACGTGTTCGAATTGAAAACCAATGGCACCGCCGCTGAGGCATTGGCTCAGATAGATTCACGAGACTATGCCCTACCCTACCAGACAGAAGGACACAAAGTGGTAAAGGCCGGCATCCTCTTCAACCTCCAGACCCGCACCGTCGAGAACTGGGCCATCGTATAAACAACTCACACATCTTTTCTTTTTTTCATGCCACGTTAAAACTCCCCACAGTTTTAACAAATGCCTTATGCCCTTTTCTCTACAAGCGCCTGTCGGACAAGAGGCTCCAAATTCTGACAATATACCATTCGAGATAATCACGTTACAAGGCATAACTAAATTACGTTACGACGTTCAACGTAAATATACTCAGAAATATTTGTCAATTTTGCTGACATTCGCCCCAAAAGCAAGCCTTTTCGGGGGAGATGTCAAAATTGGCTGTTTACCTTCAGCCTTCCAACATCACTCATCTTTCCGCCCTCAGCCCTCTTCTTTCTTCCCTCTAACATCTTCCCTCATAATTGCCAACGATACTACATTTTTTTCTTAAGCAACTTTTCTTAGATGCAAGTCGGGGGCTTTTCATATATACGTTAAATTCAGGTTGTTGATGGAAAGATGGCCATATCTCTCATTTTTCGGTTCAATAATATGGTCATCAATCCTTTGACTTTCACTTTACAGCAACAATTTGGGCAAATTACTACAAAAACTCAGATACGGTTTGACACCCCAATTCGGCTGCTTACGAATTTCTAATGCTTCTTAAATCGAATATCCTTGATCAAATTACTGCCGAGGCAAAGAAAACGCCACGTTTGCGTATGAACTATAATCTGCATCAGTCTTATAATGACTCTGTGCAGCGAATGTTCAATGCCATCGAACCAGATTCTGTCATTCCTGTGGCGAGACACCCTTATTCCAATGAAACGCTGATATTGCTACGAGGCAGACTGAGGGTGTTGATATA
>JAEEGL016013512.1_pt1 | contig 17094 bp, 11 predicted proteins | sample 9134231 | NCBI WGS metagenome assembly JAEEGL01 (sample SAMN16246548, study PRJNA631951) | gut metagenome | biome: gut microbiome; feature: rumen; material: fiber-attached | host: Bos | place: Iran: Karaj | collected 2018-10
ACCCATCGACATCAGCCTGAAGGACATCGTGGAACGCGACAACCTCTGCCGCGAGCAGGAACAGCAGTGGAAGGACGAGCAGAACTCGCGTGCCGCCAACAAGAAGGGAACGGAGCGTCCGAAGGACATCTGCATCCAGGTCGTCGACTCCGACATGACCAATGCCGCCTTGACCCAGCGGCTGGCCGATGCCGAGCGTGCCGGTTCGAAGTGCCTCTATACCCGCATGGACGAGGTAGAGCAGCTCACGAAGTTAGCTGGTGGCAGCTCGAAGGAGATGGTAAGCCGCATCATCTGCCGTAACTTCGACACCGACATGTACGGACAGGAGCGCGTAGGAGCCCAGTCGGTGACGGCCCGAGTCCACCTCCGCTGTTGCCTGAACGCATCGACCACACCCGCTGTGGGTGTCCGCTTCTTCGGCAGGAACGTGAACGACGGTACTGTGTCGCGACTGGACTTCTGCACCATCCCGGAGGTGGAGGACAACGGCGAGATTCCCGTCTACAAGCGCTACGACGAGAAATACGAGTCGCAGATGCTGGCCTACATGCACATACTGGAAGAGTCCTGCGACGTCATAGACTGTCCGCAAGCCAAGAAGATGGCAGCCGACCTGGTCAGAATCAGTGTGCAGCGAGCAGCCCTCTACGACGACGAAGGCTATCGGCTGCTTGCACGCCGAGCAGCAGTCATCGCCTTCCGCAAGGCCTGCATACTCTACAAGATGAACGGCATGAAGTGGTCGCGTGAGATGGAGGAGTTCTGCCGCTGGTCGTTCGACTACGACATGTGGGTGAAGATGTCGCTCTTCAGCGAGCCGCTTGCCGAGGAGCGCGAGGTGGAGCGTAAGGTGCGCAGAGGCGGTATATCCAACAACCTCGAGCTGCTGTCCGATGTGTTCACCCGTCAGGACGCCTACGACCTGCGCATCAGGCTGGGCAAGAAGAATCCCAACCCGAAGGACATGCTGGGACAATGGACCGCGCGAGGGTTTATCGTCTATGACAAAGCCACGGACAAGTATCACAAAACACAAAAGTATCTCTCAAGCCATGTGGCTTGAGAGATATTCTTACACATACAGCCTCACCTTCAGTGGAAGCCGTCGGTTTCTTATGTTCTTGCTTTATGTCGGCCTTATTACTTGGCGGCGTTCTGCGCGTCGATGGCCTTGATCTTGTCGCGCACCAGCTGCACTTCGTCCTTGAGCTTCTGCACCTTGCGGTTCATCTCGTCGATGAGCGAGTTGCCCTTCTTGGACGAGGCGTTCAGGAAACCGAGGTTGTTCTCGTAGGTCTGAACCTCGCTCTTCAGCTGCTCGTACTGGCGCATCAGACGGGCACGCTCGTTGTCCAGGGCGTTCTCGCCACGCTCTGCCACCTGCTTGAGGCTGTCCTTGAACTTGCTGAGACGACGCTTGGCAACGGTGATGTTCAGGTCCTTGTATAGCTTGTCCAGCACGGCGTGATACTCTTCGTAGAGCTTGTCTTTCTCCTTATAGGGTACGTGCCCGATGGACTGATACTCCTCTACCAGTTTCTGGACGCGCTCCTGCAGTCCGTCGCCAGCTTCCTGGGCTGCAACCTTCAGACGCTCTATGACGTCGCGCTTCTTCTCCAGGTTTTCGCGCTCTTCCGAACGGGTGCCGGCACCTGCTGCATTGCGGGCCTCGAAGAACTTGTTGCAGGTTCCGAGGAACTCGTCCCACAGCTGGTCGCCCAGCTTCTTGGGCACCATGCCGATGGTCTTCCACTCCTTCTGCAGGTTGATGAGCTTGTCGCTGGTGGACTTCCAGTCGGTAGAGTCCTGCAGGGCCTTTGCCTTCTCGATGAGGGCACGCTTCTTGTCGGCATTCACCTTGAACTGCTCCTTGAGGTTCTTGAAGAACTCTGCCTTGCGTCCGAAGAAGTCGTCACAGGCAGCACGGAAGCGCTCGAATATCTTGACGTTCATCTTCTGGGGGGCAAAACCGATGGTCTTCCACTCTGTCTGCAGTTCGATAATCTCCTTGGTGCGACGCTCCCAGTCTGCGCTGCCCTTGTTTTCCTCGGCTACGATGGCTTCGACTTTCTCGCAGAGGGCTGTCTTCTTGGCCAGGTTCTCCTCTTCCTTGGCGCGCAGATTGTCGTAGTGCTGCTGGAAACGCTTGTTGACAACGGTTGACGCTGCCTTGAAGCGGTTCCATATCTCCTCGCGGAGCTCCTTGGAGACGGGACCTGTCTCGCGATATTCCTGATGCAGCTTCTGCAACTGGTGGAAAGCGCTGATGACGTCATCCTCCTCAGCCAGCTTCTCGGCGGCCTCGCACAGATGGGTCTTGGCCTCCAGGTTCTTCTTGAAGTCGTACTCGCGGGCTTCGATGTTCAGCTTCAGCAGGTCGTAGAACTGCTCTACGTAGAGCTGGTAGTTACGCCACAGCTCGTTGGCACGCTCGGCGGGCACGTTCTTGATGTCGCGCCATTCGTCCTGCAGAGCCTTGAACTCCTTGTATGACTTGTTAGCCTCCTCGGGTGAGGTGACCATAGCCTTGATCTTCTCGATGATGTCCAGTTTCTTCTGCAGGTTGTCCTGCTTCTCCTGCTCAAGTTCCTTGAACAACTGCTGGCGCTTCTCCTTGATGAGCAGCATCTCTGCCTTGAAGGCCTCCTCGTCAGGGTCGGGCGTAATCTGATATTGTTCGGGGTCGCCACCTCCGTCAATGTATTCCTTCAGCTTGGCTTCACGCTCGGCAATGTGCAACTTGTAGAAGCAGGTCTTCAGGTAGTCGACCTCTTCCTTCTGTGGAGCCTCTTCGTTATGGGCGATTTCGCGCACACGATCCAGCACGGCTTTCTTCGTGTCGTACTGCTTGCGTTCGGTTTCCACATTGCTTGCCGCACTTGGTGCTTCAGCGGGAAGTACGTTTTGTTCTACATTCTCCGTGTCTGTTGCCGGAGAGAGGCTTGCATTCTGCTCCTCGATGGGAGTGTTTACTTGAGAGTCCATCATCTTAATCGATTTAGTGAATGATAGGGGTTAGTACATACAAATTGGGCTTCAAAATTAGTGAAAAATTCTGAAACTGCCTAATTTTTTTCTGAAAAAATGAATTATATCAGCCGTTTATGCCTGAAAATGAACAGGCAGATGACCGAAATACCCACCGAAAGGACAATGGCAATGATGAAACCTACAGGGTTGTTCTCCATGCCGTTGATGAGGTTCATGCCGAAGAACGATGCTACCAGCGTGGGCAACATGAGGATGATGGTAGCCGAGGTCAGCGTACGCATGATGGTGTTCATGTTGTTGTTGATAATAGACTGGTAGGTGTCCATCGTCGACTCCAGGATGTTGGAGTAGATGCTGGTGGTCTCGCGGGCCTGCGTCATCTCGATGTTGACATCCTCGATGAGGTCGGCGTCCAGCTCGTCTATCTGCAACTTGAACTTCAGCTTCTGCAGCAGGTTCTCGTTGCCTCGGATGGAGGTGTTGAAGTAGGTCAGCGAGTCCTGCAGGCGGGACAGTCCGATGAGCGACTCGTTGTTCACCTCGCGGTCCAGGTTGCGCTTGGCTTTCTCGATGAGCATCGATATCTGCTTCAGGCGCTTCAGGTACCAGACGGCTGACGAGAGGAACAGGCGGAATATCATGTCGACATAGTCGGTGAAGCCCACCCCGCGCTTCTGCTGGTACGAGACGAAGTCTATCATCATGTTGGTCTCATAGTAGCAGACGGTGATGGTGATGTCGCGCTTGTGGATGATACCAAGAGGCACGGTGGTATAGGGCGTGCGCGAGCGTACCTCCTTGACATAGGGGATGCGGAGGATGATGAGCATCCAGCCGTCGTCGTATTCGTAGCGTGCACGCTCGTCGGTATCGCTGACGTCGGAAAGGAAGTAGTCGGGAATCTTGTACTCTTCTTCCAGTATCTGCTGATCTTCTTCTGTTGGACACGTCATCTGTATCCAGCAGTTGGGCTGCCATTTGTCTATTTGGCTCAGCCCGCCTTGGGTGTTCCAGTAAGTCTTCATTGTGCTAATCCTTTTTCGTTTGATGAAATGGTTTTAGCGGCAAAGGGATTAGCAGCCTTGCCACTCTCCCCCGCCTTTACGAATTGTAATTATCCGCCGGGTAGTCGTCCATTTTTTTTATTGATATTTTGGTTATACGGCTGCAAAGATACGAAATATTTTAAAAGAAAAAAAGCAAAAAGGTAAAAAAGTAAAGCAGGAAACTCCTTTTTCGCTTTTTTACCCTTTTTATGGCATTGCGACGCTACACGCTCAAAGCGAGAACGCCACACGCTGCTGACATCGGTCAGAAACCATTCTTGTCTCTTTATTTCACAGGAATGTCCTCGAGCGTCTTCTTCAGCAACTCCCAGAAGGGAGCGACGGACTCGATGAGGGCGCGCTCTGTGGTGGTATGTGGTGACTTCATCGTGGGACCGAGGCTGACAACGTCCAGATGCGGATACTTGCCCAGGATGACTGAGCACTCCAGTCCGGCATGGTCTACCTGGATGATGCCGTCCTGTCCGAACAGCTCCTTATACTCCTTCAGCAGCAGGTGCAGAATCTCTGAGTCGGGATTGGGGTCCCAGCCTCCGTAGGAACCGCTGGTCTCTACCTTCATGCCTGCCATTGAGAAACAGCTCTGCAGCATGGTGGCTACGTAGTCCTTCATGTCCTCACGGCTCGAGCGAGCCAAAATCTTGATAGAAGCGTGTCCGCCTTCGATATTGATGATGGCAAGGTTCGACGAGGTCTCTACCACACTGGGATAGGCTGGTATGAAGCGGATGACTCCGTCGTGGCAGGCGAAGATGGCATCGACCAAGTTGTCCTGAATCTCAACGGGCACTTCCTTGGCAGGCGTTGCTACATCCTCTACGAGGACTTCGATGCCCTGTGGCTCAATCAGCTTGAACTCGTCGTTGAAGGTCTCCTGCCAGTCTGCTGCCATCTCTTTCAGGGCGGCAATGTTCTCCTTGGGCAGTGTCAGCACAGCCTCGGCCTTGAAGGGAATGGCATTGCGCATGTTGCCACCATTCCAGGAGGCCAGTCGGGCTTCCGTCTCGCTGATAGCCTCGCGGACTATCTGTACCAGCAACTTGTTGGCATTGCCACGGCCCTCGTTGATCTCCAAGCCGCTGTGTCCGCCGCGCAGGTTCTTTACCGTTACGCGTACGGCAGCATCCTCTGCGTCGGTGTCTGCCTCCTGATAGTCCAGTGTAGCGGTTACGTCAATGCCGCCAGCACTGCCGATGACAAACTTGCCCCAGTGCTCAGAGTCCAGGTTCATCAGGATATCGCCCTGCAGTTCGCCTTCAGGCAGCTCGTTGGCTCCAAACATGCCTGTCTCTTCATCGCGGGTGATGAGGGCGTCAATGGGACCATGCTTCAGGGTCTTGTCCTCCATGACTGACATGATGGCAGCAACGCCCAGACCGTTGTCGGCGCCCAGTGTGGTGCCCTTGGCCTTTACCCATTCGCCGTCTATCCAAGGCTCAATGGGGTCTGTCTCGAAATGATGATTTGACTCGGGGGTCTTCTGGGGTACCATGTCCATGTGGGCCTGCAGGATGACACCCTTGCGGTTCTCCATGCCTGCAGAGGCACCCTTGCGCATCACAATGTTGCCGGCAGGGTCCTTGAACACCTCTACACCGGCTTGCTTGCCGAAGTCGAGCAGGAATTGCTGTACTTTCTCCAGATGTCCGCTGGGACGTGGTACTTGTGTGAGTGCATAGAAGTTTTTCCAGATGCACTTCGGATTCAGGTTCAGAATTTCGTTCATAGTTTTTTGTTTTTTTGTATGATATTGTTTATTTGATCTTCGTGAAGTTCAGTGCCAGCCAGGCATAGACGCCCAGCAGCACGACGAGCATGGTCTGTATGGTATGGACGATGAGCACAAAGTAGAGGGCTTTCTCGTCGGCCACACCATAGAGAATGAGCATGGTCTTGACAGCAAAGTGCCAGGGACCGGCACCGTTGGGCGTGGGTACGATGACGGCTATAGAGCCTACGATGAACGTGACCAGTGCACAACCCAAACCAAGGTCTGCCGTGAAATCGAAGCAGAAGAAGGTGAGGTAGTAGTGCAGGAAGTAGCTCAGCCAAATGCCTAAGGTGAAGAATACGAACAGCGGAATGTTGCGCACATCCTTCAGCGAGATGACGCCCTGCCAGATGCCGCGCAATGTCGCGCGTACCTTATTATATATTGACAATTTTCGCAACAGGAAGTGTAGCAGGATGAGAATTGCTGCCAGGCAGACGGCTACCACCAGATAGCCCGTCAAGGAGAACTTCTGCAGAATGCCCTGGATGCTGGTACCTGTCTTCTGAAAGAAAGTGCCAAAGGTGCTCATCTCCAACAACAGCACCATCACGGTGATGCCCATCACCAGCAAGGAGTCGATGGCACGTTCTGTCACCACTGTTCCCAGGGCTTTGGGGAACGAGATGTTGTCGTAGCGTTTCAGGACACCACAACGTGTGAACTCGCCCACACGGGGTATGAGCAGCGATACGGCATAGCTCAGGAAGATGCTGTGTACGCTGACTGACGTACGGGGCTTTTCGCCTACAGGCTCCAGTGTCTGGCGCCAGCGCCATCCGCGAAAAGCCTGTGCCAGAATGCCAAAGGGGAACGACAGCAACATCCAAGTCCAGTTCATCTCGTCGGTGGCAACATGGACGATGGTCTGCCAGTCTTCACCTCTGTACATCCAGTAAAGGATGGCACCGCCCAGCGCCAAGGGCATCAGTATCTTCAATATGATGTTGCTTATCTTCATAACTTTTGCAAAGGTACAAATAATTTTTGATACAGGTCAAAGAAAAGGCTGAAAAATCACCTTTGTTCCCAGTCTTTCATTGCCTGTTTTCCAAAAGTTCTTACCTTTGCATCGTCTAAAGATAAAAAGATTGTAAGGATAACATTTGATTAGAGAAAGGAAAATGACTATGATTGTAGCAATGTTTTCACTGGCCGTGACGGCCGTCGTAATTGCTGAGGCAATGTACGTAAACAACAAGATTAATCTTGAGAATAAGTAAGAAGAGAGTAAATAATCCGGGCCGCAGACTTTGTAGTCTGCGGTTTTTTGTTTAATTTTGCACCCATGAAGCAAGTAAGACCAAAGAAGAATCTGGGTCAGCACTTCCTGACTGACCTCTCGATAGCCAGACGCATTGCCGATACCGTGGATGCATGTCCCGACCTGCCCGTCCTTGAGGTGGGACCTGGCATGGGTGTGATGACACAGTATCTGGTGGAGAAACCTCGTCCGTTCAAGGTGGTGGAGATTGATCGCGAGAGTGTGGAGTACCTGAAAGGAACATTGTTTAAGGGGGATGAATCTCCGATTATCGAGGGTGACTTCCTGCGTATGGACTTGTCGAAAGTCTTCGACGGCGCACAATTTGTCCTCACAGGTAACTATCCCTATGATATCTCATCGCAGATATTCTTTAAGATGATTGATAATCGCCAGCTTATACCCTGTTGTACGGGCATGATCCAGCATGAGGTGGCACAGCGCATCGCCTCGCAGCCTGGTAACAAGGCGTATGGCATCCTGTCTGTGCTCATTCAGGCATGGTACGACGTGGAGTATCTGTTCATGGTCGATGAGACGGTTTTCAATCCGCCTCCCAAGGTCAAGAGTGCTGTCATCCGTATGACGCGTAATCAGACCCAGCAGCTGGGTTGCGATGAACAACTCTTCAAACGTGTGGTAAAGACGGTGTTCAACCAGCGTCGCAAGATGCTGCGTGTATCCTTGAAGCAGCTGGTGAACGATCTGTCCTCAGTTTCCGATCATCCCTTCATGACATTGCGCCCTGAGCAGCTGACCATTCCCCAGTTTGTGGATTTGACCAATCTGGTGGAAAAGCTGTTGCCCATTCAGGACGGGAAACTTGAAAAATAGTGGTGTGCTCGGGCACAAAACGGGTGTGTTCGCACACAATTGATTGATGTACATCAAGAATAACCTCGTTTTTTTGCGAAAAGAGGGGTGTGTTGGTACAATTTCTCAAAAATCATCGTACCTTTGCATCGTCTTCAAGAGAGAAAGTTAGTAATAAGGTAAAAGTTTTCAGGAAAAACACAACGACGTCGTGAGACGCACTTTTTTCATAAGAATAGGTTTTTAGTTATTGATAGTTTGAGATGCAGCCCACGGGGGGAAACCCGAGTGCTGCATCTCATTCTTTTTTTTCAATCACTTAACCTATTTTCTTCATCCAGCCACCATGTATGAGTCGTGTCAGGAACAGCAGTCCTCTGAAGGTCAGCTCAATAGCCATCGCCGTCCATACACCAGGCAGTCCGTAGGTGGAGGCTAACAAAGCAGCCAATGTTAGGCGCACACCCCACATGGAAGCCAGACTCATGATGGCAGGACGGAATGTGTCGCCAGCACCTATGAACACACCATTGCAGACGATGGCTGCTGCAAACATCGGTTCGGCAAAGGCCTCGATGCGCAGACAGGAGGTGCCCGTCTGGATAATCTCGTCCACAGGCGTCATCAGCGACATCAGCTCAGGCGCAAACACCCACATCAGCATACCCATCATCGTCATCACACCCATGCCCAGTACTACTGACATTCGGGCAAAAGAACGCGTAAGCAGACGCTGGCCGGCGCCAAAACTCTGTCCCACCAGTGTGGTGGCTGCCTCGGCAATGCCATAGCCGGGCATATAGCACAGGCTTTCGACGGTGATGCCCAGCGAGTGGGCGGCAATAGCCACCGTACCCAGTGGAGCGACAATCAGCGTACTTACAATCTGTGCTCCGCCCATCAGCATGTGCTGAAGACCCATGGGGGCACCAATCTTGAACGCATTGCCCACCACGTCGCTCTTGGGACGGAACGACCCTGGACGGCCTTTCAGATGAAGCATGTCCGAGCGCACCAACAGAAAGTAGAGCATCAGTCCGGCCGTTATCAATTCGGCAACACCAGTGCCCATGGCAGCACCCATGACACCCATGTCGAGGATGTATATAAAGACGTAGTTGAAGCAGACATCCATCACGCACATCAGTATGTTCAGGATGGAAGGAATCTTCATGTTTCCAGAGCATTTCAGCATCGAACCTGCCAGTCCTTCCATTTGGAAGAAGATGCCGAAGACACCAATCAGTGCAAAATAGAGTGAGGCATCGTGGGCTATCTCCTCAGAACCGCCCATCCAATAGGGGAGGGGACCACTGACTGCAACAGCTATCAGCGACATGCTTATAGCCCACAACAAACAGCACACCAACGACTGGCGCAATACCCTGCGCGCCCGTTCAAAGTCGTTGGCACCGATGGCATGGGCCACTTGTACAGAGAAACCCATATTGGCTGCGGAGGCCAGTCCGCCTAACAGCCATCCCGTGGTCTCTACTATGCCGATGGCAGCTGAAGCCTTAGCTCCCAGGTGGCCTACCATCGAGGCGTCGATGAAGAACATGACGGTAGCAGAAATCTGTGCTAATATGGACGGAATACTCAGGCTGACAATCAGCCTGAGTTTCTCGCCTTGGGTCATCTCGCGTCCTTCGCGGATGTAGGCCAGCAGATCTTTCTTCTCGCCTTTCACCTCTTATTTCATTCTGCTTCCAGCAATAATACGCGACTTGACCAGTCACTCTTCTTATTCCATTCTGGTTCGTTGCGATAAGGCACGTCCAGACCATGTGACATCAGATAAGCGCCACTGAAAGACTGACCCTCGAAATCCAACGGCTTCAGGTCAATGCGGTTCAACTCGTGTACCTTATACATACGGGTGGGGTTCAGACCTGCCATCTTGACGCGTGGCAGGTGCTCGTTCTGGAACGACTCTGTCTTCCACCAGTACCAGACGGCCTTCGATTGCTCGTCGTTGACATACATCATAGAGGCAAGCCCTTGCTTGTCGTAGGGCGATACCAGGCGATAGATGTTGCCGAACTGCACGATGGGACGTATCTGCTTGTATTCGGCGATGGCCTTGCGGCAGAGTTCTTTCTCGTCGTCTGTCATGTTCTTCGGCTGAATCTCCATACCCAGGCGCCCGCTCATGGCTACATCGATGCGATACTTCAGGGCTGTTGTGCGGAACACGGTGTGGTTGGGGGTTGCCGAGATATGGGAAGCCATTGCGATAGCGGGGAAGAAGTAGCTGGTACCCCACTGCATGTAGATGCGCTGCAAGGCGTCTGTATTGTCTGATACCCAGAACTCGTCAAACCAAGGCAGTACACCCCAGTTGGCTCGTCCACCACCAGAGGCGCAGGCCTGTATGGTGACGTCAGGATACTTGTTGCGGATGCGCTGGCAAACCTTCTCAAAACCACGATGATATTCGATATACAGGTGGCTTTGGTTCTGCATTGTCAGGTATTGTGAACCATGGTTCAGAATAGGCATGTTGGCATCCCATTTGATATAGTCTATCTCGGGATATTTCGTCATCAGGTTGTCGACGATGCTGAACACGAAGTCCTGCACCTTGGGATTGCTCAGGTCGAGCACCACCTGTGTGCCGCCACGTCCAAGCACGGCATCGCGTTTGGGGGCCTTGACTATCCAGTCGGGGTGTTTCTCGTACAACTCGCTGGTGGTATTGGCCATTTCGGGTTCTATCCAGATGCCGAACTTGACACCGTTCTTCTTGGCATCGCGCAGCAGTCCCTCAATACCCTCGGGCAGTTTCTGCTTGTCTACCACCCAGTCACCAAGACTCGAGTTGTCGGTCTTACGCGGATACTTTTCGCCAAACCATCCGTCGTCCATCACGAATAGCTCGCCACCCATCGAGGCTATGTCCTTCATCATCTGGTCCATGCCCTGCTGGTTGATGTCGAAGTATACGCCTTCCCACGAGTTCAGCAGTATCTTGCGCTCTTTGTTGCCATGCATCAGTTTGTATTTGCGGCCCCACTTGTGGAAATTGCGCGATACGCCCGAGAGACCGGCTGCTGAGTAGGTCAGTGCCAATGCCGGAGTCTTGAAGGTCTCGCCCTTCTTCAGGTGGTATGCTGAGTTGGTTTCGTCAATGCCGGCAAAGAAGTAGTGGTAGTCCGTGTCGTCCGTGATGACCTTCAGACGATAGTTGCCTGAGTAGCAGATAGCTGCACCAATGACATCGCCCTTGTTCTCCTGGCCTTTGCCGTCCAGCGAGAACATTACCTCACCATGGTCTGTATGCGAGTTGCGAGTGCCGTCTCTGTTGACAATGACCTTCTGGCCAGGTGTCAGAGGCTCTTCGCACAACTGGGTCTCGTTGGCCCACGAGCCGTAGAAGTGGCTCATCCATACATTGCCGCGACGGATGGGCAGCATGGCCGAGGCAAAAGCGGTCAGTGTCACTGCCTGCTTCTCGTTGTTCGTGATTTCCGTCCATGCCTCAATCATGTCTTCTTGAACGTACGCTTTGTAGTTCAGTGTCACTGTGATAGGGTAGGCGGGGTCTTTCAGTGTGATGCATGTCACGAAGTTGCCTTCGTCCACCACCTCGCCCTGCTCAAAGTATTCTGCTACCAGGGCTGTCGACATATTGCCGTCCGAATGGGTCATGGCCAGTGCGGTTTCAGCGGGTGTGTTCAGACCATGGGCTGGGTAGGCCTCCATGCGTCCGAAGACGGCAGGCTTCTGCAAGTGCTGAAGTTCCTGGGCGCTCAACTTCTGTCCATAATACACATACTTGGGCTGTTGCCCCTTCTCTACATCCAGTACCAGTGTGGTGTTCTTGGTTTCCACAACCACCTGCTCTGCCTGCATCGTGATAGGTGCCAGACAAAGCATTGCTGCAACGAATAGTCCTTTTTCCATAGTTGTTTTTAGTTGTTTCCTTTAAATGCTGATGCAAAGATAATCATTTTACAGTAATAATTTGGTCTTTATCACTATTTTTTTTAATATCCAGTATATTCATGCTTGTGAGTGATGTAGAAATACAATCCTACGAGGCAGGCTGTGAATTCTGCGACAGCCTGTGCCAGCCACAGGCCTTCAATGCCTAAGACCATGGGTAGCAGCATAATGGCTGCAGTCTGAATGATGAAGGTCTTGCTGAAGGCGATGATGGCAGATACCTTGCCATTGTTCAGACCGGTGAAATAGGCAGAAGAGAACTCGTTGAACCCTTGAAAGAGGAATGCCAGCGCATATAGTTGCATCGCATGTATCGACAAACGGTATACCTCCTCGTCGTAGCCCACATAAATCTTTGCCACCATGGGCGCACAGACTATGCAGAGTATGGTCATGAGTATACCGAATCCGAAGTTCAGGGCATTGCCTTTCTTGAGCAGGCTCTTCAGTTCGGTGTAGTTCTTGGCTCCAAAGTTATAGCCCACCACTGTCGTAGCCTCCAGTGCAAATCCGTAGAAGAAGGAGGCAAAGATGCCTTCCACGAAGATGATGACACCATAGGCTGCTACACCGTCCTCACCTATCATACGCAACAACTGATAGTTGTAGAGTACGAAAATGAATGATGTCGCCATGTCGTTGACCATCTCGGAGGCTCCATTGCTGCAGGCTTTCAGCAGGGGCTTCAGTTCGGTCTTGCATCTGATGAAACGAAGCCTGCTGGAGTTGGGACGCATGAAATATATCAGTGGCACGATGCCATTGAGGCAGGCTCCTATGCCGGTAGCTGCCGCAGCACCTATCATTCCCCATCCGAAATGGACGATGAACAGATAGTCGAAAACAATATTGCTCAGCAGGTTGGCAATGGACAGATAGAAACCGAACTGGGGTTTCTCGGCCGTTATTAACAGGCTTTGGAAAGCATAGCCCACAATCATGATGGGCAGGAACACAAAGAGAGTACGTCCGTAGGGTACGCCATATTTCAGGATTTCAGGAGTGGCTCCGATTAGCGAGGCGACCCAAGGCAGGAAAATCATGCCCAGCACGGCCAGTAGCAAACCAACCGCTATGGCAACTCGGATAATCATGGTGAAATACTGGTTCGCCTTTTCCGTATTGCCGTTTCCCAATTGGCTGGCTATCAGGGCACTGCCTCCTGTGCCGAACATGTAGCCCACCATGGAGAGCAGCAATTGGAAAGGATAGACAATGTTGACGGCTGAGAAGGCGGTCTTCCCGATGTAATTAGACGTGAAATAGCCATCCACCACATCATATGTGATGGAAATCAGAATCATACCAATGGTGGGCATTGCAAAAAGCAACAGCTTTTGGTATGTAAAATGGTCAGACAGATTAATCTCTTTCATACTGGTAGATGTTACCCTAAAACTATACTTTCAAAATAGTGGATGTAGAGTTGGTGGAAATTAATCATATCGGTTGTCTGGAAACAGTTGGCGGCCCACTCCATCTCGGAGTCGAAGCGGCCGGAGTTGTCGTCATTCTCCAGAAACTCCAGTTCCAGCCGGGCACCAGGGGCCTGGTGTGTGTTGCTGAGTTCCAATTGGAAGGGGTAGAGCTCGTCCAACTCGTCAGCATTGATGTTCAGCTGGTAGTTGACCTCCATGGGGTCGCTGTAGAAAGGAGAGTCGCTGTTGGCAAAAAAGTCATAGCTGCAGTGGGTAATGCCGTCTGTCACCTGTTTCTTCACCTCGGCAAGTGCTTCTTCGACACTGTGTATCTGGTCCATGTGCAGACCTACGGGAAGATTCTTGATGAGCATTCCCACTGAATCTGTGGCGAAGCTGCCCAGTCGGTTGTTGAATATCCAGTTGGTCATCACGTCGTTCTTACCTGTCATCTTGTGTAGTGCCAACAGACCGGCTGTGATGGCAATGACGCTTCTCGAGGAATTCAGACGAGCCTCGGCAGCCTCAAGGTCTTCTGCGTCAAACGGCAGTCGAACTACGCGCCTTCCTGCCTTTAGTTTGCGCATCCCGGCCTTGACAGGGGCTGGAACTGTGCACCAATCGTACCCTCCATATTGTGACTGGAAGTAGGCTTTGTCTTCCTGATATTGTTGAGACTTGTGAAGACGCTCCTCTGTGGCCAGATAGGTGCAGTAATAGTCTTTCGGCAACGGCTCACCCTTGTAGGCTCGTACCACGTCGGCCAGCACAATGCTCAGCGACGAGCCGTCCATGAGCAAGTGGTGGACGTCGAAGAAGAGGTAGGTATAACGGCCTGTCTGGAACATGCGTACTCGCAGCAGTGGTGAGTTGAATATGCTGAAGGGCTCCACCAGTGAGTCGGCCATGCTGACCACTTCTATGTCAGTCATGGGCTCCAATATCACCTCTGGAGTCAGCTCCGGATGGTAGGTTTGTACGAGATGGCCTTCGTCGTCAAAGGATATCCTCATAGAGAGTGCCGGATGATTACGGATGGCGTCATTGACAGCCTGGCACAGTCGCTTGGCATCTGTCTTTCGGTTAAAGCGGAACAGGTAGTACATGTTGTTCCACATGGTAGAATCGACATTGACAAACTGGAAATCGACCATTTTGGTCTGCATCATGCTCAGCCTGTGAGGCCTCTTGCGTTCCTGCTCCTCTATCTCGTCAAGCGATTTCCCCTGCTTTTTCTCTTGTAGCATGGCGGCTATTCGTTCTATGGTGCGCAGTGAGAAAATGTCGGAACTCATGATGTTAAGTGGTTGCAAACGTGACAGTAGCATCATGCTCTTCAGTGAATCACCACCGAGTTCAAAGAAATCGTCTGTGATGCTGATTTCTTCTTGATCCATGTGTAGCACTTCTGCAAAAGCGTCTCGCAGTTGTCGCTCCATGTCGTTGTGCGGAGCCTTCATCTCGTGAACAGAGGCTGTTGGTTCAACGTCGGGCAAGGCTTTTCGATCCACTTTGCCATTGACGGTCTCGGGCAGCGTGTCCAATTGTGTGATGACAGCAGGTATCATATATTCAGGCAACTGTTGGCGCAGGAAGGTGCGCACCTCGTCCATGTCCAGTGGTGCGGAGGCAGTCAGATAGCCTGCCAAGTAGTCGGACTTCCCATGACAGAGTTTGACGGCACTTCCCTTGACGGTGGGATAGGTGCTCATCACCTGTTCTATCTCGTCTAACTCAATGCGGAATCCGCGAAGTTTAATTTGGTTGTCAATGCGTCCCCATATCTGGATACGCCCGTCTGATGTCCATGAAGCGAGGTCGCCGCTATGGTAGGCACGCATACCCTGATACGTGAAGAAGGCTTTTGCCGTCTTCTCAGGAAGCTTTACATACCCACGGCCTACACAGTCACCACAGATAATCAGTTCTCCTTTTTCACCTACGTTCAGTTCCTCGCCCTTGTCGTTCATGACATAGAAACAGGTATTCACCATCGGACCGCCAATGGTAATATCGCCATCGTTCTCCATCACTGCAGACGAACAGCCCATAGTGCACTCAGTAGGACCATATACATTCAGGATGATACTGTCTTCGCGTATCTCGCGCAGCCTGCTGTACAGTCCGCTGGGAAATGCCTCGGCACCGATGTCGTAGAATCGGATTTGCCGCAGTGCTTCCCGACAGATGTCCATATCCACAATATTCACCAGAAAGGTCGGGGTACATGTAATGCCCGTCACTCCGCTGTCTGTAATGGCCTTTGCCAACAGCAGCGGATTGTGAATCTCCTCATCCGTGGCCATACAGACCGTATTACCATTACATAAAGGAACAAACTGTTCCACAATGGAAACATCGAAAGAGAAGGCTGCCATAGCAAGCGATACCATGCCAGGTGACGCATAGTGCATGATTTCTATGGACTTCTCGTCTCTTTGAACGTAGTTGGCAAGGTTTCCCTGTTCGATGAGTACTCCTTTGGGTCTTCCTGTAGAACCTGAGGTGTAGATGCAGTATGCCAGGTCGTTCTTGCCGATGTCGTCTGACGATGGGTAAGCCGTCAAAGACTCGTCATACGTGCTGCAGATGCCAGGGATGTCCTCCATGCAGATGATTTCAAATCCCTTGTCGGAAAGTTCGTTATGTTCTGTCAATACTTTACGGCTGGTCAGCAAGACTGGCACGTCACCATCTTCCATGCAGAAGTTGATGCGGTCGTCTGGATAGGACGTGATGAAGGGGAGAAAAGCAGCATGTGCTTTCAGAATGCCTTGCTCGGCATAGTAAGCATATTCCGACCGCTCCAGCAACACGCCTACGAGGGAGTCCTTGTCTAGGTGGCGTGATAGCAGTACATTGGCTACGCAGTTTGATTTCTTATCCAGTTCAGCATAACTGATCTTACGTCCTGAAACAATGACTGCCGTCTTCTCAGGTTGTTCGATGGCATGTCGGTGAATTTGTTCCGAGGCGGGAATGAAAGGGAAGTCCGACCTTGTTTGATTGGCTTGTTCTATAATCTTTTCCATTAACTTAATCAATATGTTAGTAACCGATAGGGTGGTTCAGTTCCAAATAACTGGTATCTGCGAGTTTCAATTCGCGTTTCAGCGTGTCGTAATCCATGGTACCACGAGCTACCGTCTTCAGCCCCAGGGCAGTACAAGCCAGATAGATGTTCTGCGACACATAGCCTGTATCCATAGCTCCCCAGCGCTCGTTGGGAGAGCGGTCGCTGTCCTTGGTGCTAACTAGTACGAGAGAGATAGGGGCCTCTTTGGCGAAAGCTTGACGTCCGGCAATCGCGTCCAGAAGGTTCTTGTCCGACACCTTTGTCAGTGTGTTAGCCTTAGCATTATACAGGCAAACGCCACTCTTCGAGCAAACGTATACTTTCACGTCCTGCATGTTGACTGCTGAAGGAGCCGTTATCTTGCCTGATTTAGGATCGCTGACGCCACAGGCTGCCCACAATAGCGTAGAGAGTGTCTGCATACTGATTTCCTTGTCAGAGAACTTACGCTCCGAGCGGCGCTGTTGCAGTGCGTCACCCAGCGCCATTGAGAGTTTATTCACTTCTGGTTGTGGCAGACTGATTGTTTCTTGAGCCTGCATGCACATCGTCATCATCAGCGCTAGCATAAAAAGAATTGCTTTCTTCATCATTTTGTTATCTATTTTGTTTATTATTCCTTAATTTCTCTCAGGGTTTTTACAAACCTTCTGCAACGTTACAGCATAGTCATTTCCGGCTTGTAGCCTTCGACTGTTAACTCCATCATGCAAAGGTAATATTTCCTTCTTCAATAGTTTATA
>JAEEGL016438734.1_pt1 | contig 17094 bp, 15 predicted proteins | sample 9134231 | NCBI WGS metagenome assembly JAEEGL01 (sample SAMN16246548, study PRJNA631951) | gut metagenome | biome: gut microbiome; feature: rumen; material: fiber-attached | host: Bos | place: Iran: Karaj | collected 2018-10
AAGGAGGAACTGCCGGGCCATTGCCAGATCTTCGGACACTCCCAATGCGACGAACCCATCATCACTGATTATTTCGCCTGTCTTGACTGCCGGCGGGCCTTCCGCCTGACCGAGGAAGGCGTTATCGAAGAGTATTGACTTGGCGCCGCTGCCGGCGGCTGTAGATGCTCGAGTAGGGCCTTGAGACTGCATAATCCCGCATGGTTCCCCATGCAGCCCCTCGAATATTTGATTCTCAGTGCGTTATGGCGTGCTGGAATCATTACTAATTGGTAAATTTGCCAATTTAATTATTAATTCTTACCTTTGTCCAGCGTTTAACTTTTCCGTGGGGTTCACCACGTTAAAAACGATAGAAAGGTTATATGGACAAGTCCTTAAAGAAATTCATGGCCACGGAGACCAGGTCCCGTGCCCAGATCCTCGACGACCACACCGTCGAAGTGCAGACGCCGGACGGCGAGATCTTCAAGATCGTTTCAGGCCTCGCCAAGTACGACAGCAAGGAGTACAAGGAGTACACCCTTCACCTCATCGAGTTCATCTTCGACCGCAATTTCTCCGAAGACAAGGAACAGATGGTCAATCGGATTCTTCAGGAACTCATCTACTATGCAGTTCCATCATGGGGATTGGACCACGGCAACCGCCAGCCTGAGCGCGTCCGCATCGGCCGCCGTATCAAGGAGCTCCGCGAGGCCAAGAAGATGGAGGCGCGCGACCTCGCCCTGCTCACCGGCATCGACGCCGCCAACCTCTCCCGCATCGAGCAGGGGAAATACTCTACGGGCGTCGACATCCTCTCGCGCATCTGCGTCATCCTGGATGCCCACCTCGACTTGATCCCGAACACCGACATCCGACAGTAGTATGGAAGTCAATCTGATCGAGGTATTCGACCGAGAGATGCGGTGCGAATACAAGGGACGCGTGTACTGCGTCCGCGACAACGGCGCCGTCATGCGCCTCCCTAAAGAGGGCGGCCGGACCTCGCCGGCTGACAATGTCTGGACGTTCGGCACCAAGAGCCTGAAGAACGGTTACATGCTCTTTACCGGGGACGTCCGCGTCCACCAGATCGTTTGCACGGCGTTTCACGGCCCCGCGCCGGAGCCGCATATGGTCGTGGATCACATCAACGGCAATCGTTGCGACAACCGCCCTGAGAACCTTCGATGGATCACGAGGGAAGGCAACACGTTCGACAATCCCATAACGGCGAAAAAGATGGCCTATCGCTTCGGTAGTGTCGACACCGCAAGGGAGCTGCTTCGCGACAACCCGGAGGCGTTCCGGCGGATGCTCGACGAACAGGATGCCGATACGTCGTGGATGCGGCCGTCGTCGAAGGCGGAGGCCGCCAATCTGGAGAAGCGGAACGAGCGCTGGGTGCAGCATGGGCAGACCGGTCCGACCCCGGGATGTACAGCCGGGGACTGGATGTTCACGGATCCCATCTTCTCTGAAGAAGAGACGGCCGAGGCAAAGGATGCCACCCGGGGAATGGAACAGTATCTTCCTTCTTCACGGAATTCCCGGGCCTCGATGAATGACGTGCGATTCGTCGATGAGTATGCCCTTAAAGAGTCTCTGACGCCGGGCGCCAGCCAGCTGAACTGGAAAACGCCGACCGCTTTCCCGTTGTGCCCTGTGCGCGGCGAGCGCACCCTGACGGCTTACCTTGCGAACCTGAAGCCAGGTGCGAGGTTCTCTGAGAACCGCTATGGCACGGGCAGCCTTGTAGAAGAGGCCGGATACAACGCCGCCGAGGACGTGCTGTATGTGCTTGGAAGGCTGATCGACAATGCAAACCCTCTCGCCCTGTGCCGGATCTCATTCAAGGGCGGAGAATTCATCCACGAGAACATACGGTCGTACGAGTCGGAGATTGGCGGCCATAAATACTTTGCCCTGGCTATGGGGCGGGAGTGGACCGGCGGGGACTGCGTGGACGACTTTAACTGGTAATCCTCTCGGGAGCGGTCAAGTCTCCGTCAGCTCGTCACCTCTTGTTGCCCATCGGAAGATCCAAGGCTGCTGTTACTTGCCCTGGTTCTTTCTTTCGTTCATTTCTTCCTCGCTTTCGAGTCCGCGATACTTGCCGATTTTCTCCATTAGTTCGGGGTGGTTCCCAATGATCATATCCATCGCTTTTGTGACGTCGGGTTCGTTGTCGTCGATATTATCGATCCATCCGCGGATCATTTCGCCGTAAGATACGGTACGGCCGGCGGCAATCATATACGCTTGCCGCATTATACGACGTGTTTCAAAAGTTATACATTAACATAAATTTACACGGAAACTTGCATTTTACACATTGATTTTGTTGATTATATGATTTTAGTGTTATCTTTGCATTAACATTTGCATCGACACCAAAGCCGTATATGATCAACACGAATCCTACATCTCCGAACCCCGCTCCCCTCACCCTCCAGATGGAAGTATCTGCCGTGACGTTCCACGCCCCGGACTCCGGGTACTCCGTACTGCGCTGCCTCTGCGACAGCGCCGCGATAACAGCCGTCGGCACGTTCACGTCGATACGCCCAGGAATGCACATCCTCGCCTCCGGCTCCTGGATGAGCCACCCTCGCTTTGGGCGGCAGTTCAAGGTCTCGTCGTGGCGGGAGGAGATACCGATGACGAACTCCGGCATACGCAAGTATCTTGCGAGCAAATCGGTCTTCGGCATCGGCCCCGTCCTCGCTGATCGCCTCGTCGACACCTTCGGCGAAGCCACGATCGACGTCATCGAGAATCATCCCGAACGGCTCGCGGAAGTGCCGGGCGTGGGCAAGAAAAAGATCGAGGCTATCTGCTGCCACTGGCAGGAGAACAAGGCCGTCCGCGACATCATCGTATTCCTGAAGGACCATAACGTCACCGACGGCCTCGCAAACAAGATCTACAAGCAGTACGGCGCCAAGAGTATCGATATCCTCAAGGAGAACCCGTACCGCATCGCCAACGACATCTGGGGCGTCGGTTTCCGCATCGCGGACCAGCTCGCCCTGAACCTCGGCGTCGACCGTCATTCGCCGTTCCGTCTGCGGGCCGGCCTGCGGTTCGCCCTGGAAGAGGCGCAACGCAACGGCCATATGTTCCTGCCGGAAGAGGACCTCGTCCGCAACGCGAGAAGGCTGATGGACCTTGCCGACGGCGTCGACGACAGCTCCGACATCGCCGTAGAACTCGACAGTCTTGCCGAATCAAAGGCCCTGCTGCGCCTGATCGGCGGGGAGGTGTACCTGCCGTACCTCTACGAAGCCGAGACGGCAGCAGCCTCTTCCCTGGCCTCCCTCGTCCTCCGCGGCGGCCTCATCACAGACAGCCCCGACATAGATGCCATAGAACGTGCCTCCGGCCTGACGCTTGCCACCGAGCAGCGGAACGCCGTCGCCATCGCCCTCACCCACCCCGTCTCCATCCTTACCGGCGGTCCCGGCACCGGCAAGACCACGACGGTGCGCGCCATCATCACGGGCCTCCTGATGCGCCGCGAGCGCGTGCTGCTGGCATCTCCGACGGGCAAGGCCGCGAAACGCATGGAGGAGGCTACGGGCCGTCCTGCGATGACGATACACCGCCTCCTTGAATATTCGCCCGGCGAAGGCGGGTTCCAGCGTAACGAAGAAAATCCCCTCGACGCGGAGGCACTCATCGTAGACGAATCGTCGATGCTCGACAGCGTCCTCCTGAACAGCCTGCTGAAGGCCGTGCCGGACCATATGCGCGTCATCTTCGTCGGCGATGCGGACCAGCTCCCGAGCGTCGGTCCCGGCAGCTGCCTCCGCGAGATGATCGCCTCCGCCAGGATACCGACGGTACGGCTGACGACGATCTTCCGCCAGGCCGCCGGCAGCGACATCATCAAAGGGGCCCACGCCGTCAACGCGGGACGCATGCCGAACCTCGCCGGCGAGAACGACCTGCAGTTCGTGCGCCGCGACCCCGAAGACATCGCCGATACCGTCGTGGACATCATCCGCCGTGCCATGGATGCGGGTACGCCGCTTTCCGACATCCAGGTCCTCTCTCCGATGAAGGCGGACACCGCCGGCACGGAGGCGTTGAACGCCGTGATACAGGCTGCCGTCAACCCCGACGGGGAGGTCGTGATGAAAAGCCTCCGGGAATTCAGGGTCGGCGACCGCGTCATCAACATCAAGAACGACTACACCAACGAGGTCTTCAACGGCGACCAGGGCGTCATCGTCGGCGGCGATCCCGAGACCGGCTCCGTGACCGTCAGGTACGGCGAGAAGACCGTCACCTACGACGCCGCGGATACCGACTGCCTGCTGCACTCCTGGGCTATCACCGTCCATCGGTCCCAGGGCAGCGAGTTCCCTTGTGCGATCGTCGTGATGTCCACGTCTCACTGGATCATGATGCAGCGTACGCTCTTCTATACCGCGCTCACGCGTGCCAGCGGCCGCTGCTTCATCGTCGGATCCACCGCCGCGATGGCGCAGGCGGTAAACAACAACGCCGTTCGCCGCCGTTACACGATGCTCGGCGACCTCGTACGCGAATACATCGACAACCCCCGTTAAACGAAACATAAAAAGACGAGAATATGAACGACACTTTCATCTGGATCCTCGGCGTCGAGTCCGTCATCCTCATCGCCGTGCTCCTCGCGCTCTTCATCGTAAGATACCGTATCGAAATGCGGTACAGCGGCGACCTCTCCCGCCTCAACGCGGAACTTGACCACGAAAAGGAGAAATCGGCCTCTCTCGCCGACGATCTCGCCCGCGAGAAGGAATCTGTCCGCGCGGCGGTCGACGAGGCTGTAAAGGCCGCGGAAGACGCCGCAGCGCTCCGCCTTTCGGCAAAAGAGCAGGAGATAGATTTGCTCAAGAAACACCACCTCGACGCCCTCGCCGACAAGGACCGTCTCCTGCAGGCCCGCGACAATGCCTACCGTGAGGAGGTGAAGACCCTGCGCGACAACTTCGCGGATGCGATTTCCACCCTCAAGGCCCAGGTGCGGGCGGATACGGACGAGCTTCTGAAAGCCCGCCAGAACGAGTTCAGGGAGACCTCGGGCGAAGCCATCAAGAACATCCTTTCTCCCCTGAAGGAACAGATGGATACGCTTCGTGACGCCGTGGACAAAGCCAAGGCCACGAACGCCGAGACGAAGGAGTCTTTCAGCACGGGCATGAAAACGCTGATGGACTGCACCAGCCGCGTCTCCACCAGCGCGGACCAGCTCGCCGCGGCGTTCAAGTACGGCAACAAGATACAGGGCGACTGGGGCGAGACGATTCTCGAGGAGCTGCTGTCGTCGCAGGGCCTCACGCGCGGCGTTCACTTTGACGTACAGTCCGCGAAGACCGCGGAAGACGGCTCACGTCCCCGGCCGGACGTGATCATCCATCTGGACCGCCGCCGCGAGGTGATCGTGGACGCCAAGACGTCCCTGTCGGCCTATATGAGCTATGTCAACGCGCAGAACGAAGAGGACCGCGACCGTTACTTGAAAATGCACATCGCGAGCATCAAGGGGCACGTGAAAGAGCTCGTGAAAAAGGATTACTCTTCGTATATCACGCCGCCGAAAGTGTCTGCCGGATACGTCATCATGTTCGTCCCCAATATGGGGGCCCTCTGGACCGCCCTCAACGCGGAGCCGGACCTCTGGCGCAAGGCGGCGGAGCAGAACGTCTACATCGCCGATGAGCAGTCGCTGTACGGCGCCATCCGCATCGTCCAGCTCACTTGGACGCAGGTGCTGCAGGCGGAGAACCATGAGAAGGTGTTCGCCCTCGCCGATGAGATGGTGGACCGCGTGGAGAAGTTCCTTTCTTCGTACGAGGGTATCGGCAAGGCCCTCGACGCCGCCGTGAAGGCTTATGACGAAGGCCACAAGAAGTTGGAGCCGCGCGGCAAAAGCATCGTCCTTACCGCCGCAAAGCTCACGAAGCTCGGAGCCAAGAAGGGAAAGGTGCTTGACGGCGCCCTGGTGGACATCGACGAGATTCCCGAGCTGGGAGAACCCGTTAAGACGGAAGAGTGATGGCGAAGGCGAACCAGATGGATAAGGTTACCGTTGCCCGCATCAACAGGGAGGTACGCTTGTGGCTCAACAGGCAGCGCATATCGCGCGAGGACGCCGCCGCACGCCTCGGCCTCACGCCCGCATCGCTTTCCGTTTACCTTGCCGCACGGCCGTTTAGCGTGAAACGCGCACGCCGCTGGGCGGCGGCGTTCGGGCTTAGCGAGCGGTTCCTGCTCACGGGCCAGGGTCCCGTCGTAAAACGGGCGTCGTCGTATCGTACGCTTGTTGACGAAAACGAACGCCTGCGGGCCATCATCAAGGAGCAGGAGCGCGAGATCGACGCTTTACGGAACGGAAATACGTTATCGGAATAATGTGGATATAATCGGCATAGAAACATATTATCGGGATAATGTAGATATACTCGATAAAACAAGAAAAAGGGAGGAGCCGCCAGACCCCTCCCCTTTTCTTTCCCATACGATTCCGCCCTATTCGACGTATTTCGACAGGATGAGATATACCGTCGCTTCGGTATTCTTCTTGGCGCCATTGAGGTTCGCCTTGATGACGAAGGAAAGATTCTCTCCTGTCAGTTTAGCCGTACCGGAACCGCTGAGGTACTGGAGATACGGATGCGTGAAGCCGGAGATCTGAAGGTTGCTGTAGTCGGCGACGAAAGAATCGCCGTTGCTGAACTTGATGGTGATCTTGGAGTCAGGCATGAACGCGATATAGACGACCTTCATCCCAGCCGGCAGCGGCTTCGCCATATTGAGACCCTTGCCGGCGGCATACTCCTCGATCTCGTTAAAGTCAAGTCCCACGAAATCACAGGACGTCTCCGGCGATGAATTAACTTTATAGGTGATGGCCGTTTTATCCACCTTCCATGTGCGGCACACGTCGGCGTCCTCTCCGGAGGTGGCAAGCTTCTTGACCACGGCGGCGAGATCCTTGCCGGAGCCGCCGGAGCCGCCGACGGTGAAGTCGAAGGACACCTTGCCGGCCTTGACGTTGACGACGAGCGTGCCGAGGCCCCTGAGCGTATAGGTCAGGACATCGTCGCCGGTGACGGTATAGGAATCCGTGAAGAACGAGTATCCGCCGGCCTTGGTGAGTAGCTCGTTCCCGATCTTGGCGCAGTACGTGCCCGTCTGGTTGAAACTTACCTCGTTGCCGTCCCAGGAGACGTGCATCTCGAAGTCTTTGTACCTGCCTTCCGTGAGTTTTCCCTTGTCGCTGTCGTCCCCGTTGTTGACGGGATCGCAGGCGACGGCCAGCAGCAGCGCCATGACCGGCGCGATGAACATAAGAATCCTTTTCATAAGCTTAATTATTTTGAGTTTAACATCAGAACAGTTTCACGAGCAGCGTCAGCCTCGCAATCGGGAACAGCTTGAAATACCATTCCTCCTGGACCTTGTCGAGCCAACCGCGGTCCACGTACGTGCCATCGGCCCTACGGCCGAAGTCGTCGCTGCGGAGACACAGGCTCTCCGTCTTGCCGGTGATGAGGCTGACGGCGTCGGCATAGGCGCCGAGGCCTCCGTCATAGCCGACCCCGAGGTCGAACATCAGCGCTACCGGGTTCTCGGCCGGGCCGCCGAAGCCGATCGCAACATAAGGCATGACGCGCATCTTGCGGCGGATCACGCCGTGGAAACGGTTGTCGTCGCCCGTTTTTACGGCATAGACCTCGCTGCCGCGGTGAACGACATAGCCGACGTTGTGGTATTCCGCGGGGAGAGTGTTGACGGTCTCGCCGCTGGCGAGTACGCCGTTACCGGCGAGGGCCCCCACGGAGAGGTGGAAGCTGGAGTTTACGAACGGTACATAATCCAGCGTGATGTCACCATTGAAGGCGTGCGTCCGGCCGAGGATGTCCACGGTAGCCTCGGGGAGGCCGTCCGTCGCCGGGATATGGACGCCGTCGAAGCGCGCCTTGACGAGGGACTTGGGAAGGAACTCCGCCGCGAGACGCACGGAGAGCTTCTCGTTGATGACGACGTCCACGCCGCCGCCTGCGCCGCCGGGCAGACCCGCCGTCGCGTGGATCCAGAGGCGGCCGGGATCATCCTGCGCCGCCGCTTGCAGCGGAGCCGCACATAGCGCCGCCGCCGCGAACATAAAGACGAATGTCTTGAAAATAGTTTTCATATACTATTGTTTTTAAGTGGTTTATTCGTGTCCGCCGAACATGATTTCCTTATACCCTTGTATCGTCTTCGGATCGATATGGCTGCTCTTCGCGAGGATGTCGTTATTCGTTTTCCTGTCGCGCAGGGCGTCTATCTCGCGCCGGAACCGTTCCGGGTGTGGTACGTCGTTCAGGAACACCCGTGCGCCTGCGCTGAACAGCAGGATGTCGCCGTAGCCGAGGACGCGGCCGAGCAGCGGCTTGCGGATCGTGACGGTCTCATAGCGGCTGATGGCCATGTCGCAGACGACGACATCCAGCCAGCCGTGCTGCGCCACGATGCGGCGGTTTGTGACGAGATACCGTGTCGAGACCACATCCAGCAGCGTCTTGGCGGCGCAGAGCATGAGGAACACGCATACGGCGGCCTCGACGAACGACACCGTCCTTCGGGACACGAGTCCGCTGAGCCAGTAGTCCCAGTTTACGACGAGGTTCTCGCCGTAGAACCGAAGCCGCACGGCAAGGAACAGCACGCCGACGGCGAGGACGCCGGAGGGCATCAGGCAGTTCTTCCAGTGCATGCCGGAAGAGAATACCACCGTCTCCCCATCGTTGAGCGCGGGCCTCATCTGGCGCTTCCTCCCGTATTCAGTATCTCCGCGACCCAAATGTGCGCCGGGCGGTTGTCCTTGTCGCGTCCCCTCCAGGAGAGGCCGTCGCCGCTGAATCCCTGAAGGATGGCGTCCGTCAGGGCCTCCGGGCCGTCGCAGCCCGTGTTCCGCGCCACGGCTTCGCGCAGCGCAGCCACGGCGTGCTCTCGCACGAGGAAGGTCCCCAGCGGGGCGGCGTCGCCGCTGTTGCCGCGGTACAGCAGCACGAACGGGTGCTGCGCGTTGCGGCGCTTCTTGAAGTCCCGGCCGATGCGGATGAGGAAATAGAGGATGGTGCCGCCGACGGCGAGCATGAGGCCGTTCGCCACGGTGTCGAGAATTGTGAGTGGAATGAACATGTCTGTGCGTTTATTCGTTTATGCGTTTATTTCTTGTTGTCGGCGCCTTTCGGACCTTTCTTCTCGGGGAACTCGAACGAGACCTGGCCTTCGTCGTCCATCTTCAGGTACGCGTCGAAGGTCTTGCCGCTCTTGCTCTTGAAGCCGGAGATGAGGCCGGTCTGGCGTTCGCGGATCAGCTTTTTGAGGGTGTCGTCCGACAGCTTCTTCCCGGCGATGGTGCGCCATACGGTGAACCCGCAGTCGGGGTTGCGGCACCAGGCGCTCTTCTCGAAGAGGCCGAGCTCCTTGCCGCACTTCGGGCAGAACACCTTCTCCTTCCGCATCGTCACCTGCAGGACGTCGCGCAGCTTGTCGATGCGACCGCCGGCCTTGAGGATGTCGTTCGTGATGCCGACCGTATATTTCCGTGTGGCCTGCTCGAACTCACGGTCGTCGCGCTTGCCTTCCTTTATCTCCTCGAGAGCCATCTCCCATTTCGCCGTGAGGTCGACCTGGGCGATGCTGCGGTCGCGGATGGCGGCATAGACGTTGAGACCGAGCTTCGTAGGTACGAGGACGAGGCGCTTGCTCCGTTTCTTCGGCGGCATGTCCGCCTCCTCTCCCCCGGCGCTGCGTTCCTCTTCGTCGGCGGCAGCGTCCACCATCATCTTCCGCTCCACATACTTGCGGCGCTCGATGAGGTTCTTCAGTATCTCGGACCGCGTCGCCGCCGTTCCGATACCCCGCTCCTTCAGGGCCTCGGCAGCCTCCTTGTCGTCGATGCGCCTGCCCGCATTCTCCATGGCGGAGATCAGCGTGGCGTCGGTGAGCAGCGGCTTCGGCTTGGTCTGGTCCTGGACGAGGTCGAGCTTGTCGATGCGGAGCCTCTCGCCCTTCTCCAGCTGCGGCAGCGGACGCATCGTGATGGCGACGTTGTCGACCTCCTCGATGTTCACGTCCTCGACGTCGCCGCCGCGCTGTACGGCGCGCCAGCCGAGGGACACGTCCTTGCGGCCCTTCGCCTCGAACGTCGCCCCCTCCGCCTCGAGCGTTACCTTCGTGATGTCCGCGACGCACACGGGCGAGAACGACTCTATCATCCGCGCCACGATGAGCCCGTAGACGTTCGCCTCGGCCTCGGGGAGATCTCCGGGCTTGCGGCCGGTGATCAGCAGCGCGTGGTGGTCCGTGACCTTGCCGTCGTTGACGCTGCGATGGTTGAGTTTGCCCGCGAGGATATCCCGGGCGAACGATCCGTACGTCGGGTTCGGGATGAGGCTCTTCATCAGCCCGGGGATCGTCTTGAAGACGTCTTCGGAGATATACCGCGAGCTCGTCCTCGGATACGTCGTCAGCTGCTTTTCGTAGAGCGACTGGGCGCAGGCGAGCGTCAGGTCCATGCCGTAGCCGTAGCGGGTGTTCGCCGCCTTCTGCAGCGCCGCGAGATCATAGAGGAGCGGCGGCTGCTCGGTCTTGCGCTCGGTGTTGATGTCCGTGACGGTGATCCAGCCGCCGTCGCGCACCTTCTCGAACAGGGCCTGCGCCTCCGCCTGGATCATATGCCGCTCGGTCTCGCGCCACGGCAGCGTCATTCCGCCCTTGACGCTCGCGCCGCGCATGTACCAGAAGAGCTCCGGCTTGAACTGGCGGTTCTCGACGAAACGGTCACAGATGATGCAGAGCGTCGGCGTCTGTACGCGGCCGAGGGACATCACCTCGCCGTCGTCTTCGCAGCCGAGGGCCCGTGTAAACGCCCGCGTGGCGTTGATGCCGACGAGCCAATCGGCGCGTTCACGCTGCCGCGCGGCCTTCGCAAGGTTGTCGTATTCGCTGCTGGGACGCAGGTTGCGGAACCCCTCGGCGATGGCCTCTTCTGTGAGGGAACTGATCCACAGCCGCTTGAACGGCTTGCGGATGCCCATATATTCATACAGGTTGCGGAATATCAGCTCCCCCTCCCGCTCGGCATCCGTCGCCTCGACGAAGCTGTCGCAGCGCCGCATAAGGTCGCGGATGACGTCCAGCCTGTCGCGCTGTCCTTCACGTTTCTGGAGGGGGATGGGCTCGAGCATCCATTTCTCGGGGAGGATGGGCAGCTTCGCCCCTTTCCACCGTCCGGCCGCTTCCGGCACCTTGAGCGTCAGGAGGTGGCCGTACATCCACGTCACGCAGTATCCGCTGCCCTCCAGCCACTCGCGTCGGTTCTGGTCGGCGCCGATGACGGCGGCGATTTTCTTTGCCATATCAGGCTTCTCGGCGATTACAAGTATCATAGTGTCTTATTCCTTGGTTTACGGGTTAACTGATGAGTGATGCGACGTACTCAGGATCGTCGACGCTTCCTTCGTATTCTTCGACGGCGCTTTTTGCGTCGCCGCCTTCGGTCTCGTCCTGCGGCCCGGCCGCATCCTTCGCCGCCGGCTGCGCGGCCGCGGCGGACGCCTGTCCGTCACCACCGCCGCCCTCTCCTTCGTCGCCCTCGTCGAGGACGTCGCGGTAGGCGTCGAACATACGGTCGATGTCCTTTTGGACCTTCTCGTAGTTGTCGGTGATGAACTCGTGCATATGCGCCTCCTTGCGGCGGCGGATGAGGTCTTCGCGGTATTTCGCCCTGTCCTCGTCGGTCATCGCCTTCCAGCGCTCGTCGACGAGGCTGTCGATCTCCATGTCGGACGGGTAGTTGTAGTACGGATCCTCCTGCTGGAGCCGGAAATGCTCCTCGCGGATGAGATAGTCGAGGTCTTCGAGGGCTTCCTTCTCGAAGTTCTCGCGGATGTCACGTTCCACGGCGTCGAAGTTGAAATACCGTTCGCCGACATAGGGGATTTTCTTGTACGCCTTTTCTTCACGGCCCCTCTCTTTGACGTCGACGACGACGTGTCCGCAGAAGAGCTTCTTGTCGATGGGCGCGCCGAAGTCGTCGGCGATGCGGCCGCAGAACTCGCCCTGCGACAGCGTCTCGATGCGGCTCTGCGGCAGCAGCTCCTGCAGCTGGTAGCTGCGGTTCACCGTGTCGCTGGACCCGCCGGTGGTCTCGCTCTCCTGCACCCGGAACTCCTTGCCGAACGAGGCGCTCAGGTCGCGGGCGGTCTCGCCGTTGACCTGGCCGGCGAAGATGTTGCCGACGGTGTTGAAGATGACCGTCGCCTCCTCGCGGGAGTAGTCGCGGACGAGCTGGCTCTTGTCCTGCGCGCCGAGCACGATGGCGACCTTGTTGCTTCGCGCCGTGGCGATGAGGTTGTCGAGGCCCTTGATGAAGATCGTGGGCAGCTCGTCGAGGAGGACGCCGCACTTGAGGTTGCGCTTGCCGGCCGCGTTGTACTTGTGGTTGATGACCTTGAAGATACGGGACGTATAGAGCGCGAGGGCGGTACCGTAGATGGCCTGGCGGTCGGGGTTGTTGCCCATGCAGATGATCTTCGGCGCGTCGGGATTGTTGATGTCGAGCTCGAAGTCATCGCCAGTCAGCGCCCAGTACAGCATCGGGGACGGGAATTTCAGCAGAGGGATCGTCGCGGAGGCGATCTGGCCTTCCAGCTGCTCCAGGGCCCTCTTCTCGAGGGCGCTGGCGAACGGACGGATCATCGTGGCCAGCTCGTTGTCCTGCTGCAGGATCTTGAACACCTTCTGGTAGTCCTTGCCCATCAGCTCGATCAGGTGCGGGAACGTGCAGTAGATGCCGTTGTTGTATTTCTTGAGGAGCCACACCAGGGCGGCGACGTAAACCTTCGCGGACATGGAGAAGAAGTCCTCCTTCGTCTCGCCCTTCGGGTTCACGTTCTTCATGATGATGTCGGCGACCTCATTGGCGTCGGCGGTGTCCTTGAGGTATTTCGGGTTGAGCGGATTGCAGCGCATCGACTTGCGGGGGTCGTCGAAGTTCAGGATGCAGAACTGCGGCGCGTTCTCCGGCGGCACGTACGTCGTCGCCGTCACGGGCCGTCCGTCCTCCTTCAGGATGGGTTTCCCGTCGGGGCCCTTACGTACCTCCTCGACCCATTTCCCGGGGTAATACTGGAGCCACTTGTTATAGACGATCTGGGTCAGGTCATCGAATTTATAATCGTAAATGAAAAGACTATAGCCCTTACGAACCATCTGATCTATAAAGGGATAGTAGATAGCGAAGGACTTACCGGAACCAGGGAGGCCCATGATGATCGAAGCGCGGTACGGATTCACGACGTTCACCCATCCGTTGTGCCATTTGCCCTTGTACTTATACCGTGTCTTGAAGTTGATGCTGTCTTCGGTCTCGATGAGCTGCTCGCACTGGTCGAATGTTTCCGCGTTGTCGTTGCTGGCCGGTTTGGCGCCGCGGGCCTTGCGGCCCAGCAGCCCGAAGCCCGCGATGAGAAGGATATACCCCACGACGGACGTGAAAAAGAACGGCCAGGCGCCGAGGTACGGAATGAAAAACAGTATCAACCCGACGGCGAGAATCGTGAGGATGAATGTCCACGATTTCTTCGTCGTGCCGCCGCTTCGTACGATGGTGTGCAGGAATACGATCAGGAGGATGACACCCTTCATTTTGTATTCCCCGAAGAAGCCACCCTTGTTGATCCTGACGAGCATGTCGTCTATGGCAGCAAGGGAGACGCCCGCCTTCGCGGCGGCGGCGGACCAGATGGAGTAGCAATGCCAGTACAGCATCACGAGCATCAGAAGCACCCCCGTGATGAACATCGGGAGATACATCTTGTCCGCCTCTTTCCCGGAAAGTCCCTGATGACTCATAACCGCTTATTCCTATTCTTCGTCAAGATCAGCCGGTACGTCCGCCAGCGCTTCCGCAGGTACGTCATCCGCCACCTCGGCAGGGCTCTCTACGGCGGGGCTTTCCTCTCGGATACCCCGGTCATCAAACAGCGACGCCGTCTCGACGGGTTTCTTCTTCGGTGCCTTTCTGGCGGGTTTCTTCGACGCGGGTTTTTTCACCGGTTCCTCACCGTTTCCGCCTTCGGGTTCTGCGACCGGAACGGCAGCCTTCGCCGCCGCCCTGGCGGGAGCCTTCTCCTTCTTGCCGTCGGGATCATCCTCGACCACATCGATGCGGCGCAGGCCGTCGATGACAACGACGCGGTGCGAAGCTTCGCCGTCGCTGCATTCTCCGCGTACGGAATACTGGCGGAACCCGACGGGCTCGCCGTCCTTGCGGACGACGGCGCCGAGGAACGGGAAAGCGCTGTTGCCGGAACCGCTGGGCAGCATCTCGACATAGTTCGCGTCGAAATCTTCCAAATGGACGGCCATCAGGCCGCGGCGGATCTTTTCAGGGACGGATGCGGTGAACGGCCGGCAGCGGTCGAGGCGGCCGACGCGGATCTTGAGGACGACGGGGTTGCCGATGTCGCAGCCGCCAACCCATCCGACGATGGTTTCGCCGAGGTTGATTTTCGCGGCCTCACGGTCGACGCACGACATGGGGTCCTCCTTGTAGAACTGGTATCCGCCGTTTTCCTGCACGAGGAAGAGCTGGTCGGGATACATGAACGAATCGATTTTCTTTGCCATGACAATATGTTTTTATGATTATTATTTCCGAATCATCGTTGCCGGCCTGACCTTCACGGCGGCCGTTTTCTTCTTTTTCTTCGTTTCGGGCTTCTTCTTCGCCCCGGCGCTACGCGCCATCTCCTGCATCTCCGCCAGGGTGATGCCCGTATCGGACAGTGATGCGACCTCGCGCGTACGCATATCAATGAAGAAGAAGTCCGCGGCGCGGTCCGCCCTTGACGGCATCTTGCCGGCAGGAGACATCGCCAGCATCACGATCCCGCGGGCAGCGAGGCGGACGGCCATGTCTTCGAGCCCCGTGCTTTTGGCAAACGCTTTACGCACTGTCTCGCAGATACGTCCTTTCGGCACTTTCGCCCCTCGGCGTACGGTTTCGCCGATGCGTTCGGAGAACTGTTCTACCGTCAAGCCCATCGTGCGTTTCAGGCCGATGGCGCGGCAGACAACCTGGCCGTCGGGCCCGACGCCGCGGAACGAATAGTATCCGTTCCCATTGCGCGTTCCGTATTTCAACTGAATGCCGTAAGCGGCCAGCACAGCCTTCAGCTCGTCGGCGTTGCGGCAGTCGAACCGCAGGGCTTCTTCGACGTTGGAACGGATCCTCGCGAGGACGTTGTCCACGCCGGGCGTCAACCGTGCCGGCAGTGGGAGCTCCCGGCTCTCGTCGATATCCTGGAGGCCGACGGTGAACCCGTAGACCGGGGCGAGCTCGCGCTGTATCGCCTGCAGCTTCAGCCTCTCAAAACTGTCGGTCACGAATCGTCCCGACGCGTCCACCCGAGAGCTGACAACGTGATAATGCTCACGGTCGATATCGTTATGGCGGTACACCACGTACGGCTGGCCGCCATAGCCGAGGCGCTCCATAACGTCTGCGATGTATCTCTTTACGCCTTCCTCGTCGATGGCGTCGTCGGGGCCGGGGTTGACGGTCATATGGAACACGAAGTTCTTTGCGCGGATCGAGATGGCGGGATTGGATTCAAGGATCTCAAAGGTACGGTAGATGGAATAAGGGTCATTGTTCATCCCGACGCATTCGATGGGCCAGGCGACGCCCTTCTCGACTTTGTTTTCGTTATAGTCGAGGACCCCCGCGGCCGCGCCGCGCTGCTGCTGGATGCGCGTGACCATATCTCCTATTCGCCGCCCATGAGGCGGATGGTGTCCGGCGTGGCGAACACCAGACGCTCGCCCTTGTCGTTCTCGTCGAAGTTGCCCTCGACGAAGACCTGCCGGCCCTTCTTCAGGTAGTCGATCGAGTCGCCGCGTTCGCTGAAGACGGTATAGATGATCCGCTTCTTCTTGTCCTTGCGCTTGCGCTCGACGGCGATGCCGAACCGCATCCTCTTGACTCCGTTTTTCTCATATTCCTCGGCATCGGCGATGAGGAATCCCATTACGAGAACTCTTTCCATAAAGCAGAAATTAAGTTTGAAATCTATAAGTTTTTTTGCGTTTTCCTGTATGCTTTTTTCGTTGTTTTTCGTGTCGACATTGACCAGATTTCGGCTTACGACATGTATCTCTTTTTCGTTCAAAACGGCCAAAGAATTGTTCAAAGTCCGCTGCAGTTCGACCGTCATTTGCTCGATGGAAGACAACTTTCGCAGAAGAATTTCGGGAGAAATTGCGCCACCGTTAATGATGAAATTTGTCGTTTTAATATACTCCCGGGCGATCCTTTTGAAGTCCTTTCTTGTCCCTTCGAGTGCAAGAACCTTCCGCATTTCGAGGTCTCTTTCGCCCGTAGCACGCAGCTTTTCCGCGACGCTTTCTCCGTCCTCCCTGAACATCAACAGGCGCATCTCCTGGCTCACGGTGCAGCCGTCAGCCTCCGCCCTCAGTGCCAGATATGCCCTTTCCTCTTTCGACAACCGCAGCGTAACGCGGAGTCCTCCGTCCGTATTTTCGTCTGTTTTTGTTTTGCCCATAAGCCGGATATTTTTTATACTGTGTTTTCGGCTGACAAATTTTGCGTTTTGTCTGACGTTGACACATCTTGAACTTTTTTGTGTTTAGGGCCAAAAAGCCGAATAACGGGGTTCAAAAACTACACAAAAAAGTGTCGATGCGTAGTATCACCGCAAAGGTAAAAAATTTTACATCAAAGATGCAAATAAAATCGCATCTAAAGTATCGTCAGTATAGACACAAGACTGAAGTCTCATAGATCCACCACTACATACATACAGTATAGTCCGCCGCGTCAAAACGGAGCCGAGAATACTTTATCATAGCGGAGACAAAAAGCATCATCGAAAAGAAAAGACAATAAAAAAGATTGCTACACGTAGGAACACGCAAGTGTCCGTACTCGGCAGTGCCCGCACTCGGGAGTGTGAGAGTGTCCGAGTGTAAACGTACGCGCACTCGGGAGTGTGAGAGTGTCCGAGTGTAAACGTACGCGCACTCGGGAGTGTG
>JAEEGL013726020.1_pt1 | contig 17093 bp, 10 predicted proteins | sample 9134231 | NCBI WGS metagenome assembly JAEEGL01 (sample SAMN16246548, study PRJNA631951) | gut metagenome | biome: gut microbiome; feature: rumen; material: fiber-attached | host: Bos | place: Iran: Karaj | collected 2018-10
ATTTGCCACTTCGATCGACGATTCATTGTCACCGGAAGACCATAATCTGTTGTCAACGACAGGCAGGTTATCGTATCTGGCGTCCCACGAAAGGCACGGCTCTTCGAGATATCGCTCTTTGTAATTCTCATCAAAAATGTTAAGATCTCTGAAGTAAAGCCTGCCACCGGGCTCCAACACTAAACCGGCCCTGTAACGAGGCGAATTATACCAGATCGCTTTTAAACCGTTGTCCGTACGGTCAGAAAGAGCACAGAGCGCAGCACAAGGAGTTTTGGAATAAGACCGCTTAAATTCCCTGCCTGCTTCACCGAGCGTTACTACCCTAAGTTCACCATCAGAAGACATTCCGGCTATGATCTCAGCCTGGAGCTCATAACCCGCTTTTATCGAAGGCCATCCGAAACTGTTTTCCTGCCCGGTAGTCGCATAAGAATAAGAAAGACAAGGAGATCTGAAGTAAGAATCCATATACCATTCCATTATCCGCCTGTCAGAACCGGAAGTCCAGACAGGTTCCATGGTATTACATCCCCATACGCACGTCGGATATTTAGCCTCGTCATATCCATATATTGGATCAATACCCAGCATCCTGAAAACAGGAGTATTTATCTGAAGTTCTTCGCTATAAGCCGGGCAAAGAGCATTATTCTTCGACGGATAATATCCGCCGTTATAATACCCGCCCCACAGCGTATAGGCATCCACCGCATATTGCTCCCTGCATATGCACATGGCGTCAAGTTTATATTTTCTGCTCATATATTCCATCGAATAGCTGTCCAGCAGCCACGAACCGGCAACTTTCGGCATATATCCGAATATATCTCTAAACTTTTCAAAAGCACGATCGATCAATTTTTCGCGCTCCATGCAAGTATAAGCAGGTAAAAAGCCCGGATTCACGTACCAGTCCCAGTCATATCCCGGTCTGCCACGCCATTCTATCCCTACCGCCTCAGTCAGCTGTCTGTTCATCTCAAACCACAGCCCGAGTTCGACGTCTTCAGGCAGATCGCGGAAAATACTGATCATGTCATCACGCAATAGCGCGTCATATTGAAGCAAAACAGTGCTTTTAAGACCGAAACGCCTGTTAACTTTAAGTTCTTCCAAAATCGGCAGAACAAGGTCTTTTTCGGGTTCCCTGGGCTCCACGCCGCGGACAAAATTTACGATGCTGATCTGATTCTTTTCCATATGATCCTCCACGTAACCGGCATTGACGCCGTCAATATCTTTACCGGTATTTATATATTGATTTTATCACATATACGAAACTTGCGCCACAACTAAAATCGGAGTGACAAAAACGATACGATGTGGTAAAATTTAAATTGACAGCCGGAGCGAAATAAAACCGGACCGGGTCAAGATTTTAAAAATGAACGGGGTTTTTGCTATGGACAATGAAATTCTCGAACTTCTTGATAAAGACAGCGAACTAACTGCGGCGGATATTGCCGTCATGCTGGACAAGACCGAAGATGAGGTGAGAGCCAGCATCGAACGCTTCAAGGCCGAAGGAATAATCGTGGGTAAAAAAGTGATGATCAACTGGCGCAAGACCTCGAAAGAACTTGTCACAGCCCTTATTGAACTAAAAGTCACCCCTCAGTTCGGCAGAGGTTTCGACCAGATCGCGGAAAGATTCTATCAGTACGACCAGGTAAAAAGCGTATATCTTATGTCCGGAACGTACGACCTCGCGCTCCAGATAGAAGGTAAAAACCTCAACGAAGTCGCTCTTTTCGTAGCGGAAAAGCTTGCACCGATGGAAGCAGTCGTAAGCACGGCCACCCACTTCGTGCTGAAAAAATACAAAGAAGACGGAATAATGTTTGAAAATAAACAGACAGATGACAGACAGGTGATGCTGTTTTGAAAGAATTCAGACCTGAAGAACAATTAAACGACACGTTGACATCCCTGCCTCCTTCCGGTATCCGCAGGCTTTTCGACATTGCTTCTAAGATCGAGGGAGTCATATCTCTCGGGATCGGAGAACCTGACTTCATCACGCCGTGGCACATCAGAAACGCAGGTATCAGATCTCTCGAAAAAGGCCGCACTCAATACACGGCTAACTCCGGGCTTGCAGAATTGCGCTCTGAAGTCGCCGTATATATGAAGCGAAGGTTCGGGCTGGATTACACAAAGGAAAACGTACTGATAACCGTCGGAGGTTCCGAGGCGATAGATTTAACGATGCGGGCATTCATAAGACCCGGAGACGAAGTTATTGTCCCGCAGCCCAGTTTCGTATGCTACGGACCTTTGGCAAAACTATGCGGAGCGGTACCGGTATATATCGAACTGAAAGAAGAAGACGGTTTTAAATTGACCCCGGAAGCATTGAAAAAAGCGATAACGCCCAGGACTAAACTGCTCGTTCTCCCATTCCCGAATAACCCCACGGGATCGATTCTGACCGGAAGCGAGCTCGAACAGATCGCAAAAATAATCGAAGACACAGGCGTGATCGTTATTTCCGATGAGATCTACGCCGAACTTACGTATACGAAAGACAGACACACTTCCATCGCCGCGATCCCGGGAATGAAAGAGCGGACCGTGATCGTAAGCGGATTTTCAAAAGCATACGCGATGACAGGCTGGAGGCTCGGTTATGCTCTTGCCCCGAAACCGATCTGCGCCGCTCTGACGAAGCTCCATCAGTACGCTATCATGTGCGCTCCCACAGCAAGCCAGTATGCCGCTATAGAAGCACTATCTGCAGGAGACGGCGACATCGAGGAAATGCGCAGAGAGTATAACTACAGAAGACGCCTGATCGTTAAAGGATTTAACGATCTCGGGCTAAGGTGCACCGAACCCGAAGGAGCGTTCTATTGTTTCCCTAATATCACTTCCACCGGTCTTACTTCTGATAAATTCTGCGAAGATCTGTTATCCGAAGAAAAGATCGCGCTTGTCCCCGGAAATGCCTTCGGTGCGTCAGGCGAAGGATTCGTTCGTGCGTCATACGCATATTCGGCAGACCATATAAAGAAAGCGCTTTCCGGCGTTGAAAACTATCTCAGAAAACGCGGGATAATATAGCGCAAAACCAAACGGAGTGAATAATTATGAAATGGATCTGGCTCGTAAACAGCGACGAAAACACGCCCAACACGTATGCCGATTTTATTGACAGTTTTAAATTAAAATTCGACTGCGATAAAGACGGAGAAAGGACGGAAGCGACAGACGACGGTACGGTACGCTTTTTCCCGAGCGATAAAATGGTGCTCAGGATAAGCGCGGATTCCCAGTATGTTCTGTATGTAAACAGCATTTACGTATCTTCCGGTCAGTTCGCCGATTATCCTGACGCAAAAGTATACGACGAGATCGATATATCCGACTTCCTGCGCGAAGGCGAAAACACTCTCAGGTTCCTGATTTATTATCAGGGGACGACTACGTCAACGTACCTTCACGGAGAGCCCGGTTTCTGCTATATTCTGCGATCAGGTGAAAAAACGGTCACCGAAAGTTCCGCCTCAACGCTCGGCCGCATCAACCCGGCGTACAGGTCGGGGCCAATGGAGCTCGTTACGGGACAGCTGGGCTATGCTTTTGAGTACGACGCTTCCGCACTCAACTATCTGAAACCATACTTCCCCTCTTTAGAATCTAAGATGCCCCTGTATTTCGCAGAATACCCCCTAAAAGCGCCTGAACGCACGAGGGTGCCTCTCTATCCGCGTCCGATCAAAAAATTGATCGTAGGGCCTCCTGCGGCCTCCAGAGTCGTTACTCAGGGACTGTTCCGGATAAACAGCGACGAAAACGATACGGTCACGGCCCAAAAGCTTCAGCATGCTTCGCTCAGCCAGCGGTATACGCACGAGATCACCCAAAGCGGATATACCGCCATGCTTTCGATGGGAAACGAAGAAGAGCCTGAAAACTTCATTCACTTTATTCATCCGCAGATTAAAGGATTCCACGGGATATACGCACTGGTCGATCTCGGAAAAGAAAGCGCAGGATATTTTCATATCGATATTGACGCTCCGGCCGGAACGAAAGTATACGTTGGATACGGAGAACACCTTGTCGACCTGCGCGTAAGATCTTTTGTTGGCGGAAGATGCTTCACAGGCGTTTACACCTGTGCAGGCGGAAGGCAGCGCTTCACGCACTACGCTAAAAGGCTCGGGCTCCGGTACCTTCAGATATTCGTTACTTCTTTTGATTTCAAACTGTATTACGCAGGCATAAGAAACGCAGATTATCCGCTAAAAGACGTATGCCGCTTCCGCTCGTCCGATTCTCTCCACAATAAAATATACCATGTCTGCCTCGACACGTTAAGACTGTGCATGCACGAACACTACGAGGATTGCCCCTGGCGCGAGCAGTCGCTTTATGCAATGGATTCAAGAAATCAGATGCTGTCGGGCTATTATTCTTTCGGCGAATATGATTTCCCGAAAGCAAGCCTGAGGCTGCTGGGCCACGGTCTCAGACCGGACGGACTGCTCGAACTTTGCGCTCCCGCAAAAGTATCGGTCTGCATCCCCTCTTTTTCACTGATGTGGATAGTCGAGCTTTACGAGTACGTCCTCTTTTCGGGCGACTACCGTTTCGCAGCCGAGATGTTCGGCACTGTAGAAAAGATAATACATAAATTCTGGCTTCATTCAAGAAGCGAAGATCAGCTGCCGCCGTGCGGAAACCCGGGCGACTGGAACTTCTACGAATGGTCAGATTGGATGGACAATTCTTTGTTCCCCATAAGGAAAGCCGGCGAGGTCAATACCGACGCTCCCCTAACTCTTTTCTACGCTATCGCTTTAGACGCCGCCGCGAAGCTCGCCGCATGGCTCACGAGGCGCCACGATCCCGATGACGAACATGATTACCGCCGTCAATACTCCTGGTACGATATGCTCCACAAATCTGTCGTTTCTTCATTCCACGACGCATACTGGAACGAAGAACGGGAAGCATACGCCACTTATATCGTCAACGGCAGGAAGATCCACTACAGTGAACTGACGCATGCTCTTGCGCTTTACGCCGGAGCCGTGCCGCAGCAGTACGTGCAGCGAGTCGCCGACATACTTACCGGCCGTAAAGGCCCTAACCTGATCGGGTATGAAGAAGAGATCCTGGAAGTTGCCCCGGGATGTCCGAACCGTTTCGTTCCTGTCACTCTCAGCCATTCGATTTTTAAATACGAGGCGCTGCTGAAGCTTGGCTCTAAATACGCGACGTACGTTTTCGACGATGTGGCAGATAAATGGGGTTATATGCTTTACAACGGTGCAACTTCATTCTGGGAGCATATCGACGGACCGATGGCATTCGGAGACGCAGGAAGTCTTTGCCACGGCTGGTCTGCCATACCTGTCATACTTTATGGGAAATACGTGCTTGGGATCGAACCTGTGCGGCCCGGATTCACTGATTTTGATTTCAAGCCGCTCGAAACGCCGCTCATATACGCTTCGGGACAGGTTCCGCTTCCCCAGGGAGAGGCCGTATCGGTAAACGTCAGTCCGTCCGGAAGCAGTAAATCGACGGTACACCCCAGAAGATAAAAAAGCCGGCCTGATCTTTCACGACCAGGCCGGATCTTTTTTATCATACTTATTTTTGATCATACTTTTAGTTTAACTATCTCTTCCCACTTAAGGCCGCAGTTTTCTTTACCGAAATGACCGTAATTTGAAGTTGCTGCGTAGATCGGTCTGCGCAGATCCAGATACTCTATTATTGCCCCCGGACGCAGATCAAACGTGCTGACGACCGCATTCTCGATCATATCTACAGGAGCTTTCTCTGTACCGAACGTGTCGATCCTTACAGACACCGGGTTTGCTACGCCGATCGCATATGCGAGCTGTACCTCCGCTCTGTCTGCAAGTCCGCTGCCGACAACGCTTTTCGCTATGTGCCTTGCCATATAGCATGCCGAGCGGTCAACTTTCGTCGGGTCTTTTCCGGAGAAGCTTCCTCCTCCGTGTCTTCCCATGCCGCCGTACGTGTCGACGATTATTTTACGCCCTGTAAGTCCCGAATCTCCGCAGGGTCCTCCAATAACGAACCTGCCCGTGGGATTGATGAAGAACAACGTGTCGCCGTCGATCATATCTGCAGGGATCGCGTCGCTTATCACGTATTTTTTAATGTCTTTTCTCAGAACTTCAATATCCACGTCCGGATCATGCTGGCTTGAGACGACAACGGCGTCGATGCGGAACGGAACGTTTTTTTCATCGTATTCAACTGTGACCTGCGCTTTACCGTCGGGACGAAGATAAGGTATTATCCCCTTCTTCCTGACTTCTGTAAGTCTGCGCGTAAGTTTATGGGCAAGGCTTATCGGCATCGGCATAAGTTCGGGTGTTTCGCGGCATGCGTATCCGAACATCATTCCCTGATCGCCTGCGCCGATCTGGAGGTCCCTGTCGAAATCTGCGGACATACGCGCCTCAAGAGATACGTCCACGCCCATAGCTATATCCGGAGACTGTCTGTTAAGGCAGTTTATGACTGCGCACGTATCTGCATCGAACCCCATATCTGAGCCGGTGTATCCGATCTCGCGGACGGTATCGCGCACGATCCCGGTATAATCTATCACAGCCTTGGTAGTTATTTCACCGAATATCATTATCTGACCGGTAGCAGCAGTTACTTCGCAGGCTACACGTGACTGCGGATCCTGCTCTAACAGCGCGTCAAGTATCCGGTCGGCGATCGCGTCACATATCTTATCCGGATGTCCTTCCGTCACCGACTCAGACGTAAAAATATTTCTTCTCATAATAAAATGATCCTTTCAAATCTGCGGCGCACTATAATAGCCGATCATTCAGATCGGCCTTTTCCATCGCATTATCGCCGCTTTATATATTCTGCCACACTTTTCCCCGGTTGGCAAGCCGTTCCGGATTTTATATTACTTTTTATGCCCTGAAAGCATTTCCACCGTTTCGCTTACCTGCTTTAAGTCAGATCCGGCCGGAATATAAGGAGAATAGTGGATTCGGAACAACAGCATGTCTTCATAAGAGGGCTTTGAAACCGTTGAGTATCCCTGATAAAAAATACTGTTCTCGAATCTGTACGAATCACTCAATAATCCCATTGCCTGCGTAGTCTCTTCGACGAGCGTATGTTTCACGTCTTCGGGCGATGAATCCGATTCATTAACGATATAGATCTTGCCGCTGACTATCTGCCCGTTCTTATTAAGCCACGAGATCTGCGCATACCCGTACGCATCGCCGTTGTCAGTACCAGGCAGGTCTTTCATTTCTTTTGCTGTGACAAACGAAAGCGTCAGGTCAGCGTCATCCGGGGAATCTGCCGTAACGATTCCGGGAAAACCCTCTACGCTGTTCAGGCGGTCAATATGTTCCTGCAAAAAGGTTTTATATTTTTCAGCGTCTTCAGACGGATATACGTAAAATCTAACCTTTTCCGTCCATTTATGCACTTTTCTATCAGATGCTCCGTATTCGGTGTTAAGAGCGATCTCGGTATAATAATCAAGATAATGCCCCGCTTCCTGCCAGAAAGCTATTTCTTCGTCGGTGAGAGGCGGAGGCGTCCGGCCGGAGGAAGAAGGAGTATGGGAATCATCATCGAAGATCGAAGCCGCTTCAGAAAACACGGCCGGATCCGGGCTGTTCTGAGATACGCTATTATTGAGGCACCCTGAACACACTGTCAATACGGCGGCCGATATGATAAACGATAGAAACGCAAAGAAAGCGGCAGTTAGCCGCAGACGAAACCGCCCCGCATCCCTGCCGCCTTCTCTCTTCATCCCTTAAGATCCTCTACTGTAAACCTTGCGATCGCACTTACGATCTTATCCTGATATTCAGGAGTACTAAGTTTAACGTCTTCTTCGGCGTTGCTCATAAAGCCGCATTCAATTATGAACGTGGGATGATCGCGCCAGTTTATACCGGTATATGCATCGCTTTTGTTGACGTAACGCTTCTTAGCTCCGGTAGATTCGGCGAGTTTGTCCAAAAGTTTCTGACCGAGGCTGACCTCGTTTTTGGAACGCTCCGCATACTCCTGGGTATTGTCTCCGCTGCCTCTTACGTAGAGTTCGATACCGGAAACAGAAGAATTATCAGAACCGTTGCAATGGATATTGAACGTGACGTCGCAGTTGTTCTCGTTTGCCATTATTGCACGCTCACGGTTGGATATGCGCGAAGAGTTAGTTGTCCGGCTCATAATGACCGTAGCTCCGAGCGCCTCGAGTGCGTCTCTCAACTTAAGCGAGATCTCGAGATTGATCTCATATTCCGTTTTCTTAGTGCTGACTCCCGAAGTTCCGGACGTAGCCTTAGCCTTCATTACCGTGTTGTTCATGCTGGCATTAGCTTCCGGTCCCCATGGCGCGGCAGGTTCTTTTTCGGTGATCCCTGCGTCCTGGTGGCCGGCGTCAACGCAGATCGTGATGCCGAAAAGAGGCTTTGACGGATCTGCTGTGACAGGGGTTACGGCAGGCCTTGACGTTTCGTTCTGATCCGCCGTGACGTTAGGATCGGAGGTTACAGACGGTGCGTAAGTCTGAGTTTCGGAGTGATCGTCCGTTCCGTCGACGTTTACCGATATCGGCGTGATGACGACGTCGTCAATGTCATTTGTCGGATCAGTGCCGGGTGTGTTATTTACACAACCGCTAAGCACAGAAACGCACAATACCGCTGTCAGCAGCAGCGCCGACGTGATCACCGTCCATATAGTTCTGCCGTTAGTATCCGGCTTTTCCGGTCTTAAACGACTAATCATCTCATTACCTCAAACGTATATTTTCCCCATGCGAGATCTATCTTCAGTCTGCCGTTTTCCTTCTCAAAATCAGAAACGGGGCTAACTGTTCCGTTGACGACGATCGTTCCGGCATTTTCGTCAAATACGGGAAGATAGAGTGTAGCGTACGTCCCTTCCGGGATCGAAACGTTATAAGTGAACTGATCGCTCTCCATTGACCACGACGCAGCGATGTCACCTGATACGGATTTATAATGACCCTTGACCCAGGTTACATGTTCCTGACCCTCAGGCATCTCTTCGGCTGTTCTGGTGTCAGGCGTAGGTCTCAGGATGATGTGGCGGAATCCGGGATCAGATTCATCGTTATCGATACCGAGCATATATTTGTACATCCACTCCTGTACCGAGCCGTATGCGTAATGGTTGAAGGAGTTCATTCCGACGTCGCCGAAGCCGGTGTCGAGCGTGTACGAATTCCAGCGTTCCCAGATCGTCGTAGCGCCCTGATAAACGCTGTACAGCCACGAAGGATTGCCTTTCTGGAGCAGCAGCGAGTAAGCAAGATTATCCATGCCGAATTCGCTGAGAGAAACGTTGAGGATCCCGGTGCCGACGAAACCGGTGCTGAGTTTATAACCGTTGTCACGGATCTTTTGGGCAAGGATGCGCTTCGCTTCTGCTTCGTACGACTCGGGGAGAAGGCCGAATCTCAGAGCGAGCAGATAAGCGGTCTGGGATGTCTGGGTAAGCTTGCCGCGCTTCATATACGTTTTTTTGAAATAACGTCTGATCTTCTCGTAAAGCTTGCGGTAGGAAGCGGCTTTTCTCTCTTTTCCGAGAATATTCGACAGTTTTTCCATCAGGATCGCGTCGTATGCGTAGTAGCATACGCAGATATAGCGGTTATCGGTCTTTTCATATGCTAGCCAGTCGCCGTACGCAGGATGCGGACCGTTCATGCCGAATCCGGACAGATATTTCATATATTTCACGAGTGACGGATAAGTGTCTTTCACGATCTTCAGATCGCCGTACATACGGTACATGGTGTAGGCGGCAATGATCGGAGCGTCGCCCCAGGCGGCGTTGCCCTCTCCGACTACGCGGACTCTTGGTATAACGTCCGAGAATGCTCCTGCTTCGCTCTGGCTGTCTGCGGCGTCAACGAGCCATTTGCGGAAGAATCCGAGCACGTTCGCGTTATATGCAGCGGTCCCGCAGAATATCTGTGTGTCGCCCGTCCAGCCGAGTCTTTCATCTCTTTGAGGGCAATCAGTAGGTATACTTAAATAGTTTCCTCTCTGTCCCCAAAGGATGTTCGAAATGAGTTTATTAATATCTTTGGACGAAGTCTCGATCGATCCGGTCTCGGGCGTGTCGGAGCCAACGACGTCAGCTTTAAGTGATTTGATTTCGACGTCTTTATCTGCGGTCAGTTCGATATATCTGAATCCGTAGAACGTGAACATCGGATGGTATGATTCATCTCCGCCTCCGCCCAGGATGTACGTTCCTCTGGCTTTCGCAGAGCGGTAGTTCGCGGTATAAACCGAACCCTTGGGACCGTCATTGCCCCTGCTCTTCGATCCGGAATCATTCAGCATCTCGGCGTATCTGGTAGTGAGTCTCGTTCCCTTTTTACCGGAAACCGTGAAATTGACCCAGCCGACCATATTCTGACCCATATCGTAAATGAACGTTTCGCCTTTCTTAAGAGTGACCGCCTTTGGCTTTTTCACGGTGCCGCTGACAATGATCTTTCCGAAATCGGTACCGTCCGTTTTATCCACTTCACTGTAGCGAGTCAGGGTGACGGGTTTCATCGAAATATTACGGACACGGATGGAGGGACCGACGTTTTTCGTGATGATACCGCCGAATTCATCGAATTTCTGGGCTTTCATCCATCCCGTCGTTCTTTTCCCCGGTTCGGACAGGGCATCGAATCCCGTCCGGGTGGCATCGAATACTTCGCCGTCCCAGATATCAGCCGCAAGAACGGGGCCGGTGATCTTAACGTCCCAATCCGTTCCTGTCGTGATCGTTTCATTGCTGCCGTCCTCGTATACGACCTCGATCACAGCGTTGAAAGCTACTTTATGCGTCCCGTAGGTGTTGAACGATATCCTGCCCTGATACCAGCCGTTCGAGACCGGCACGGCGATGCAGTTCGTCCCTTCTTCCGAAAGGAACGGCGTCAGATTGTAAGTATAGTAAAGAGTGCGTTTGAAATAGTCTGTCCATCCGGGCTTGAGTTCATCGTATTTGAAGCTGCTGCCGGCTTTTTTACCTACACGCTTCCCGTTCATAAAGATCTCGTAAATACCGAGAGCGGTAGCATATATCATACATTTTACAGGTTTTTTCGAGGCAGAGCCGAATTTCTTTCTGAAAACGGGAAGTCCCTCTCCCTCGTCGATATCGCTGTACCTGTCCCACGGTGTGTTTCTGGCCCATGCGTTTCCGATCTCGCTCTGCCCCGGTACGAGCAATGCGTCGTTAGCAGCGATCCACGTGCTGTTCAAAAACTTTTTGTCAGACTTTTGATTCAAAACAAGTCACTCCTATCTGTTTTTATTTGTTTAAGTATATCTAAAGCGCTCTTTGAAATCAATTGTTTTTTGAGCTTTTTATCTCTTATGAATTTATTATTATCTTTGATCACCGGATTCATAATGCCCATATTAGCTCCCATCGGCTGAAAATCCGATCCGCAGTATCCGGAAACATATGCGCAAAGCGCGCCCGTCTGAGTAGCAGGGCCCGGAATAAAAGGAGGCAGACCGTTCAAAACACAATATGCGTTGATCCCTGCCAGCAATCCCGATGAAGCCGATTCGATATAGCCCTCGACTCCGGTGATCTGTCCGGCGAAAAAGACTTTTACTCCTGTCGCGGCAATATCGTCTCCCAGACTTTTTTCTCTTGCCATATACGTCTGATCGAGCACGAGCGGTGATTTTATGTACGTATTTTTATGCATTACACCGTACCTGGCATATTCGGCGTTTTCAAGTCCGGGTATCATACCGAAGACACGTTTCTGCTCTCCGAATTTAAGACGCGTCTGGAATCCGACTATGTTGTATAAAGTGTCGTTTATATCGTCGCGCCTTAACTGGACAACGGCATAATAACGTTCTCCCGTATCGGGGTTGGTGATACCTACTGGCTTCATTGGACCGTATCGCAAAGTATCGATACCCCGCCTGGCCATGACCTCGACGGGCATACAGCCTTCATATACGCAATCGTTATCAAAATCTTTAACAGGAGCGCATTCGGCGTTAACAAGTTCGCTGTAAAACGCGGCATATTCGCGCTCGTTCATCGGGCAGTTTATATAATCCGAATCACCTTTCCCGTATCTCGAAGCATAAAACGCTTTATCGAAATCGATACTTTCTTTAAACACTAAAGGGGCAGCGGCGTCAAAAAAGCTAAGAGACTCTTCTCCGAGTCTTGACCGGATATTTTGAGAAAGAGGTTCGTCGGTAAGCGGTCCGGTGGCGACAATAACAGCTTCCGCGTCAGGTCTGCGGACAATATCGCCGATATCCGTTACGATCTCACTTACGACCTCCACGTTATGATCATTCAGAAGTTCGTCTGTGACAAGTTTTGAAAACACTTCGCGGTCAACTGCCAGCGCTCCTCCCGCGGGAACGGTGCTCTTGTCGGCACACTTTAAAACAAGAGAACCGAGCGTCCTCATTTCTTCCTTAAGCAGCCCCGATGCGGTATTTACGTCAGCGGATTTAAAAGAATTGCTGCACACCAGTTCGCATAATAAGGCGCTGTGGTGCGCGGGTGAATATTTTATCGGTTTCATATCTATCAGTTTTACCGGAACACCTCTCCGGCTGAGCTGATACGCGGCCTCGCATCCTGCGAATCCGCCTCCGACGATATAAACAGCCATATTTTATATCCTTTAAATACGCTTGCTCTTCGCTGCTTTATCGGATCGAACCGTTATTGCGGAAGGATCCTTTTCAACTCGGTTTTTTAATTCTCTTTCTTATCGTTACCGGATACGGTTTCCTTACCCGTACCGGTCTTCTTTCTTCCGTACGATTTATAATCGCACTCTTTATTACTGCATGTTATAAACCGTTTTCCTGCCTTGCTGAAAACGTACTCCAGATGCTTCCCGCATTTTGGACATTTTTCTCCGGTAGGCACGTTCCATGAGATAAATTTACACTCAGGATAACCGCTGCATCCGATATACTTTTTACCTGCCTTGCTCTTATGATATACAAGAGGCTTTCCGCAATCGGGGCAGTTTACTCCGACGTTTTCTGTTATATTTTTAGTATTTTTACATTCCGGATAACCGGGGCAAGCGAGGAACCTTCCGAATCTGCCCTGTTTATATACCATCATTCTTCCGCATTTTTCGCACGGAACGTCGCTGACCTCATCCGGTACCTTCATTCGCTCGGTCTCCTCGACAGCGCTTTTCAGTTCCTGTGAAAAACCGTCGTAGAAGTCGCTTATTACTCCCGTCCACTGCTTTTCACCCTGTGCGATCTTATCAAGCTCTTCTTCGATACCGGCCGTGAAAGAGACGTCAACGATATTCGGAAATGCGGCATTCAGATACTTGTTAACGGTTTTCCCCAGTTCCGTCGGAACGAGCAGTTTCTTTTCTCTTGTTACGTAATCGCGTGTGAAAACGACAGATATTATCTGGGCGTAGGTACTGGGACGTCCTACACCGAATTCCGTAAGCGTCTTGATAAGCGAAGCTTCGGTGTATCTGCTGGGCGGCTGAGTAAAGCGCTGTTCTGAAGCGACGCCTTCGAGGTCAAGTTTCTCGCCCTCGGTCAATGCAGGCAGCTTTCCTTCTTCTTCGTTTTCCGTGTCCTGTTTTTCCTCGTAGACCTTAGTATATCCCGGGAAGACAGGTACGGAGCCGCTCGCCTTGAACAGGCTGTTCCCGGCAATTATATCTGCATTGCAGACCTCGTAAACGGCATCTGCCATCTGGCTCGCTATGAAACGGTCGTAAATAAGTTTATAAAGACGGTACTGGTCGTTCGTAAGTTTAGACCTGATCTTTTCAGGAGTGTAATCTATATGAGTAGGCCTGATCGCTTCATGAGCATCCTGCGCTGCGTTCTTGTTCTTAAAAACGCGCTTGAATCCCGGCAGGAAACTTTCGCCGTACGTTTCCCTGATATAGCCCGCCGCTGCTCCGGCAGCCTCGTCGGATATACGCGTCGAGTCCGTCCTTATATACGTAACAAGTCCGGTTCCGCCTGAAGAATCGACCGCAACGCCTTCATAAAGAGACTGGACGACAGACATGGTCTTCGCAGAAGGAAAGTTCAGTCTTCTCGATGCTTCCTGCTGAAGCGTGCTCGTTATAAACGGCGGCGCGGGAGACTTTTTCTTTTTAGTCGTTTTAACAGTCTTAACTTCAAATTCTCCGTCCTTAATATCTTCAAGGACCTTATCAGCGGCATCTTTATTGGTCAGATTTTTCTTTTTACCGTCGGCGGATCCGAAATACTTTGCCTTGAATTTATCAGAAGCTTTTTTATGCTCCGTTCGTTTGGAGAGCTCTGCCTCAACGGTCCAGTATTCTTTAGGCTTGAATGCCTCTATTTCCGCCTCGCGGTCGCAGATAAGTCTTAAAACGACAGACTGCACTCTGCCTGCGCTGAGTCCCTTCTTTACCTTTCTCCACAGGACGGGACTGATCTGGTACCCGACCAGGCGGTCAAGCACTCTTCTCGCCTGATATGCGTCGACAAGGTTCAGATCGACGGTCCTCGGTTCTTTTACGGATTCCTGTACGACGTTTTTGGTGATCTCGTGGAACGTTACGCGGCATACGGAGTCATTAGCGATGCCGAGGATATACTCCAGATGCCACGCAATAGCTTCTCCTTCGCGGTCAGGGTCAGTCGCGATGAGCACTTTCTTTGCTTTCGCGGCATCATCTTTAAGCGTCTTGATAATATCATTCTTCCCGCGGATATTAACGTACTGCGGGGCAAATCCGTTTTCTATATCTATCGCCAGTTTCGTTGCGGGAAGATCACGAAGATGTCCCACGCAAGCGTCTACTTTATATTTACTCCCGAGAAAGCGGCCTATGTTTTTAGCTTTCGAAGGAGATTCAACAATCACAAGATAATCAGCCATCTATCACAACTCCAGTATTTAATTGACGGAATAATAATACTCTTTGAAATCCGAGGTGTAAAGTGCAATTTGGAAACAATTTTAAAAACCGCCCGGATCAACAGGGGCATGAGCATGTAAAAAGCACGTTTATATGCCTGTTTCAGCGGTATATTTGCCCATTGAAACATTCTTGATCAGTCCCCTGATCTCGAGAAGAGTAAGAGCGCTGCACACTTCCCCGGCGTCGAGCTGGGTCCTTTCAGATATCTCGTCAGGATCGGATGCACCCTGAATGACGGCGTTCATTACGGCACTGAGAGGAAACGGAAGGCCCTGAGATAAGCCGTTGACGACTCGTCTGGGTTTTCTTAAATCGGTGCTGATACCGAACTCGTCTAAGATCACACCCACGTCAGAAGCACAGACAGCCCCCTGACGGATAAGTTCATTGACGCCATAGGACATAGGATTCCTGACGTCCCCCGGAAGAGCAAACACGATCCTGTCTGCCTCGAGCGCTCTGTCCGCCGTGATCAGCGCTCCGCTTTTCTTCGCCGCCTCGACAACGATGACACCGTCGCTCAGACCTGCTATGATCCTGTTCCGTGCAGGAAAAAGTTGTTTTACCGGAGCTGTTCCCGGAGGCGATTCGGAAATAACGGCACCGCCTGTCTTTATTATTTCGTTATACAGCTGCCGGTGTTCCGGAGGATAAACAACGTCAGCGCCTCCTGCCAGGACCGCGACCGTGCGCCCGCCCGCTTTTAGCGCTCCTCTGTGCGCTGCTCCGTCGCATCCCCGCGCCATTCCGGAAACGATGGTCACACCGTAACGCGAAAGCACGTTCGCATACGAAAAAGAATTTGCACCGCCGGATAATGAACAATGCCTGGAGCCGACTACCGCTAAAACCGTTCCGCCGCCGTTTACGTCATTTTCATCAAATGACCCGTAATAATACAGAACGATCGGCCGGGCGCACGGAAGGTTTTTTAGTCTGTAAGGATAGTCTTTATCATGAAGCGATATGATCCTCATACCGCTGCTTTCGGCAGAATGATAAATATCACCGGCCTGCTTTAAGAGCTGATCGTCGTTGAATGATTTTAAAGCACTTTCATAACGCCGAAGGGATTCAGGGCGTATCGACGACAGGCGGGCGTTATAAATGCCTTCTGCCGAACCGAATTCTTCCAGAAGCAGGTCATATATCAGAGAGTTCGGCCTTCCTAAAAGGCTCAGCCAGATCATAACAGATCTTTCATTGATCTCACGCAGCATTGACCGCCACCCCTCCTTCCCTGAACAGTTTTCTGTCGATGATCCTGTACTGGACAGCTTCCGCCATATCTTCCACTTTAACAGAACCGTGTCCGTTCATATCGGAGATCGTTCCCGCGATCGCTTTTAATTTATTAAATGCCCTTATACTTAGCGAAAGCTGCTCGGCCGATTTTAAAAGGATCTCCTCGGCTTCCGGTTCGATACAAAGTACGTCATCAAGTTCATCTCCGGAGAGGCGTGAATAAGTATACTGGTTAAAACCGTGCTGGCGTATCTTTTCCTTCTGGATATTTCTCACATTCCTGACACGCTCTCTGATAACTTCATCAGGTTCGCAACGGTCAGACTGTATTTCGCTATACCCGGGCGTTTTTACAGGAATATGTATATCGATCCTGTCAAGTATCGGACGAGAGATCTTTTCAAGAGTATGGCTGATCATTTTAGGCGTACAGGTACATTTTTCGGGGCCTTCAAGAAGATTACCGCACCGGCACGGGTTCATCGCACAGATAAGCATAAAATCAGCAGGCAGTTTCTCAATGTGACCAACTCTCGATACGGTCACGTCTCCGGAATCCATCGGCTGCCTAAGAGAATCGATCACGCCGCGGTCGATTTCCGTCACCTCGTCTAAAAACAGCACTCCGCGGTGAGCGAGCGATATCTCGCCCGGGACAACGGGTCTCCCGCCCCCTATCAGTGCCGTTTTCGTCACGCCCGTATGCACCTCCCTGAAAGGCGGGTAGCGTACGACCGGAAGATCATCGTTTAAAAGGCCGCATAAGCTGTAGATCGAAGTTACGTCATATATATCGTTACGTTCAAGCGGGGGCAATATCGACCGTATGCTGTGTGCCAGCATGGTTTTACCGCTGCCCACCGCTCCGAGCATAAGAATA
>JAEEGL017223124.1_pt1 | contig 17093 bp, 16 predicted proteins | sample 9134231 | NCBI WGS metagenome assembly JAEEGL01 (sample SAMN16246548, study PRJNA631951) | gut metagenome | biome: gut microbiome; feature: rumen; material: fiber-attached | host: Bos | place: Iran: Karaj | collected 2018-10
GTCCTTGAGGACGCGGTTGATGGAGCGATCCATCGAGTCGGCAATGGCGATTTTGCAACGGTGGATGCCAGGCGCGTCTAGGAAGAGAATCTGCGAGTCATCGTCAGTGTAGATGCCCAACAGATGCTTTCTGGTAGTCTGTGGCTTTGGTGAGACGGCGGCGATATGCTGCTTCAGCAATGTGTTGAGCAGTGTAGATTTGCCTGTGTTGGGACGTCCGAGCAGGGCGACATACCCTGTCTTTCCAAAGCGTTGTTGAATATCTTCAGTCATAATGTGTCAGTTTTCTCCAAAAATCTCAGCCAAGTCGTAAGACGAATGGCTTTCCAGCGCGAACAGCGTTTTTGTGCGCTCAACGCCAGGCGCGGTAACTATCTTCTCTGTGATAAGGGAGGCGAGTTCTTCGTTGCTCTTAACGCGGATTACCGCCACCATGTCATATTCGCCCGCCACGATGTGAATTTCAGTCACGCCCTTGTGCTGAAGCAGGGCCTTGACAGTCTCATGGGCGCGTTTGTCCTCCACGCAAATCAGTACGAAAGCCGTAACCATTTCAAAGTTCTCCATGTTTGTTTATAGTTTTGTCCATGTATTGTCTCACATCCATTTCCGAGTGGCACTTTTCGAGCACCTTATCTAGCAGTTTCCTGCATTCATCGACGGTCCATGATGAGACATTCTCACGCTGAATCGGAACACGGGACGGCGTCATGCTGAAGTAACGCACACCTGCACCGATAAGCAGCGGGATTGCGCGTCTTGAGCCAGCGAGCTCCCCGCAGAGTCCGACGAACTTTGAGGGATACGCCGCAACCATTTTGCACACGTCTCGCACAATTCTTAAAATGACAGGATGGCATTGGCGGTACCATTGGTGTACAGACTGGTTTCCGCGGTCAACCGCAAACAGGAACTGCACTAGGTCATTTGTCCCGATGCTCACATAGTCGATGTGCGGCAGCATTTCTGGAAGGGCGCGTATTGCTGAGGGAATTTCAATCATTATGCCGACCTTGTAGTTTCTCGAGAATGGAATGCCCTCCTGCTCCAGACTCTCTTCCGCTGCTTTGATGGCGCGTTTCGCTTCCATGAGGTCAAACAAATCTGCCACCATTGGTATGAGTATATTGACCTTACCGAATGCCGTAGTCCTTAGAATCGCCCTAAGTTGTGTGCGCATTATCTCTTGATTGGAGAGGAGAAAACGCAGTCCACGCCAGCCGAGCATTGGGTTCTCTTCCATGTCCCAACATTTGAGATATGGAAGCTGCTTGTCACCGCCAGCGTCCAGAAGACGTATTGTGACAGGAACATTAGCAGTTGTCACCAGTCGTTTAAGAATGTTGAACTGCTCCTCCTCGGTCGGCAGTTTGCTGCGAATCATGAACATGAATTCAGTGCGGTAGAGTCCAACTGCCGAAAGACCATAATGCGTGATTGCTGGCAGTTCACTCAGAAGTGCTACGTTGCCGCCGAAATGGATGCGCTCTCCATCCTTCATGGTGCAATCAACGGGTGGGACATCATCCTTTGAGTTCAGTGATTTGCTGCGCTCCATTGTTGTCTTTATCGACTCAGAGTATTGGCGGAGCATCTCAAATGGTGGATTTAGGAAGCATGATCCCGCATTGCCGTCCAGCAGTATTCCATCGCCAGGCGTGACATATTCAGAGATGCCCTTCACGCCAACCAGCATGGTCTTCTGCAAGGCGCGCGCCAAAATGGCGACGTGCGACGTCCTTCCGCCGTCTTCGCAGACGATTCCTGTGACGTTACGCAATGGGAGGGCGACTAGCTGCGACGGCAAAAGTTCCTTGGCGACGACGATGATACGTTTCGCCTCCAGCGGCTGTTGTCTGGGCTGTTCAGCGCTTGAGGTCCCGCGGATGTTGTCCGCCGCGTTTTTGAGGTTGAGAATGACGTCTTTGATGTCGAATATGCGTTCGCGTAGATATTCGTCTTCGATTTTGCGGTACTGCGCCGTGAACGCTTTGAGCGCGGTGGCGAGTGCGACGTTCAGCGAGTGTCCTTCATTCAGCTTTTTCATGATGGTCTTCTGGAGGGTTGGGTCATCCAGAAGCATCGCGTGAATCGAAAAGATATTGCAATCGGATTCGGACAACGTCTGCTCCAGCTCCCTGGCGGTTTTCTGGCAGGCTTTTCTCGCGGCGTCAACTGCCGCCTGATACAGCTCTTTCTCCGCCTTGATCGCTTCAGGCGCGGTGTTGATAGGCTGCGGAATGCGCTTGAGCGCCAGAAGTTCTTCAATCCCAGAAATGGTCATGACTTTTCCGAACGCCACGCCCGCCGTGATGGGTGTGCCGCGCATAGGTCTGTTCTGCATTACCTGCTTCTGACGAGTCTGGCGTAGCGAGAACATGTCCTTCTCGAAGAGATCCTGTCGCGCAAGCATTGTGTTCACTATGAACATCGCCAGAGGCGTCGAAATCTCTTCAATCATTTCTAATGTTTTGTTACTGAATATCTTATGAATTGTCTGGACAAGTTCTAGGGCACCTATGACAAAGCCGCCAATAACTAGTGGCACGACGAGCATCCCATGGTAGCCAGCCTTGAAGTTGCGAGGCACTCTGTTCTCGACATGAGCCTCTTGGTCTTTGATGTTAATGACACGCGCATTCGTGATAGAGAGTCCAATTATGCCTTGATCCGCACTGAATGTAAATTTTCCAACATAGTCCTTGTCCTCTGGCTTTTGGCTCGCCACCAGCGTGACGATGTTGTCGTTCCTGTTGTATGCGAATATTGAGCAGGTGACATTCTTTCCCGCAAACTCCGAAATCAGCCTTGCCACGCTGCTCAGGACTTTCCCAGGGTCAGAGGTCTTCGCGATGACCTCTCCAATGCTGTGGACTACCTGATATTTATTGGGCCTCATCATGTGCCTCCTATTTGAGATGATTGCAAAAATCACCTCCTATGTACTCCCTCGCCGTCGTGTTTCCACAACAGCGAGACCCAAAATATAATGCAGCGCACGAATGTAAGCCGGATTCTGTGAACTTTCGTTCGGCGACCATTCATCTAAGCAGCCGATACCCAGAACTTCAGCCGCGCCTCACGGCACAGCAACGGCACGGGCCGCGCCTTGTTCCCTATTTGGCCTTGCACCGAAAGGGGTTTTCCTTGCATCTGGCCTCTCAGCCAAACACGGTGGTCTCTTGCACCACCCTTTCACCCTTACCCATCGCTGGGCGGTCTATCTCTGTGGCACTCTCCTTACCGTAGGTTTGCCCTGCGGCACCCAGCCTTTCGACTGGGCAGTCTGCCCTGTGGTGTCCGGACTTTCCTCCCCATTGCTGGAGCGGCCGCCCTTCGTGTACTGCAAAGATATAATTTAATCCCTTAACCCTACTTTGCCATTAGACAGGGGCAAATTCGGTCTGTCTTGTCAAATAAGGCCAATTAAGTTGTTTTTCAGTCATAAAAAGGTAAATTATTATACATAATATTAATTGGAGGAACCATCATGAACGAACCACACGCTTTTCACACACATCAGGAGCGAATAGAAGCATTCAAGAAGACAGATGTCTATCCAGTCATAACAACGGAGTTTTGCGGCGGACGCGACCCGCTTGTGATTTTGGAGGCTGTCCTCAAGGGCGGCGCGGGACTTGTTCAGATGCGCGAAAAGACCATGGCGGATGGCGACTTCCTCCAACTCCTTCTCAAGGCTAGAGTCCTGACGCGCGAATATGGTGCGCTGCTGATTGTCGATGACAGAGTGGATGCCGCAATGGCGGTGGATGCGGACGGCGTCCATCTCGGCCAAGAGGACTTCCCAATTCCAGACGCGCGAAGACTCGCCCCAGAACTCATTCTCGGCGCGTCCACACACAACGCCGAAGAGATTCTGCAGGCGCAATCGGATGGATGCTCATATCTTAACATAGGGCCTATCTTTCCAACTGGAACCAAGAAGCTGGCCTGCAAGTTTTTGGGACTGGATACGCTGAGGCAACTGGCACCATCTGTGCGCGTTCCGTTCACTGTTATGGGCGGCATTAAGTTCGAGCACATTCCAGTGCTACGCGAGGCTGGGGCGAAGCACATCGCAGCAGTAACAGCGTTTACACAGGCGGAGAGTCCCACCGAAGAAGTTCGCCGCTGGCGAAACGCATTCTGACGTTGTGATGAAATTTACGAAAAGGTGTTTTCTGGCGTCGTTCAAGGCGTCATTGCCTGTGCTGTTAGGTTATCTAGCGATGGGCATAGCGGCTGGAGTGTTGCTTTCCAGCCGCACAGGCCTCGGTTGCTTTTGGGGTTTCATAACGTCTGCCACATCCATTTCAGGAGCGCTTCAATTTCTGCTGGTTGACATGTTTCAGAATCAAGTCCCCCTGCTGACAGTGGCACTGATCACGCTTAGCATCAACTTGAGATATGCGCTTTACGGTCTGCCGCTCCTGGACAGATGGAGGAACCTGCGCCTTCCTCTCAAGCTCTACATGATTCTGACTCTTACGGACGAGACATTTGCCCTTGAGGTCGCAAACAATGTTCCCGACGGCGAGGACAGTCTCACATACTGCTTTCAAATCGCCGCTCTAGACCATCTCTACTGGATTACAGGTGTGGTGACAGGATGTCTGGCGGGACAGCTTCTGCCGTTCAACTCAAAGGGAATCGACTTCGCCATGACCGCCTTGTTCATCGTCGTGCTTCTGGACCAAATGGAACAGCGTGGCAACAGGCTGCCCGCGATCATAGGCGCGGTCAGTGCATTGATTGGACTTATTGTTTATCCACAGAACATGCTGATACCATCAATAGCGATTCTTCTGGCTGCTCTGGTTGCCTTGCGCGGTAAATTGGAGGTGAAGCAGGATGCCTGAGAACTACACATATCTTTTGATGGCGACAGGCGTCATGTTTCTCGTGACATTCCTGCTTCGCAGCTTTGCGTTCATGGCGTTTGGAAGCGGACGGAAGACGCCAGGCGTCGTCCTCTATGTGGGGCGAGTCATAAGCCCCGCCGTCATCGCGGCTCTTATAGTTTATTGTCTGAAAGGCACACGCTTTACGGCACCGCTCTATGGCGGGGCGGAAGCCGCCGCAATAATCGTGTGCGTACTACTTCATCGACTTTTCCGCAACCCGTTGCTTAGCATCACCCTCTCCACGGCGGTATATATGCTTATGGTGCAAAATATAGGCTGACGCCACGCTGTGCGTAACGCATATAGGACAATGAAAAGCGATGAGCCTTATAAGTTATAAGGCATAAAGGTGATTGAGCGGTCCATTGCCATGTCCGAGATGCGGGTCGTTTCGGAGTGCTCCAGTGATGTAGTCCTTTGATAGTCTGACTGCTTCGACGAGCGGATGACCCAAAGCGAGATTGCTTGCTATTGCTGAGGAGAGGGTGCATCCTGTGCCGTGTGTATTGTCTGTTTCTATGTGCGGGGTTGAGAACCAGTGGGCGGCGCCGTCGGCGAACAGAAGGTCGTCAGCGCAGTCAGCGAGGTGTCCGCCTTTCACGAGAATGGCCGCCTTTGTCAGTGATGAAATCGCCTTTGCCGCATCTATCATTTGTTCTCTGTTTGTGATTTGCGAAACGCCTGAAAGTGCTGCCGCCTCAGGGAGATTCGGCGTGATGACGTCTGCCAGCGGAAGCAGCACTTTAATCAGAGCCTTTTCAGCGGATTCCTCCAGAAGCCTGTGGTTTGAGGTAGAGATCATGACAGGATCAAGGACAATGTTTTTGGCATGATATTTTGACAACCCGTCTGCAACCGCCTGTATGATACTGGCGTTTGCGAGCATTCCGATTTTGACGGCGTCAGGGAAAATGTCTGAAAACACGCTGTCCATTTGTGTAGTGACGAATTCTGGCGGAGGCGTATGTATTGCCTGGACGCCCATGGTGTTCTGCGCGGTCAGCGCGGCGATGACGGTCATGCCATAGACCTTGTGTGCGCACATTGTCTTCAGATCGGCCTGAATGCCAGCCCCTCCGATGGAATCCGAGCCTGCGATTGTCAATACTGTCTTCATTGTCTAATGCTCCAGAGTTATTGTTTTGAATCCCGCTGAATGTGCGCCTTTAAGGGCGTAGGGGGCATCTTCATATACAATTGTGTTTTCAAGCGTTGTGCCAAGCATTTCCAACACTTTCAGAAAGGCTTCGGGAACATGCTTGTCCATGCCGATGTCCATTGTGGAGACGATAAAATCGAAGCACTCCAAGACGCCGTGCCTTTTCAGACATGCCTCAATGCATGAGTGCTCACTCGCGGAGAACAACGCCATTCTGACGCCGCGATTGTAAAGCTCCTTGACGAAATCAGCCGCGCCAGGATAAAATTGTGCCTTCTCCGTATAGACGCTGCGTATCATCTCGATAAGTTCGCTCTTGATGACTGAAGGTTCCTCCTTTAGACCCATACGCGTCTTCATGTACCTTGAGCACTCGTCTAGTTCCATTTCTTTGACCTTCTCACGGATGTCTGGCGGTGGTTCGAGGCCCTTGCTCCTAATATAGTCAAACGGAAGGAGATCCCAAAACTTTTCGCTGTCAAGCAGCGTCCCATCCAGATCTACTATTGCTCCAAGCGTCTGTTTCGTAGTGGTTTTAGTTGATTTTTCTTCTGTATTGTTCATTGTGTTTTAGCGAGAATCAGAAGAGACTCACGAGAGAGTCTATCTCCTCGTCGGTGGTGAGATTAGTGACGGCGAGACGGACGACATGCGTGAACTCGTCCCAATAATGCATGTCAAAGACAGGCGTGATGCGGTCAAGCACATCAGGCGGAATCACGCAAAAGACCATGTTAGTCTCCACATTGTAGAAGATTTCGACGCCTTTGGCGCGCAGTTTATCAGCCAGCCGTTTTGCTGTTTTGTTGGATTTCACGGCGTTTTCAAGCCAGACGCCTGTCTCCAGAAGATATTCAATCTGGACCCCAAGGAACTTTGATTTGTCAAGGTGCTGCATGGACTGCTTCTGAATGTAATCGAGATGCCGAGCGAACTCTTTGCGCCTAAAAACGACCATCTCGCCAAACATTGCTCCAGCTTTCGTTCCGCCGAATGAGAAGGCATCCACGTCAGTTCCCTCCAGCATTTCAGTCAAATTGGACGATAGGGCGGCGACTGCGTTGGAAATTCGTGCACCATCGACATACACATACATCTCTTTGGCGTGAGCGTAGTCACAGATGGCCTTGATTTCAGGAATGGTGTAAACGGTTCCAAACTCTGTTGGTTCGGTGATGACAATGACTTTTGGGCAGTATTTGTACTTTTTGTTCTTCTTGAGAAGTCTATCTAGGAGCTCTGGTGTCAGTTTGCCATCGGGACTCTCAATGGAGAGAATCTTGTTGCCGAGAGTGTATTCTGTTGCGCCACATTCGTAGCAATTTATGTGCGTCTGTTCGCAACATAGGACGGTACTGAATCTGTCCAGCATCGCCTTGAGGGCAATGACGTTCGCGGCCGTGCCATTGATTGTGTATGTGGCGTAGATAGGGTCGTGAAAATACGATTGCATGAGCTCAACTGCATGAATGGAATGAGCGTCCTTGCCAGTGTTGCCGTCAACGGCTTCAGAGTTCACTTTAAGCATCTGCTCCAATATCTTGGAATCGACGTTTGTCCACACTTCACCACGAAAAGCCTTGCTTGCCATTGTTATCTTTGCTCCAAATTAAAGATAGAGGTAATTTCAAAACTTCCACCGAAATAGCCATTGCCTATTTTGCGCTAGTTTTGAAATTACCTTTTTTTATAACTAATTGCCCTTGATATTCAGATTGAATTTTGTATAATTCTAGTGGTTATGACTGTTTTCATGACCATTTTCAAGATTATGGATAATATAACATCAGATGATACTAAATCCACAGCCGTTCTGAAATTAACGGATGAAGGAAGAGTACTTCCTGGAAATCCGCTGACGGATGAGGATGTCGCATCCTTCAAGATTGAGAATTGCGAACTCATCTCAAAGCTTGGATCGGGCGGGATGGGGGCTGTTTTCCTTGCGAAACAGACTCAGCTGGATAGACTTGTGGCGGTAAAATGCCTTAGGCTTGACAGTTTAGGGCAGGGGCCATTGACCCAAAAACTGGCCATGGAGGCTGTAACTATGGCCGCGCTGAACCATCCAAACATCGTTGGTTGTTATGATGTCAAATTCGATGATAAATATGCTTTCATAATCATGGAGTTTGTTCCTGGTGAGACCAGTGTCAAGGATTTGGTGATAAGATGCAGAAACCTTCCAGAAAGCATTGTAGTCAAGATTCTTATTGAGGCCATTAACGGTCTAATGTACATTCATGGTAAAGGATATGTCCACCATGATTTGAAGCCTGCCAACATTCTGATTTACAGTGAAGAGAACATAATTGGGAAGAAAGCTACTGAGATATTTGATTCGCCAAACACTAGAATCAAGATATGTGATTTTGGAATCGCCAGCAAAAGCACAGGAAAGAGTGTTACTGACAATGATGGCAATGTTATCGGTTCTCCGAATTATATGGCCCCAGAACAGCTCACAGCACCTTTAAAAGCTGATTTCCGTTCAGACATATATGCTCTCGCAGGTACAGCTTTATATATGCTCACAGGTAAACCTCCTTTTGACATTTCTAATCAAGTGCTTCTCATGGAGTGTAAACTTACGATGGACTTGCCGTCACCGATTCAAGCTGGCGTAAAAGTCTCGACCATGCTCTCACAAATCATCGCTAAAATGGGTCGGCTTGATCCTGACGAAAGATATCAGAGCTATAGTTCTCTTCTCAATGATCTCACAGAGTTGCAGGAGCGACTGATAGCTGACTCCAACATTGGTTTTACCGCAAGGAAAGCCTCTTTCTGGAAACGTATTAGTCTTATAACTTTTGGATTCATTCTTATCTTTTGTGGTTATTTTGTAAATCAGTTTGTGAATGACAATTTCTTTAAAGTGAAGATGATTTCCTTCACCGATTCACCTGGTTTTTGGTCTGGAGATATAGCTCAGTGGAATATTGAGCAGAAGAAGGAGCAACGAGATACTTCGATGGTCATGTGTGCATCATTGTTAACCACTCCGATTTCGTTAAAATATCCAATAATGCCTGGTCAGGACATTGACATTGATGTTAAACTTGTAGGTGCAGGAAAATCAGTCTTCTCAATCAAAGATGATGCTAATTTAGATATGCAATTGACTTGGTCTAGTTCTGATGGGACTACGATTAACGCTTCCCTTATCTGTAATGATAAGGTTGATCCCTCTTTAGCTGGCATTTCTTCTGGAAAAGATTGGCACTCCTTGAGCTTTTCTATTTTAAGATCTGGCATTATGCTTTATGTTGACGGTGATATGAAATACATGGCTACAATCCCGTACACGGGTCGCTCAACTTTCTCTGTTCAAACAGACATCAATGGTGCTGTTCAGCTTAAACACTGCTATGTTTATACAAACAAGCGGAATAAAGTCATCAATCAATGACTCTTCAAATTAGCTGAATTTTTTGTGTTTTAATATGTCTAATTTTCTTAATCAACAAGGTCGTAGTTATATCCTTGCACCCATGGCTGGCTACACTGATTTGCCATTTAGAAGATCTTGCCGTGCCCAAGGTGCTTATTACATGTTCACTGCTTTGATTGATTCTGGTGCATTAGTTCACGGTAATAAGGAGAATGAGAATATTCTTAAACGTGGGGACGATGAACCATGGTTAGGCGTTCAACTTCTTGGCAGCATCGAAAATGACATTGTTCGTTCTGCAGAGATACTTGACGACATGAACTTTGATCTTATTGATTTCAACATGGGTTGTCCAATGCAAAAGGTCACAAAACGTCCCGCTGGTGCAGCTCTCCTTTATCCTGAGAATCATAAACTCGCTTTTAAATGTGTTGAACTTATACGTACTAAAACTCATAAACCTTTTACTGTAAAAATTAGAATTCTAGATTTTAACGATCCTAAACCAACTATTGATTTTTGTAGCCACCTTCAAGATCTTGGTGTTGATGGCATCACAATTCATGGACGTCTCACTAAAAGTATTTATTCTGGCCCTGTAGCAATATCAATAATCGCAGCTGTTCGTGAGTCTCTTTCAATTCCTATCATCGCTAATGGAGGCATTTTCTCACTTAATGACGCAGATTCTCTTTCTAATTTAACAGGTTGTGATAGACTCATGGTTGCTCGTGGATCAATAGGGAATCCATGGATTTTCCGTGAACTTATTGATTGTTCTGATTTTAAACCTAGTAATGATGAAATTTGTAATGTTATGAGAGAGCATATTGAAGGTATGGTAGATTGTTATGGAGAAAGAACAGGGCTTATTTTGGCTAGAAAGATTTGTACAGCTTATCTTCATGGGCGTGGTTATCGTAAAGAGTATCGAGTTCGTGGAAGCCAAATGTCAACTCTCTCTGAGTTTCTAGAAATCATCCATGATTTGAAAGTTGAAGGTCCTGTTGGATAGTTTCTTTTATTCGTCCTTAACTTCCTGTATTCCAAAGAGTTCTATTGTATATAAAGGATTGTTTTATGATAAAACTATACTATACTACAATATATTATAATATACTAGAGTATAGTAAATTAAACTATAAATAAACGATAGAAGAAAAGAAGAGATGGAAGATGTGATAAGAGAGTGAAATTGTGTAAGATACGAGAAGAAAAATTAGGAAATTAGGGTGGCCAGAAAGGATGATAAGAAAGAAGACTGGATAGATTATAAAAATGAAAAAGAGGGGAAAAAGGAGAGAAGGTATTGAAAAAAAGGGATATTATATTATAATATAGTAAAAGGATGGATAAAGATTATGAATCTAGAGCATTTAGGTTTTCTAGGACATAATGGGTTGAGGGAAATAAAGTATTAAAATTAGGGATAATAAATGGCAGTTCAGACAGAAGAGATAGATAAACTGTTCAAAGAGCAGGTATCGCGGCTAGAGCTGTCGCATTTTCTGATTTTATACTGGGCAGCTGAGAGCGAGGGAATGGAGCTCAAATACAATATCACGAATCTTTTTGACGATTTGAAGTCTGCAGGGATAACAAGGACGAAGCAGACGGCTGTTGCGGCAGTGATGGCACTTGCAACATTGTGCTTTGTGGATCTGCGGGAAGAGCATAATAGAAAGAACATATATATAACACGTTTCGGGGCAAAGGCTCTGGAGGCGATGATAAAGAACAGTGTGTTCAGCAAAATAGAATCAACATACATAAGGGGACGCAAATGACAATTGGCATCGGTGGTGCAGGCTCAAAGATTGCGGCGAAACTAGACTCTAACGCGACATTGATAAATGTCTCAGCGACAGAATTGAACAAAGTCCAGGGCGGTAGCAAAAAAATCGTGGCTCAAGTTAGGGCAGAACACGGCCAGTTCAGAGGTTCTCGGAAGAACCGCGAGATTGGCCATGACGCTTATCTTGCGATGAAGCGTGAGATTCAGGAGCTGATGAAAGGCGAAAAGATATTTAGTTCGACAGGTGGCGGCACTGGCAACGGAATCACGTCAGGCATACTGGAAGATTTGGCTAAGATGCAGGATGTGCCTCTGTCGGAAAAGACTTTCTTCGGGATAGTGCTGCCATACGCGAAACTTGAGACGAGCGAATTTGTCAGCAATACGATTGAGTTTCTAACGGGACCGCTAAATGACGCTATTGTAAGCGGTAACACAGGAAACATAGTGTTGTTCAGCAACAAACGTAAATTCGAAGAAGAGATATCAGAAGAGAAATACAACGAGATGCTTGTCGAATCGCTCAAGACATTCCTTGCGGTTCCTGACAAGAATGACAGATTCAAATTGCTTGATGGTCATATAGACCATGAAGATTTCTCTCTATACATTTCAAAGTCATATTTCAACCATTTTACATACTTTGAATTTGATCCATCAAAGGATTTTGGCAAACAGCTTAACGATAATCTCAACACGTTGCTATTGCCGCCAGAGTCGCCTATCGAGGCACTATTCCTGTTGGAAGTGCCGAAGAACGGCGATCCTACGATGTTCTACGAAATATTGAAATATTTTGTCGGATTGAAAGTCTCTCCAGTTTATAGCGTTGTGGAGAATCCAGAGCTAAGGAAACCTGCCGTGACTGTCTCATTGCTCTATTCAAGGCAGCCTGCGGAGCTAGTTGAGGATTTCAACAGAATAAGCGAGGGATATGTGCAGGCGAAGGTTCAGAAGACCATAGAGCAGAATGTATCATTGCCAAAACTTGAGGTGAATCTTGAGGAGGAAGCCAAAAAAGCAGCGAAGAGCCGTGGCGATGTTAATGACGATGTTCTCGCGACGTTGAGAAGACTTGGGAAACTGTAATACAAAGGCCCTATATATTAAAAGGTATATCAAAAGAGCGCAAAGCGAATCATAAGAAAAGAGATTGATGGATAGTGACAGCGCAAATAGCAAAATAACTCCTCAGAGCAACGTGACGAACATAACGACGAACATCACGAAAGTTTCTGAGAGATTATACTTATCAAGAGATAGGAAGGTCAACTATCGTGATATAAAGATAGCTGCCACAAGCATGCCCTACAAAATGGGTAACATGGTGGCAAGAGGAGCGGAAAGCGTACTGTATAGCGGAACAGTTGAAGGGTATCCAATATGCATAAAGGCGGTTCGTAACTCATTGAACAAATGGATAGGAGACTCTCAAACTCGAAATCAGAAAGAGAAGTTGGACAACGTCGCCTACAGGACAAAAGTCAGACACATAAATAATGAGTATGACATATCGAAAATGTTATACGGTGATGGAGAACTTCCTGTAGTCCATATATATGCGCTTCGCAAGGTGAAGAGTTTTGGTATTGAGCTTGGGTATGACCTTATAATGGAACCTCTTAACGGACACGACCTTGCGGACAAGATTTTGGGAAAGAATCTTAATCTAGAAGACAAAATAAACGTCTTCATGCAGGCTCTTATGGCACTTGACTATGTACACAAGCACAAGATAGTCCACCTTGACATAAAACCATCCAACTTCATGATGAACAACGACAAAGTGAAGCTCTTGGATTTCGGAGTGTCATCAACGCTAGGCTTCAGACCGACGGCCATAACAGGAACAGGAGGTTATCTTTCGCCAGAGCAAATCTGCAAGGAGAATGTTGACGAAAGGACGGACATCTTTGCGATGGGATTGACGTTCTGCGTTTTCTTCGGTGGAAAACAGTTGAACCAGCCACAGTCAGACTTGATGCTCAAGCAGACTAGGATAGAGGCGAAGTATCATCTTGAACATGATGAGAAGTCAGTGATAGCGGACATTCCAGAGCTTTCAGGGATGCCGAGAATCGCTGAAATCATAAGAAATTGCTCGATTCCGATGAGGGAAAGACGTCCTGCTAACTGCGGAGTGATTATCTCTCAGTTGATATCAGCTGCCGCTGCGAGCAATATAAAATTGGAGAAGCGATAGTCCGTTAAAATTGGACTGGGAGGCATCTGTCTGAAAGATGGGCAAGAGGGCGGAAAAAATCTGGATAATTGCAGGGGAGGCTTCTGGTGACCTATACGGGGCGGAACTTGCGAAGGAGCTTATGGCGGCGCGTCCTGGCATCACAGTGTCTGGGATGGGTGGTGCCGCTATGAAGGCTGCGGGAGTCCGTATAATAGTTGACTCTACTGAGTTGGGCATAGTCGGAATAGTAGAAGTATTTAAGAAGATTCCGTTTTTTATAGGTTTGCTCAAAAGGCTGTCGAAGCAGGCGGTGGAAGAGCGTCCTGATGCCGTTGTTCTCATAGACTACCCTGGGTTCAACATAAGGTTTGCTGAGCGGCTGCATAATTCTGGAATTCCCGTGGTCTATTATATAAGTCCGCAGGTCTGGGCCTGGAAGAAAGGCAGGATTCCCAAAATTGCTCGCAATGTCAATAGGATGCTGTGCATATTTCCTTTTGAGCCAAAGGTTTATGATGGCACTGGTCTTGACGCAGAATTTGTGGGACATCCACTGTTGGAGATATTGAAGACATACCGTGAAAAGGCCCGTGGCAACCGCGATGACAAACTTGTGCTTCTTTTGCCTGGCAGCCGCTCTTCGGAGCTTAAGGCTCTTGTGGGGACGCTGGTCAACACAGCAACGTTGCTTTTGGAGAATGACCCGTCCTTGCGTTTTGCGATGCCGTTGCCACGCGAGCGCACGAAAACTCTTGCGGAGTCTTTGATGAGAGGCATGGATGTGCCCAAGCGTACACTTGATGCGATTGGAATCAGTGTTGGAAACACGCGAGAACTCATGACCAAGGCATCATGCGGAATTGCTGCAAGCGGCACGGTCACGGTCGAGTCTGCTATTCTTGGTCTTCCATTGGTGGTGACATACAAGGTGAATTGGCTGAGCTACCAGTTGGCGAAACGGTTGGTGAAGCTGCCGTACATAACCATTGCAAATCTTGTGACAGGGAAATGCGTTTATGAGGAACTTCTGCAATATGATGCAGTTCCCGAGAAGCTTTCTGCGGCCCTCGTCAAGATATTGCCTGGAGGTGAAAGGCGCGAAGAGGTTGTTGGAGGCATAGCGGAATGCGTCAAGCTTCTGGGCGGCGAGAGTCCTGTGAGCAGAAAAGTGTCGGAGAAAGTTTTGGAAGTGGCAGAAAAGGAGAATTAAGGGTAATGTCTTTTCTGGATTCAAATGACGTTGGCGTGACGGTGCTAGGCAGTGGTAGCAACGGCAACGCCACGCTTATACATTGCGGCAGGCAGGCGATAATGATAGACGCTGGCTTCTCGTATAAGGAGTTGAAATCTAGAATAAAGACTTGCGGTCTTGAGCAGTTGAACATCAATGGCATTTTGGTGACGCACGAACACACGGACCATATCCATGGGGTGAGGCTATGTTCGGAGAAACTGGAGGCCCCTGTATATGCGACAAGAGGATGCGCGGAGGCGATTAGGCAAAAGGACCCCAAAATGGGACAGATGGCTACATTCGCGCCTGGCGGTTCGTTTGAGATAGGCGACTTCACAATCTGTCCGTTTTTGGTCTCACATGACGCAAATGAGCCTGTCGCCTTTTCGATTTTCTGCCATGATATAAAGATAGGAATATCCACTGACGTTGGATATGTCAGTTCGGGCGTTGAATACAGCCCTAGAAAATGCGTCATGCTCGTGGTGGAAAGCAACCACGACTTGAACATGCTTGCCGCGTCGCAGCGTCCATGGTCTCTGAAGCAACGTATCATGGGACGTCAAGGGCATTTGAGTAACAGCGCGTCTGGACAGCTGCTTGAGCGAATTGTTGCTGAGAACACTCATGATGTTGTCTTGGCGCACATCAGCCGTGAATGCAACACAGTCGAAAAAGCCCATGACACGGCGGAGGCGGCTCTTTCGTCAATACGGCGTGACGACGTATGCCTTTCCGTTGCAGAACAGGAAGTCCCGCACTCTACCATCTGGCATCATTTTTAGATTTTTGAATTGGAAGTTTGGAATTAGGTCATTAAAGGCTATATTACATTAAAATTTAAAGACTTTTTTAACAATAAACAATAACCAAGGAGATTCCAAATGCGTTTAGGAAGAGTTCTCGCCTCAATGGCGGCAATCGGCATCTGCGTTGCTACAGCAGACGAAATCAAGCTTGTTGACGGTTCAGTGATCAACGGAAGCGTGCAGCAGGTATTCGAAGGCAAAGTCAAAATCAAGACATCATTCGCGGGGGATCTTGAGATTGACCAGAAGAATGTCACCTACATTAAGACAGACGCGCCAGTCAATGTCGCGACCGCCGATGGCAAGATGAGTGGAAAGCTTGGCGAAGACGGTCTTCAGGGACAGACGGCTCCAGTCGCCTTCGGCTCAATCACAGCAGTCTGGCCAGAAGGCGCGGTGGATCCCACACTTCCGAAGCCCCCAGAAGGACGCAAGTGGAAATATGAGGCGACTGTTGATATCGCTGGAAAGACTGGAAATACCGAAAAGGCGAGCTTTGGCGCTGGCTTCAAGGCCACACTCGAAGGTCCGCAGGACAAGCTCCTCCTTTACATCAACGGCAAACATGCACGCGACAACCATGTCACAACTGAAAAAGAGGTTGTCGGCGGAGCTGACTTCGAGCGCAGAATTTGCGAGTCCAGGCACTCATGGTACACAAGGGCCGAGTATGAATATGACCGCATCAATGACCTAGATCCAAGCATCACAGCCGCCGCAGGTTATGGTATTTATGCCATTGACAAGGAAGATTTCAAAGTTCGTCTCCGTGTTGGTCTCAGCTATGTTTATAAGGATTACATCAGCGACAAGGCCAACGATGAAAGTTTCGGCTTGGACGCCAACTACCATCATGAGTTGAAGCTCAAGAAGCTTCTCGGCATGAAGAACATCGGCGACCTCATCACAGATGTCACCTACACGCCGTCTCTTGAGGACATGAACGACTATCGCATCTACCATGAGACCACGCTTTCAATGCCTCTCGGCGGCTCAAAGATTTGGGCTCTCAGGCTGGGCGTCAGCAACGACTACTACAACCAAGTCTCCCCTGGCAGGAAGCACATGGACACCACCTACTTCGCGAAGCTAGTTCTCACATGGGATGAGCTCTTCATCTTCAAGAAATAATTAAATGCTGAAATAGATTGGCTTAAATCCCGCAGACAAAACACAATCTGCGGGATTTTTTGTTATTTGGAGGATAAAATGAACAAGAGAGTGTTATTACTGCTGGTCACCGCTGCGTTCTGCGTCTATGGTCAGAATCTGCTACTCAATCCGTCCTACGAATTTCATTCATTCCTAAACCATAGAAATGGCAACGCCGCGAATTTCTATGCCAACAGCGCCGCATTTTGGGACTGCGATTCCTATGGCGACATGACAGTGACTCGCGAAGCGCATGTCAAGGATGACAGGAGGCCGAGCTACTCTGTCCACAACATCGTCAGCGTAAATGCGGGAAAATCGTTTTATCAAGTGATGGCTTTGCCCGAAGTGGGACTTGCGCATGGTGACACCATTGCAATGCAGGTCTCAGGTTGGCAGAGCGTTGACGGTGCGGCGGCGGCAGTCGTCGAATTGCTGAAGATAGACAGTGAAGACGGAAC
>JAEEGL011476830.1_pt1 | contig 17092 bp, 11 predicted proteins | sample 9134231 | NCBI WGS metagenome assembly JAEEGL01 (sample SAMN16246548, study PRJNA631951) | gut metagenome | biome: gut microbiome; feature: rumen; material: fiber-attached | host: Bos | place: Iran: Karaj | collected 2018-10
GATCGTGTGGGTGTACGTGTGGTTCTCGTAGAGCCCGTACCAGGAGGCCGCTGCGGACACTGTGATCCCCGCTCCGGGGAGGACCTTGCCGGCCGCCGATCCTTTCGCCGGGGTCCAGCCTACGAGGTCGAACCCCGCCGCGTCGTATCCGTGCTTGGGTGTCGCGTAGGAGTAGGATTGTCCGGGGACCAGGTGCAGAACGGTCGCGGCGTCCTCTCTGTTGTAGAAGGACACGGCGCATGTGCTGAGGGTCCCGGCGGCCCACACGGCCTTGAGCTCGGTGTAGCTGTTCCCGCCGGCGTCGTAGAGGTATCCGGCCGGGTAGATGAGGTCTCCCGCGTCCCCGGTGCTGTTCCACCCCAGCAGGGTGAACCCTTCCTTCGTGACGCCGGACGCGGCCATGAGCGCCCCGTATCCCTCGTCCTTCATGACGGGGACCGCGAGCGCGGCTGTGGTGGTCCCGCCCATGGCGTTGAACGCGATGACCCCGACGTGCTGGAGGATGTCTGTGGTGTAGGTGGCGGCGGCGAGGACAGTAGACCTCTTCTGGAGCGTGTAGGCGGAGCCCAGCGCGTAGGTCGATTCGGCCCCGTCGTCGGTTATCCTCCACCCGGAGTGGTTGGCTACGTTGGCGGCCCCGGGAAGCCTGACGGCGGTCCCGAGCGGGCCGGCGCCGACCGTGGAGCCGCCCCAGGTGACGGTGCATTTGTTGGACGGGTCCATGTCCTGATCGTAGGCGGACAGGAAGAGGGTCCCTTCATACTGGCCGTGGCAGCCCACGAACCTCAGTTTCCAGAGGCCCACGTCGGACAGGGTGCCCGTGATCTCCACGTTGCCCGTTCCGTATTCGTATCTGATCGTGCAGTCGCCGAGGGAGTAGCCGTTCCCGGTGAGGTTGTCGGGGCTGCCGGTATTCAGCGTGATAGTGAATTTGGGGTAGGTGGTGCCACTCGGGTCGGTGACGTATATGTCGATGTTGCCGTCGGTGCTGTTGGGTCCGCTCGCGGCCCCGAACGCGTCCAGGAACGCCCAGAAGACGGAATCGTGCCCGCCCGTGAGGGTTCCGTTGCTTTCGCTCGATCTGTAGACGGCTTGGGTCCCGGCGGCCGCCAGGTAATGGGGGTTGGAATACTGGTTCGCATTCCCGTAGGTTATCTCTTCCCATTTGGCGATGTACTTGGAAGCCGGGGTTCCGAGGATCTGCGATCCCGGCGCGTACACGTGCGCGGGGTCGCCTTCTGCGTACCATCCGGCCAGCGCGTATCCGGCCCTGGCTATCTGCTCGTAGTAGGTTGTGTCGCTGCTCCCTTTCTCCGTAGGGAAGTAGAGCGTGGCCCCGGCGAGGGCCCTCTGGGTGTACCCCCCGCTCCCGCCGTTGGCGTCGAAGATGATCTCCCTGGCCCCGAGACCGTCGTCCCCGTAGGGCCCGGCGGCGTCCGATTCCGCGAGCGCGAATGCCGCCGTCGACGCGGCCAGTACGGCCAGGATTGCGATCGTGATCATAGCTGCTCTGCTCATGGTCCCTCCTTTCGGGGGCGGGCCCGGAGGCCCTTCCCCCTCAGAAGAAGTTTGTCACCCCCAGGAGCTCGCAGGCTCCGAGGACTATGGGCGCGATCCCTACGGGTATCAGGAGCGGGAAGCACCTGAAGTAGCCCAGAAGGGCCAGGATTATCCCGAGGGCGATGAGGGCCCAGGGGATCCAGTCGACAGGGCCGGCATCCTCCCAGACCGCGTACAGGGTCACCCCGTCGGTGCCGACGCTGATGGTGTCCCCGTTGCGGACCTCGGCCTCGCCGCCGGCCTCGTAGGACCATCCGGCGAGCTTCTTGCCGGCCTTCGACGCGTCCGGCTGCGAGACCTCGACGTCGATGGCTCCGGGGGACGGGTCGGCGGCCTTCTGGACCGCCAGGGTCTCGTCCCCGTCCGCGAAGGTTATGGGGTGGAGGTAGGACTCGGCCACCGTGACCGCCAGCGACAGCGGCACGGTCTGGTAGCCGTCCGCGCTCGCGGCGATCTCGACAGTATAGGTCCCGGCCGCCTGGGCGGCCAGCGTCAGCTTGCCCCCGGAGACGGTAGCGGTGATTCCGCCGGACGAGGGAGTGGCGGTGAACTCGGCCGCTGGGGACGGCCTGGAGGGGTCGAAGGCGGAGTACACGGCCTTCAGGGGGACCTCGGCGGTCTCCCCGATGGACATGGTCACGGCTTCGATCTCCTCCACCGTCACGGTGTTGAGAATCCAGTGGGACACCAGGCTCACGTAGCCGTTCGCGGGCACGGAGAGCGTGCAGGGGGCCGTGTGGTCCACGGTCTCCCCGTCCTTGCCGACCGTCCACTTGTCGAGGGTGTAGCCGAAGTTCGAGACGTCCGGGAACTCCACGGTGACCGCCTTCGCGGCCCCGGAGGTCCCCGTGACCGCCATCCTGGTGCCCTCGAACTCCCCGCCGCCCACGCTGTTGATGAAGTAGATCACGTGGGTGTAGGCGCCCGCGGAGGTCGCGGTGACCTGGACGTTCAGGGGCGCGCAGGAGTATCCGGCCACGGATGCGGAGACGGTGAAGTGGTAGTCCCCTGGCTCCGCCGCGCGGAACCTGACCGAGTACCCTTCGACCGAGACCTCGAGGCCGTCGCTGACGGCCCCGGCCGTGAACGATGCCGTTGCGGTCGAGCTGCTGGGGCTCAGGACGGCGGTGACGCCGATCGTCTCCCAGGCGCCGGCCACGCACTGCGCCTTCAGGACACCGGAGACCTCGCCGTCGGCTGTCACCGTAGCGGTGTTCGATGACGCCGCGTCGGAGTCGTCCGCGGGGCCGGCGAATACCGCGATCAGGGAGACCACGACGGCCAGCGCGATGGCGAGGCGGTCGCTCACAGTCTCACCCCGAAGTCGACCCAGCCGAGAGCCCAGACGGCCCCGACGACGATGACGGCGGCGCCCGCGACGATGAAGGCAGGGTGGAACCTGAAGCCCACGAATGCCACTATCGCGCCGATGATGATGGCGATGACGGGGAGCCAGTTGAATCCGTTGTCCTCGTCCTCTTCGGCCTCCGCCTGCTCGGTCCAGTGGGCCTTCAGGGTCACGTTGCCGGTGGGCGCGTAAGTGCTCGAGACCTTGGTCTGGCCGGCGTACCAGCCGTCGAAGGCCATGCCCTCCTTCACGGGGGTGGGCAGGGTAAGCGCGGCGCCCCTGTAGGTCATGGTCAGAGTCTCCGCACCGTTCACGGTCCCCCCGTTGGCGTCCAGGGTGACCGTGTAGATGGGCGACCACTGGGCGAAGAGGGTGACGTTCTTGGTGGGCGAATAGGGGTTCTGCACCTGGATTCCGCTGTCGTACCATCCGACGAACGCGAATCCCGCTTTCACAGGCTCGGGCAGCGCCAGAGGCGTGCCGGAGTAGGTCATGGTCTGGGTGCTGAGGGTCCCGCCGTTGGGGTTCAGGGTGACCGTGTAGTTCGGCTGTATCGCGGTGACGGTGAAGGTCTTCGCGGAGTGCGATCCGGCCGCGTCGTAGACGTCGGCAGTGACGGTGATGGTCCCGGCCTTCGCGACGGTGCCGCGGATGTGCCCGGAGACGTTCTCCAGCCCGAACCCGGAGGTCGCGCCGGTGAGCCAGACGACGCTCGGCTCGGACTTCAGGTCGACCCATCCGCCGACGGTCACGTACATCGTGCCGGCGTTGTAGGCGTCCGAGGCCCACTGGTTCAGGGTGCTGAGGGGCGCGGACTGGCTTCCCGCGCTGGGGATCCAGTGGGCGTACAGCATCTCGCTCGCGCTCGGGGTGTAGGGGCTCTGGGCCCTCTCTCCGTCCACGAGCCAGGTGTACCATCCGCCGAACGTGAATCCGTTCCTCGCGTCGGGGTCGGGCAGCACCAGCGGGGTGCCGGTGTAGGACAGCGCGAGGCGGCTCTGGCCGTCCACGGTCCCGTCCACGGCGTTCAGGATGACCGCGGTGACCGATGCGATGGTGAAGATCTTCTGCTCGTGGGTGCCGTCCTTGGCGTAGACTTCGGCCGTCACGGCGACGGTCCCCGCCTTCGAGAGTGTCCCGGACAGCGTGCCGCCCGCGGCGGTCAGCCCGAATCCGCCGGTGCATCCCGCGATCTCCACGGCCCCCTCGGCGGAGGCCACGCTCACGGACCCGCCCGCGGCGACGTAGAGGGTTCCCGCGTTGTAGGCTTCGGTGCTGGTGAGGCTGAGGCCCGCCAGGGGGTTCGAGGCGCTTCCGGTCTCGGCGATCCAGCGGGCGTAGAGGGTGGTCCTGCTTTCCGGCGCGTAGGGGCTCTGGGCCTCGGCGCCGCCGGCCATCCAGTCGTACCAGCCGCCGAACTCGAAACCGTTTCTTGCGTCGGGGTCGGGCAGCGCGACCGGCGTGTCGGTGTAGGTCAGGTAGGCGAACTCCTCCCCGGCGATCTCCCCGCCCATGGCGTCGAGCTCGACGGTTATGGGCTGGACGGAGAAGATGGTGAGGCTCCTGGTCGCCCCGGTGGAGACGTCCTCGGCGGTGACCGTGATCTCCCCCGCCTGGGTGAGGGTCCCTCTGAGGGCGCTTCTGAAGAGCGTGTCCTCGTAGTAGCCGGATTCGATGCTGAGCCCGTAGCCCTCGTCGCATCCGGTGATGGCCACCTCGTCCGTGACGGACGCGGTCAGCATTACGGGCGAACCCACCTCGACGTAGATGGTCTCGGCATCGAAGGCCTCCTGGACGCTTGCGTCGAGGCTTGTCAGCGGGGCGGAATTCGAGCTGCTGCTGTCGAGGGCCCAGTGGGCGTAGAGCACATAGTAGCCGTCGTCGAAGAGTATGCCGTGGGGGTTGTCCCAGGGGGTGTCGATTGCGAGCCTGCCCTCCCCGCTGTAGGGGGAGTCGTACCAGCCCAGGAACGTGTGGCCCTCCCACGTCGGGACCGGGTATTCCAGCGGGATTCCCTTGTATAAGAGCGCCGCGGACTGCTCACCTCCGACGGATCCTCCGTTCGCGTACAGGATGACAGGGGCCCAGTCCAAGAAGAATGGGTACAGTGTCGCATCATACGTCGGCGTGTACGGGTTGGGGACAGTGGCATACCATCCTGTTTCCTCGCCCCAGCCTACGAACGTGGTATGGTACTCGGAGAGGAGGGCAGGGAGCTCAAGGGGAGTCCCTTCGTAGGTCAGGATCCCGTAATCCCCATGGTTGCCCAGCCCGACCACGAAGGTGCCCGGAGCCACGATTGTGAACGTCCCGCCGCTCCTGCTTCCGTCGGTGACGGTGACGGTTATCGTGCCGGCCTGCGAGATCGTCCCGGCCAGCTCCCCGTCCTCGACGGAGAGCCCGAAGCCTTCGGTGCATCCCGTGATCGTGGCATTCTCCGTGGAGTCCACGCTCACGGCCCCGCCGACGGCCACGTAGATCGTCGAGGCGCCGAGAGCTTCCTGCGCGTCGCAGAACAGGGTTTCCAGCGGGGTATGCTCGCCGCCGGTTATCAGGGCCCAATGGGCGTAGAGGATCGTGTCGGCGGTCGGCGTGTAGTGGTAGGATACGCCGGTCCCGCCGCTGGGTTCCGTGAACCATCCTAGGAACCTGTGCTCTTCCCATTCAGGAAACGGCAGCACCAGTTCGTTCGAGAGGTAGCCCAGCCAGTCTATGTCGGCCTTCCCCCCGTTGGGGTCGAGCATCACGGAGTAGGTAGGCTGGACGGCGTATATGTCCGGCATCAAAAGCCCGTTCTCGGCGGATTCCGTATCGTAGTTTATGTGCCCGGGCTTGGTTATCATCCCTACCAGCGCGCCGTTCGACACGGCCAGCCCATAACCCTCGGAGCATCCGGTGACCGCCGTCCCGTTGGCGGGCTGTATGTCCACGAGGGCCCCGACGAAGGCGTATATCTTATCGATTTGTGACGCCTGCTCGGCGTCCATCCTGACGGTGCTCATGGGATCGGAGGCGGTTCCGCCGCTCGCCACGGTCCAGCGGGCGTAGAGGTGCAGGTCCCCGTCGTCGTCGACCTCGGTCGGGACGAACGGGCTGATCACTCTCTCCCCGCTCCCCGTGAACCATCCGAGGAATCTGAGCCCTTCCGTCGCCGGCTGCGGCAGGTAGAACTCCCCTCCCTGATACTCGGCGCATACTTCGGTGGACATGCCATGGAAGTAGATGATATTGGGGAAGACCAGGGAGTGGATTATGAAAGACCTCTCGTCCCCGCCCTGGGCGTCGGCCACGGTGACGGTGACGTCCCCCGCCTTCGTCAGCATCCCGGCCAGACCGCCGTTCATGGTCACGGAGAGCCCGAATCCTGCGGTGACGCCGGTGACGGAGTATCCGCCCTGCGGGGCCACGTTCACGGGCCCTTTGACGGAGGCGTAGAAAGCTCCGGCGGCGCAGGCGTCGAGGGCGCCGGCATCGATCGAGGGGAGGGCGTAGTACAAGGAGCCCGTGAAGGCGAGCTCCCAGTGGGCGTAGAGGGTGGCGTCCCCTTCGGGATGGTAGTAACCCTCGAACAGATTGACGGGATTCCCGCCGTCTCTCTGGTCGTACCACCCGGCGAACCTGTATCCGTACCTGGACGGCTCGGGGGGCGTCATCGGCCCTCCCTCATACGAGTACGGATCGTACTCCTCTTGGACAATCGCTTCGCCGCCGTAATCTTCGCCGAAATCGCCGCCGTTTGCGTCGAGCGTGATTGTGCAGGCTTCCGTCGTCACCCACAGTGCTATCAGGGTGACGTCGGAGGTCGGCACGAGTTCGTCGCCGTCCCACCACAAGCTCTGCGTGTAGCGTCCGTAATAGTTGTCCAGCGCGTAGTCCTCGTCGGAGAGGAGCATGTTCCATCCGTTGAAAGTGTAGCCGCTCCTGGTCACCGCGGGAAGCTCCAGCGGCTCCCCGCTGAAAGTCAGGGTCTCGCTTTCGGCGGCTCCCTTGTCGCCCGCCGGGGTCCCGCTTTCTATGGTCCCCCCGTTGGCGTCCAGCGTGACGGTGTAGGTCGGCTGGGGGCCCGTGAAGATGATCGTCACGGTGACGCCCCCGCCCACGGCGCGGCTGTTCTGCGTGTTAATATTTATGTCGCCTCCGGGGCTTCCCGTGCCCGCGGTGAAGGTGAAGGTGCCGACCTTCACGGCCGGCCCTGCGATCTTGTGGCTGTATTGATCGTAGTAGAGCCCGAACTCATCCGCGTCCGGGGCGCTGAGGATGGTGATATAATCGCTGCCAGTCAGCTCGAGGGGGCTGCCGGCCCTGAGATAGACGGTGCCGTTGTTGCAGAGCACGTCGATGCTCGTGCAGAGGGATGTCAGAGGTTCGTCCGCGGTCCCGCAGTTCATGGTCCAGTGCGCGAACAGGGTGCAGCTCGCGTCCGTGGTGAAGGGGCTCGCGGCCTCCTCTCCCCCGTAGACTTCGGAGTACCAGCCGTCGAACTCGTAGCCGAACATCTGTGGCTCCGGCAGGTCCAGCGGCGTGTCGGTGTAGGTCATGTCGGGGATCGGGCCGCCGCCGTGGAAGCTGACGGTGTACCCTACGAAGGCCCAGCTTGCGTAGAGGGTGACGTCTCCGGTCGGGTTGTAGACTCCGAGGATCCTGGTGCCCTCCCCGTTCGGCTCGGTGTACCATCCGAGGAACGTGTGCCCGTCCCGCGTTGGGGTTTTGAGGAGCAGGCCGGTGCCAGTGTAGGTGTAGTCGTGGGTTGCCGTCCCTTCGATCAGGCCGCCCTGCGCGTCGAGCGTGACGGTGTAAGGGCCGGCGGCGTCGGACTCCGGCACGGCGAATCCCGATGCCAGAGTTATGAAGGCCGCGAGCAGCGCGGCCAGAACGATGAAGCTTTTGCGATTCATTTGTAAATCACCTCATAAAGGTCCTCCCCGGGGGGAGGGTTGGGGTCATGCCCCTCGGACCACCATCCCTATGACCGCCAGGGCGATCCCGGCGACGATGCAGATGAGGCCCAGGTCGGTCCTCCCGTAGTAGTACAGGACGATCCCGGCGATGACAAGGGTGGCGGGCAGGAAGACGAACGCCAGCAGGGTGGCCGCCAGTATGAACGGCAGCAGTATGACGAGCGCCGCCAGGACGACGACGATCATCCCGATCTGCATCCAGTCCATCGGCTCGCCTCCTCGGGAGCGTTTGTCAGGCTGTCGATCCATCCGGCGGGGTCTATCCATCCCAGGGCCCAGGCGGCCCCGAATACGGCGATGATGGCGCCCGCGACGACTATTGCTGGGTGGTAGCGGTATCCGATGACGGCTATGACGGCACCGATGGCGGCGACCGCTATCGGGACCCAGTCGATGGACTGCCCCTCCGATTCTTCGGTCTCCTCCTCTTCCTCTTCCTCCCCCTCCGCGTCGGCGCACGGAAGCGCGAACGCGGCGAGGATGGCCAGGAGAGCGGCGAGCGCGGCCAGGTACTGGGCCTTCATGAGCTCGCCCCCACGATGGTGCACGAGGCCGAGGGGTTGTTCGTGAACTGGAGGACGTTGGCCACGTGCACGGTGACGGTGGCGTGACCCGCCTCGTATCCGGTCTTGGACGCGGTCAGGTTTATGGTGTAGTCCCCGGGGGCCGCGCTGGATGCTACGCTGTAGGTGATGTTGCCGCCGCTCACGGAGAAGCTCCATCCGGAGGGGCCCGTGGCGGTCACTGTCGCGTCGGACGGTGTCGTGGTGAAGCTGATCGTGTTGCCCGTGGACCCTTTGACCGCGCTCACGCTGTTGGAGACGTTGATTCCCACGGGATCGAGCGCGGCCGGCTCGGTGACGCGTACTTGGACTTCCGCGCTTCCGTTGGAGTACCCGGTCGCCGTCGCCGTGATCTGTATCCTGTAGGTGTTGCCGGGCGTCGCGTTCGCGGGCACGCTGTAGGTCAGCTTCCCGTTGCTCACGGTCGCCGTCCCCCATCCGCTGGGCATGGTTATGGTCAGGATCGCGCCGCTGGGCGTAGTCGATATGTTGAAGCTGTTGTTCTGGGACCCTTTCTCGGCGGACACGATGCCAGGCGCGGTGATGGTCACTTCGGGGGTCGCCGGCGCGGTGACGTGCACGGTGACTGTAGCCTCGCCGTGCCCGTAGGATGCCTTGATTCCGGTGAGCGTTATTGCGTAGTCGTCCACTGGGGTGTTCGCTGGAACGTCGAAGGTGATCGTCCCGTTGTTCGCGGAGACGTTCCACCCGCTGGGCCCGGACACGGTCAGTGTGCTGTCCGAGGGGAGCACCATCACGTTGAACGTGTTGCCTGTGGACCCTCTTTCCGCGCTTATGTTGACCGGGGCGGAAATTCCGACCCTGCCGTTGAGATCCACGAAAGTGGCTATGAGGGTCAGGTCCTCGTTCACGGTGAATTCGTCGGGTATGTATCCGACCCAGTCGACGGACCATCCTACGAGCTGGTTGCTGCCGTTGGGGTTGACTATGATGTACTGCGTGATGTTGTCGTTCGTGTCCTTGATGTTCAGGCGGCCTATGCTGTCGAACTCGACGATCTCCCCGTCCGCGACGGTGAGGCTTGTAGCTGCCACCATTCCGCCGCTTCCGCCGCCGTAGTAGAACGCTCCTCCGTCGGTGGGATTGGCCACGAGGTCGACCCTGTGGGTGGTCCCGGACTGGCCGCCGGACTGGCCGCCGGACTGGCTCTCTGTCCAGTGGGCGTACAGCGTCCTGCTGCCGGTCGGGGTGTAGGGGCTGGTGGCCTCGTCTCCACCCGTCTGCTGCGTGTACCATCCGTCGAAGGTGTACCCGGATTTGGTGGGCGTCGGAAGGGTCAGCGCCTGGGTGCCGTCGTAGGTCATCGTGGACGGGCTTACCGTGCCTCCGGTGGCGTTGAGATAGATCGTGAATATCGGGTCCCAGCGTGCGTAAAGGGTCACATTGTTTGTCGGGGTGTACGGGTTGGGCGCCGGCGTCACTGCCGTCCCGCTCGTGTACCATCCGGTGAACCTGTATCCGCTCCTCGTGGCGTCGGGGAGCGTCAGACCGCTTCCGGTGTAGGTCAGTGTGATCGAGTCCTGGCCGTTGACTTTGCCGTCGTTGGCGTTCAGGGTGACCGTGTAGCTGACGGTCCCGGAGCCGACGCCGACTATGGTGATTGTGTGGACGTTGTCGCTGGTCTCCACGGCGGCGGTCACGGTTGTCGTCCCGGCTCTGGTGATGGTCCCGACGACGTTCTCGTAGTCTCCGCTCTGCTGGACGCTGAGCCCGTATCCGGAGGTGACGCCGAGGCCGGCGGTGGACGACAGGTCCCAATAAGTGACGTGGCCGGTAATGCTCACGGCCCCGCCGACGCTGACGTAAAAGGTCTTGTCGAGGGCGTTGGCCGCGGATACGCTGAGGCTGCTGAGGGGATTTGCCTGGCTTCCCGTCTGGACGGTTCCTCCGTTGGCGACGGAGATGATGGTGAAGGTTGTTGTCTGGTCGCTGTGGATATACAGGCAGGTGACGGTTACGGTCCCACTCTTGCTCAGTGTCCCTGACAGGTTGGTTTGAGAGACTGTCAGGCCGTATCCGGAGGTCACGCTGTCCACGATCAGCTCGCCGGTGGCCGTGATGCTTACTGTGCCCCCGGAAGTCACATAGAATGTCTTCCCTTCGGCCGAAGCAGTGCTGGTGCTGAGGCTGCTCAGGGGATTGTTCTGGCTCCCGGTCGCCACGTCCCCGTCGGAGCCGTTGGCGGCCATGGGGATGCACAGGCTGGACGCCAGGATGATGATGACCGCGGCCAACGCGGCCCATCTCGTGCTCACAGGCTCACCCCGAGGTCTATCCAGCCGAGCGCCCAGACGGCACCGACGGCGGCGATGGCGACCCCGGCAACGATGAAGGCGGGATGGAATCTGAATCCGACGACGGCCACGATCGCTCCTATCGCAATCAGGATGTAGGGCAGCCAGTTGAAGCCGTCCCCGCTCTCGGAGGCGTCGATCTTGATGACGTACTGCTTGACGTCGTGGGAGCCGATGTCCTTGGCCAGCTTGGAGTCTGAGAAGAGCCCTCCGTCGAATTCGGCGGTGCTGACGTAGTTCTCGGCGGTGTAGGTCTGCCCGCCGTGCTCCCATCCGATGGGGTTGATGGCGGTGATGCTCATCTTGTACGTGCCGTTCTCGGCGTAGGCGTGGACGGGGCGGTTTATGTCTCCCCCGTGCCCGGAGAGCAGTTCGGAGTATGCGGCCCAGCCCTCGGCCATGTCGGGGTCGGTCAGGGTCTGGCCGCGGTAGTGCTCCCAGCGCCCGTCGAGGACGGTGCCGTCCCCGAAGTCCCAGACGATATACAGGGCGTCGCTGGAGGTGTTGGTGAACTTGACGCGGAGTTCGTCGATGGTGACGTCCGCGCTGAGCTCCTCCTCTTCCGTGTCTTCTTCCCCGGCTGCCGATGCGGCGGGCATGATGGCGACGGCCGCCGCGACCATGGCAAAGACGGCCAGCAATGCGAGCAGCTTCGCGTTCATGCGCTGGCCCCCGTGATCTCGCAGGAAGCGGACGGGCTGTTGGTGAACATGAGCTCGGGCGCGACGACCAGGGTGTAGGTCGGATTCGCTTTGTTGTTGGCGGGGGAGGTCCCGGTCGCTCCCGCGGTGGTGGCCGTGCTGTCCGCGGAGCAGACGTTGAGGACGATCTCGTAGGTGCCGGCGGGGGTCGAGGCGGATGTCTTCAGGTTCCCGTGGGAGTCGACGCTGATGCCGTATCCGCTCACGAGGTTATCGGAGACGGTCGCCCCGTTGTATTTGAGGCTCTTGATGGTCCACGTCACGTTCGTCGGCCCGGCGGTCTGGGTGGTCTCGAAGGTCGAGGCGGTGCCCTGGATGCTGTAGACGTTCTCGGTGTTCGACGTCGCGATCTTCTCCTCGATGACGACGGTGACGTCCCTGCTTCCCGTGGATGTCCCTGTGAGGGTCTGGTGGAAGACGTAGGTGCCGGCGGCGCTGGGCTTGCCGGTTATCTTCCCGGTGGTCGCGCTGATGGTCAGCCCGATGTAGGAGGTCCCTGCGCTGGTCGCTGAGGCCCCGTTCTTGCTCACGGTGGTGGTGACGGTGCCGGTGGCCCCGATCGTGGGGACGGTGATCTTGGTCGTTCCTTTGATCGCGTAGACGGTGTAGTTCTGGGTGCTGACCGATGTCGGATCGGACACAGCGATGGTGACCGTGGTCGAGACGCTGAAGCCGGGGCCGTTGGGGGGCTGCATCACGGCGGTGACCGTGTACTCGGTCGCGGCGGAGGCAGCGGTCGGGGTCCCCGAGATCTTCCCTGTGCTGGTGTCGAAGTTGAGCCCCGCGGGGAGAGCCTTGTCGATGCTCCAGCCGGTGACGGTGGTGCCCGTCTTGCTGGTGACCGCGGGTATCAGGTCCTCGATGGCCATGTTGGTGATGGCGCTGATGTCGCTGTCGAAGGAGATCGCGTACTCGCTGACCTTGAAGGTGATCTTGTAGAAGACGCTCTGGTCGGGGTTGGTGGTGGTCCCCCTGACGGCGAGGTAGTAGTTGGTTCCGGTGTAGTCGCTGGGTATCGATACTTTGACCTCGCCGTTGGTTACCGTCGCGTATCCCGAGGAGGTCTGGCTGTATTTGCTCGGCGACACGCTCGTGCTGTTGAACGTGCTGGCGCTCGCGTAGACGCTGACCACCACGTCGTCCAGGTTGAACGTGGGGGCCCAGGTCCATACCATGCCCTTTCCGATGTCGATGGTGGCCTGGCTCGCCTCCGCCGCCTCCGATCCTTTGTCGGAGGCGAGCGCGGGGCCCACGGCGACCGCCAGCATCAGGGCCACGGCGACCGCGGACCAGATTTTCAGATGGCTTTTGCTTTCCATGTCTATCACTCTTTGAAAACAGATCGGAGGCCCGTGAGCCCCCAGAACGCGCCCCTCGCCGACGACACGATCCCCTCCAAGATCCCCGGCGCGGACGGTGCGCGGAACTCCGGCTCCCCCGCCGCGACCTCGGAAGAGCCGAGCGGGCGGGCGGCGGACGTGCTCTCGCACAGGACCCACCTCTTGCCGGACCATTCCCAGGCGAGGTCCGCCTCCGCCCCGGACTCCACGCCCACGGCTATGTGGACGGGGAAGTCGAGAAGTATGGCGTCGTATCCCATCGCCAGGAGGACCGAGCATAGGAGGACGGCGGTGTCTTCGCAGTCCCCTTTGTGGAGGTAGAGCGTCTGCGCCGGCGCCGCCCAGAATTCGTAGCGGCCGAAAAGCTCCCCGTCCCCGGCGTATTCGATGGCCGAGCCGACGAACCTTAGCGCGGCGAGCTTCCGGACGTTGTCGGGGTATCCCCCGGTCTCCGACAGGATGTGCGCCGCGACCGCTATGACATAGGGGTCATCGGGGTCTATGAGCGCGGTCGGCGCCGTTATCAGCCCCGTAGGGCCTCTTACGGCCCGGTCAGGCCCGGCTCCGTAGTAATCCTCGTCCGTGACGTTCAGGCTCAGGGAGCAAAGGCGCCCCCCGTTCCCGTCGGGTCCGGGGCATATCCAGACGAACTCGTCCGATCTCTCGGCGGAGTCCGCGGCGAGTTCCAGATGGTATCCGGGCGCAGGCGCCATCGCGGCCATCGCGCAGATGAAGGCGACGGCTCCGATGGTGGCGAGGATGGCGGCCGCGAGAGCGGCCCTCATGGGGCCGCCCCCAGGTTTTTGCAGAATCCCGGCGAGGGCCCCGCGGCCGCCGAGGAGCGCTTACGCCGCTCGCGGAAGTACCGGTCTGCGGCGTGGCGTTCCATAGACTATGACAGGTCGGAACCGCTTATATCCCCTCGAAAATGCGCCTTCCGTGCGGATGATGCGTCCGTGCGGATGATGCTCAAGAGTTTGTGAAGCGCACGCACTCTTGTGATGCAAAAGTTAAAGCTCAAATAGTATGAGCGCACGGATGCGGCATTCTGCGAGGTTTAAGTGCCGTCCGCCCGATTATCCCTCATGGAGCGCCCGCCTCGGGAAGGCATGATCCGGAACCTCGGCCGCCCGGGCGGTCTCCAGAAAAGCGCGCCGAGTCCGCAACCTCGCGCAAAGCGGGAGAGAGTACGGGTCTCTGTGCCGGGGGTGGTAATCGGCACCTGGAATTACAACCGCTGCCTCCTTGGGTGTCGACCTCTCCCTTACGTTTAAAGCCGTGCCTGGCCATCCTTCAGCCGCAGATCCCGGCGGGGCCACGGAGGTTTCACTATGGTTCTCTGCCGTTCATTCGATAGCTCGCGCGATGGGGAGGCGGCCCGATGTCCGCCATCGACGCTTTCTACGAGGCGTACACGTGGTACGCCATCGTGATGAGGGTCTTCGAGGATTCCTGCCGCCGTCTCATGGACGCGCCGGCCGACCATGACGAGAGGAAGGCGCTGGTCGACGAAAGTCTGGAGAGCGCCATGGAGGTGTCCGACGCCGTGGCCGATGCAGAGGACACGCTCCCTGATGCGATGGAAGAGGCGGGGGGAGACCAGGCGCTGGTCCGCCTGCTGACCCTCGCCGCCGACATCCTCAAGGAGGACGGCGCCAGGGCGGCTTCCTACGCCAACGCGGTCACGTCCCTCCGCATGGGCAGGTCGGCCCGCAAAGTCCGCAGCCCACGCCCGATCGCCAACCCGTTCGCCGGACTCGGGGAAAGCCAGGAAGCTCCCGGAGAAGAAGAGGATGCCGCCGATGAGCAGGAAGGCGGCGGGCCCATGCCCCCCGAAGGCGGTTCCGAAGGCGGAGACGATGAGGATTCGGGCGGCGATTCCCAGCCGGACGAAGACGATCCCGGGGACGGTTCCGAGGGCGACAGGGACGACGAGGAAGAGGAGCAGTGGGAGGAAGAGCCCGACGAACCGCCGGAACCCGCCCCGCGCCGCCCAGTCCGCATCCCCGTGGACTACTCGGACGGAAGGGACGAAAACCCTGAGCCCCGCCCCCGCCGCATGGCCCGCGCACCTGCCGGATACGGCGCGGAAGCCCCCGAAGAGCCTTCCCCGCGCCGCCCGCCCATCGTTCCGGTAGGCTATCTGGACGGCGACGAAGAGCCCCCCGAAGAGCCTTCCCCGCGCCAGCGGAGCCCCCTGATCGCGGAGGCGGAGTCCATCCTCGGGGAGTCCCCCGAGCCCCCGTCCCCCGGGAGGCGGCCCCAATCCGCCAAGAGGACCATGAGAGGGATGCGCAGATGATGCTGGAGGATGCGCTCCCCTTCCTCCTTGCGTTCGCGTCCCTGGGGGCGTTCCAGCTCGGCTCGATAGTCCGCCGCCACGTCCATGTGCTCATACCCTTCAAGGACCCCGTGTCCGACGTCATATTCCTGGCGTGCCTCGCGCCATGGCTGGTATGGGGGTACATGAACGTCTGGTACGGCGCGTTCCTGCTGACCTTCGTGCTGTCCTACTCCGCGGCCTACGTCCGCGAGGAGTTCAACGTCGCCTACGTCAACGTCCACACCATCATCAGCGAGAAATTCCCGAACGGGGCCGAGGAGATAAGGCCGGTTGTCTACTACTGGGACAGGGACGGCCAGCAGTGCTACCAGGGCCAGTCGGTCAAGGAGATACTGAAGACCGTTTTCCTGGGGGTCCACACCCCGCTGCGCCTGGACGTGGGGATGGTCCGCCGCACGCGCCCCGTTTACGTCCAGAAGGTCCTCTTCCCGATGGTGTCGGTGGAGGCCATCGACGTGGTCGAGGAGAAGATTACCGAGGACATCCAGAAGCGCTGGATATTCACCGTGAAGGTCCGCTCCGTCAGCTACACCCCCGCCCCGTCATGCATCGACAGCACCCAGGGCTGGCTCGTGTCGGCCTACAACCAGCAGAACCTCACGAGGGAGCTCACGCGCAAGGAGGCCCAGCTCCTCGAGGCCAAGGCGGCTTCCATATCCAACTTCTACGCCAGGTCCGCCGATCTGCTGGTGGAGATGATCAACGACAGGACGCCCGGCGCGGAGGTCTACCGCGACGTGACTTCAAGGCTGGCCCCCGAGCCGGGGGAGACCCCCATCAGGGAGCCGAGGCCCTCCCAGGAAGCTCCGAAGCCGAAGCGCCGCTCCTTTCTCCGCCGCAGGGAGAAGGAGCCGGAGCCCGAGCCCGACGAGGGGGACGGTGAGGAATGACCCCCGCCCCCGAGCCGCCGGCGCCCGCCCAGCCCTCCCTGGGCCATCTCCCCGACCAGGACACGTCCGAGGCCATTCTGTACGGGGAAGCCTACTCCTGGATAAAGTCGGCCCTATGGGCGTGGGACGAAATCGAGGACTACCTCCTGCGCAAGGCCGACTCGCTGGAGGGCCAGATCCAGGACAGGCAGTTCGCCTACGAGGTGATGACGAGGAACCGCTACGTCATCTTCTCGAAGAGCCCCAGATTCAACTCCCCCCAGCAGAACCAGGACGTCTTCACGCTCCGCGAGCTGCTGAAGACCGTGGCGACCATCTCCAAGATCCGCGGGTTCCGCCGCGCCAACCAGTCCTGGGCCAGGATGATGGGGATAAGGGAGTATGTCGGCGGCCTGCGCGGGAGGGGCATCACCGAGGCCGAGTGGAAGGCGGCGACCGCCGACTACAACATGGACCCGATAACCTACGACTCCGTCCACGGCGCCGCCCCCGAGACAATCCCCGAGGAGGACGTCGACTGGGACGAGTTCATGCGCCTGCTCCTGGGAGAGGAGGAGTACTCCGAGCTGGCCAGCATCGCGCTGGAAGGCGGCACGGGAGAGGGATGGGACGGAGAGGATTACGATGCCGATGACGGCGAAGAGGATTTCGGGGAAGAAGGCGGAGAGGATTTCGGGGAAGAAGGCGGAGATGCCCTCGGCGAGGGGCCCGCCGGGCCGGATCCCATCGGGGCACTTTCCCCCGGGGCCCTCGAAGCGATGTTCGGAGACCCGCTGGCCGCCGCCGCGGAGTCCCTGTCGCTGCTGGACGACGAATGCTCGGAGTCGGCATGGCTCTGGGAGAGCTCCGGCTCCGACGGGAGGTCGGCCGTGGATGCCCTCATAGAAATAGCGGAGGCGGTGCGATGCCCTCGACGAAGTACAAGGACACAATCTCCGACATGAACCTGCTTTATTCCAAGCTCCTCGTCTACCAGCAGATAAAGGACACCCGCGTGGAGTATCTCAGGGCCTTCGAGTCGGCCCTCGGGCTCAACCTGCCCCAGCCGCTCATCAAGAACCCCCGCTATCTGA
>JAEEGL011511481.1_pt1 | contig 17092 bp, 14 predicted proteins | sample 9134231 | NCBI WGS metagenome assembly JAEEGL01 (sample SAMN16246548, study PRJNA631951) | gut metagenome | biome: gut microbiome; feature: rumen; material: fiber-attached | host: Bos | place: Iran: Karaj | collected 2018-10
GATCTCGACCGTAACATCGGTGGAGTTTCTATTCTGCCGCCATATGAGAAGAGTACAAACAGTGAGTGGTACACAGGTACAGCGAATGCTATTTTCCAGAACCTCGAGTATATGGAAAATTATCATCCGGATTATGTACTTATACTTTCAGGTGATCACATCTATAAGATGGATTACGAGACCATGCTTGATTTCCATAAGGCAAATGGTGCAGATGTTACCATTGCGGTTATGCCGGTGCCGATTGAGGAAGCAAGCCGTTTCGGAATAATGATCACTGATGAAGACAGAAAGATCGTGGATTTCGAGGAGAAACCCGAGAAGCCACGCAGTAACCTGGCTTCAATGGGTATCTATATCTTCTCATGGGAATCACTTAAGGAAGCTCTGATAACCAATCAGGATCAGCCGGGACTCGATTTCGGTAAGCATGTCATTCCTTACTGCAAGGAGAAGGGACAGTCCTTATATGCTTATGAGTTCGATGGATATTGGAAGGATGTAGGAACTCTCACTTCATATTGGGAAGCTAATATGGAGCTCATTGATATTGTGCCTGAGTTCAATCTCTACGAGGAGTATTGGAAGATCTACACAAGTAATGATGTTCAGCCTCCTCAGTACCTTGGCCCTGACAGCTCCACCTCAAGGAGTATCATCGGTGAGGGATCCGAGATTTATGGAGAAGTTCACAACTCTGTAATAGGACGCGGTGTTATCATCGGAAAAGGCACAGTGGTAAGCCATTCCATCATAATGAATGGTACTGTGATCGGTGAGAACTGCACTGTCGACAAGGCAGTCATTGCTGAGAATGTAAAGGTCGGTAACAACGTTAAATTCGGTGTGGGTGATGAGGTTGAGAATGAGACCAAGCCCGGAATATACCGTGATGGAATAGTAACTATCGGCGAGAAATCAGTCGTTCCTGACAATGTATCCGTTGGAAAGAACACAATGATTTCCGGTGTAACTACCGAAAAAGATTATCCGGATGGAAAACTGGATAGCGGCAGAACATTAGATAAGGCAGGTGATAGGTAGTGAGAGCGATTGGAATTATCCTGGCAGGCGGCGGCAGTAACCGTATGCGTGAACTGTCCAAGAACAGAGCGGTATGTGCTATGCCTGTGGCAGGCTTTTACAGAAGTATAGATTTTGCGCTTAGCAATATGACCAATTCACATATCCAGACTGTTGCTGTTTTTACACAGTACAATGCGGGCAGTCTGAATACTCACCTTTCATCTTCCAAGTGGTGGGATTTCGGACGTAAGCAGGGTGGTCTGTATGTATTCACTCCGGCGGCTAAGGCAAGCGGTAATCTGTGGTACAGAGGAACAGCTGATGCGATCGCACAGAATATCAGTTTTCTGAAGAGTTGTCATGAGCCTTATGTTGTGATCACTTCCGGTGACTGTGTATACAAGATGGATTACAACAAGCTCCTTGAGTATCACATTGAAAAGCAGGCTGATATCACAGTCGTATGCAAAGACATTGCAGCTGATATAGATGTTGAGAGATTCGGTACTCTGAGGATGAACGAAGAGAGCCGTATTGAGGAGTTTGAAGAGAAGCCGGTAGTTGCAAGATCAAATACCGTCTCCTGCGGTGTATATGTTATCAGACGCCGTCAGCTCATTGAGCTCATAGAGAAGGCACAGACAGAGGAGAGATTCGACTTCGTTAGGGATATTCTTGTGAGATATAAGGATATGAAGAGAATCTACGGATACAAGATCAAGAGCTATTGGAACAACATCGCTTCCGTTGAGGATTACTACCGCACCAATATGGATTTCCTGAAGCCTGAAGTAAGAAACTACTTCTTCAAGGAGTATCCGGGAATTTACACCAAGGTGGTAGATCTTCCTCCGGCTAAGTACAACGTAGGTGTGAAAGTATCGAACAGCCTTGTTTCCAGCGGATGCATCATAAATGGTACGGTTGAAGATTCGGTTATCTTCAAAGGCGCATTTATAGGAAATAACTGTTACATCAAGAATTCAATTATTCTCAATGATGTTTACATCGGGGATAATACTCATATAGAGAACTGCATTGTTGAGAGCCACGGTACCATTCAGGCGAACTCATATTACAAGGGCGAGAATGATATCAAGATTGTGGTTGAGAATAATGAACGCTATGTGATTTGACAAGATGAAGCTTTCAAAAAGGGGGTTGCGTGATGAATATTACTGATGTACGTGTAAGGAAAGTTGCTAAACAGGGAAAGATGCGTGCGATTGTTTCAATTACTCTGGACAATGAGTTCGTAGTTCACGATATCAAAGTCATCGAAGGCGAGAAGGGACTCTTCATAGCTATGCCCAGCAAGAAGTCAGCAGATGGTGAGTATCGTGATATAGCACATCCCATCAATTCTGACACAAGGAAGCAGATACAGGATGTTGTCCTCAAGGCCTTTGATGAGGCAGCTGATGAGATAATTGATTCAAGACCTGAAGATGTTGCACCGGCGCCCACAGGTGTTGGCAGCGTGTTCTGAAATGCGGTATCGAATTATTCATAAAATATGATATTATGGGGAGTGACGTAAGATGCGTCACTCCCTTATTGCTTGTAGTATTGAAAGGAATTATATGTATCTGATAGCCGGACTTGGAAACCCTGAAAAAAAATATAATGCGACACGTCATAATGTCGGATTTGGTGTTATAGATTTTCTTTCTGAAAAATATGATATAGATCTCACCGAGATGAAATTCAAGGGAATGTATGGAAAGGGAAGAATAGGTGATGAGAAAGTGATCCTATTAAAGCCTCTTACATATATGAACCTCAGCGGTGAGTCCATCAGACCGGTGGCTGATTATTTCAAAATAGATACCAAGACAGAGCTTATCGTGCTTTCGGACGATGTGGATCTTGACCCGGGAATCATTAGAGTGAGACCCGGCGGAAGTGCCGGTGGGCACAACGGGCTTAAGAATATAATTGCCCAGCTTGGACACAGTGAGTTTGCGAGAGTGAGGGTCGGTGTTGGAAAAAAGCCGCCCCGCATAGATATGGTTGACTGGGTGCTGGGACATTTTGACGATGAAGACACTGTACTTATAAAGGATGCCATAGAGCATGCTGCGGATGCAGTGAAGGTCATACTGGAATCCGATGTGAATGCTGCTATGAACAAGTGGAACGGAGTAAAACCTGAATGAGAGCCATAGAAGCTCCTCTTATGGAAATAGAGGATTTTCAGAAACTGAATAAATATCTGGAAAAGCCTTTCGCATGTGCTGAGGTTGCGGGCTGCGTTGATTCGCAAAAACTCCATTTGATCAACGGACTCGCAAAGGACTTTAAGTACAGGATCATAGTGACTTACAGCGATATAAGGATCAAGGAGATCAGCGAGGATTACAAGTTCTATGACAGAAACGTCACAGTATATCCTGCAAAGGATCTGATCTTCTATCAGGCTGACATTCATTCCAAGGAGATTGTCAGAGAGCGGATCAGATGTATCAGGCGTATCCTGGAGGGACGCCCTGTTACTGTTGTGACGACTTTCTCCAGTCTGATGACACCGCAGATTCCGATAGAAGTCATCAGGGATAATGTTATAAGGATTGATAAGAGAAAGAAGGTCGACGAGCGCACTCTGGAAAAAGAGCTGACCAAGATCGGATATGACAGGGTGTATCAGGTAAGTGCACCCGGTGAGTTCTCTGTGCGTGGAGATATTGTTGATGTTTTTGACCTCACTGAGGAGAATCCCTATAGAATAGAGCTATGGGGTGATGAGGTAGAGAATATCAGAAGCTTTGACATAATGTCACAGCGATCCATAGACAAATTGGAATCTATAGATATATATCCTGCAACAGAGCTCATACTGACTGATGATGAGCTTCATGATGGTCTGAAAAAGATAGAGAAAGAGACTAAGGAAGTTTATCAAAAGCTCCGTGATGACTTCAAGACAGAAGCTGCTCACAGGATAAAAACTACCTTCGAGGAACTTAAAGAACAGCTCCTGGAACTTCATATGGAAGTAAACCTTGAGAGCTATATCAGATATTTCTATGAAAACACGGTAACCTTGCAGGAGATGTTCCCTGCGGGTAAGAGCTGCATTTTCATAGATGAGCCGCTTCACGTACTGGAGCACGCAAGCGCTGTAGAGAATGAGTTCCGCGAGAGCATGATTCACAGAGCTGAAAACGGATATGTACTCCCGGGACAGATGGGGCTTCTGTATTCTGCAGATGAATGTATTGCCAGGATGAGAAGTGTAAGACGTGTATCCGTGGCTGCGCTTGCTGCACCCCAGGGGCTCAACAAATTTGAGCCTGAGCAGATTTTTGAATTTCATGCGAGAAGCATAGCTCCCTACAATAACAGTTTTGAGTCTCTGGTGCATGACCTCAAGGGTTATATAAAGAGAGGTTACAAAGTACTTATCCTCTCCGGATCACGAACCAGGGCGAAGAGGCTGGTTGAGGGCCTCGCTGACAACAACATAACTGCTTTTTACAGTGAGAATCCCATGAGGGAGCTGCAAAAAGGTGAGATCATGACCTACTATGGCAGGATATTCAAGGGATTTGAATATACTGATATCAATTTTGCAGTTATCTCCGAGAGCGATATTTTCACAGAACATAAAAAGAAAAAACACAGAAAGGCCAGATACAGCGGTGAGAAGATATCAGGATTCTCCGAACTTAATGTGGGCGATTATGTGGTTCATGAGTATCACGGACTCGGAATATACAAGGGAATTGAGAAGATAGAAGTCGATAAGGTCGAGAGGGACTACATAAAGATAAGCTATGCCGACGGCGGTAATCTCTATGTACTGGCGACAGGCCTTAATGTCATTCAGAAGTATGCCAGTGGAGATTCGCTTGGGGATGGCAAGACCAGAAAGCCTAAGCTGAACAAGCTGGGAACGGGAGACTGGAAGCGTACCAAGAATAAGGTAAAGGCTGCGGTTGAAGCGGTGGCAGATGACCTTGTGGAGCTCTATGCTAAGCGCCAGAACAGTGCCGGCTTCAGATTCAGTCAGGACACGGTATGGCAGCAGGAGTTTGAGGAAGCTTTTCCTTTTGATGAGACAGAGGATCAGATTACTGCCATCACCGATACCAAGAATGACATGGAATCCGACAGGATCATGGACAGACTTATCTGCGGTGATGTGGGATTCGGTAAGACAGAGGTAGCCATAAGGGCTGCTTTTAAAGCCGTGCAGGACGGAAAGCAGGTAGCGGTGCTTGTGCCTACTACAATTCTCGCACAGCAGCATTACAATACATTCGTTGAGAGAATGAAGGATTTCCCAGTGAGAGTGGACATGATGTCGCGCTTCAGGTCATCCTCCGAGCAGAAGAAAACCGTGGAGGATCTTAGAAAAGGACTTGTGGACGTGGTTATCGGAACCCATCGTCTGTTGTCCAATGATGTAACTTACAAGGATCTGGGACTTCTGGTGGTTGATGAGGAGCAGAGATTTGGCGTAACTCACAAGGAGAAGATCAAAAAGCTCAGGGAAAATGTTGATGTTCTGACATTGTCCGCGACACCTATACCGCGAACACTCCACATGTCACTTGTGGGCATAAGGGACATGAGTGTGCTTGAGGAAGCACCTCAGGACAGACGACCTATCCAGACCTTTGTATGTGAATACAACGACGAGATGGTCCGTGAAGCGATAGCCAGAGAGGTTGCGCGCGGCGGTCAGGTCTACTATGTTTACAACAGAGTAAATGACATAGCGGATATTGCGGCCAGAATCCAGAAGCTGGTTCCGGAGGTGAACGTATCCTTTGCCCATGGACAGATGAGAGAGTCTGAGCTTGAGAAGATCATGTATGATTTCATCGACGGAGATATAGACGTTCTGGTTTCAACCACTATCATAGAGACCGGTCTTGATATATCCAATGCCAACACGATGATAATCCATGATGCTGATCAGATGGGACTTTCGCAGCTGTATCAGCTAAGAGGAAGAGTGGGACGATCCGACAGGACAGCGTATGCTTTCCTTATGTATAAGAGAAACAAGATGCTCAAAGAGGTGGCAGAGAAGAGACTTTCTGCCATAAGAGAGTTCACAGATCTGGGATCCGGATTCAAGATCGCCATGAGAGATCTGGAGATACGAGGAGCCGGAAATATGCTGGGTAAGAGCCAGTCAGGTCATATGGCATCTGTCGGTTATGATCTGTATTGCAAGTTGCTGGGTGAAGCTGTAAGGAGAAAGAAGGGCGAGACAAAGGACTCGCTTCTAGAGGACTTTACCACCACAGTTGATATAGATGTGGATGCATATATACCTGCCGAGTATATTGTGAATGAGGAGCAGAAGCTGGAAATCTATAAGCGAATCGCCGGGATAGAGAACGAAGGCGACCGCGATGATATGCGGGATGAGCTCACAGACAGATTCGGAAATGTCCCGGAGTCTGTTGACCACCTGATAAGGATAGCTCTCCTTCGTGAAAAAGCGCATAATCTGTATGTGCTTGAGATAAAGGGCGGAAACGGTGAGATCACCGTGAAGATGAATAACAACGCGAAGATAGATATCAACAAGATTCCGGAGTTTGTGAAAAGCTTTGGAGGCAACATGGAATTCAGACCGGCAGCTTATCCTCTTTTCATATTTAAATATGTAAAAGACGGACTCGCTGACAGAGCATCAAGAAAGCTTCTGGAAGATACAAAGATGATAATAGAAAAGATGGAGATGCTGGTGAACTGAAGTATTCCTGGCTTCTATATATGTTGAGACGGATTGCAGGAAAAATGTAAATGCATTATCGCACGGAGAGTGAAAGGTTCGGATTGGGGAGAAAATGGCAGACGAGATACAGATAATCAATGAAAAATACATAACTCAGCTTAGAGAGCGTGTTGAGAGAAAACTTGGAGAGACAGGCGGGGCCTGTGAACCTTTGGATCTGGCGCTTGGTAACAGGAGAGAACCTGTGACAAATCCAAAAGTGGTATATCAGGGAGAACCCGGTGCCTACAGTGAGATGGCTGCCATAGATTTCTTTGGCAAAGCTGTGGACAGTGAAGGTCTGGTTCACTTTGAGGATACCTTCAGACAGCTTCAGGATGGAACCGCTGATTATGCTGTACTGCCTATAGAAAATTCTTCAACCGGCGCAATCAGACAGGTCTATGATCTGCTGGCTCAATATGAGTGCTATATGGTGGGAGAGACCACCGTAAGGGTAAGGCACAACCTCATGGTTCTGCCTGATGCGGAGATGGAAGACATAAAGACTGTGTTCTCCCATGAGCAGGGAATCTTTCAGTGTGAGCAGTTCCTAAACGAGCATCCTGACTGGCAGAGAGTTCCGCAGGCCGATACTGCGGGCAGCGCCCGTATGGTGGCAGAACTTGGGGACAAAACAAAGGCAGCTATCTGTTCATCGAGAGCTGCCGAGATTTATGGTCTTAAGATAATCGAGAAGGAAATAAATACAAACACCAATAACACCACCAGGTTCGTGGTGGTTTCACCAAAGCTTGAGCTTCGTGATGGCAGGGACAAGATCTGCCTGAGCTTCAAGACAGCACATAAAGCGGGTGCCCTGCACGAGGCACTCACTGTATTCCGAATCTACGGACTGAACCTTGTGAGACTGGAGTCACGTCCTATTCCTGAGCACAACTGGGAGTACATGTTCTTTGCCGAGTTCACGGGTGATCTGACAAGTCCGGATATGAACAGCGTAGTTCAGGCTCTTATGTGCACAGTGACAGACATTCGAATCTTCGGAAACTTCAAGTCCAACCTGTAACAGGGCTATTTAATGCGCTTGATCTCGCATTTCTGGTTTGCTCCGTGACGGATCTCGTTTTTGCGGCAGCGGAAGACTTCACCCTTGGTGAGTTCCATGATCTGGCCACCATCCTCTGCGAGGGCGGCAATGACCTGGTTGTAGAAATCCTTGTAGTCAGCCTCTGTCATGGAGATAACGAAGTCGTGATGCTGGTGGTCCGTTGAGATTACACAGGATTTGTACATGTGATCATAGTGAATGCCGTAGAACTTGCAGATCTCGTCCTGCAGGATGTTGTTAGCATTTAGGCAGTGCATTGCGATGTACATTTTTCACCTCCTGAAATATGATTTATAAAAATATATCCCTCAGTCATTTAGTGAACTTGCAAGTTCATGTGATGCCTGAGGGCTAAGTGTTTATTATTACGTTATTCGTCGGATCCACCGGGCTGTGTGGCATATTCGGTGTTGGGCACTTCTGTGGTCTCGGTACTTACACCTTCGCCTGCATCAGCGGTCTGCTCATTATCTTCAGATTCAGCCTCTTCTGCCTTTTCTTCCTGCACCAGGGTGACCTGTGGAACTATGCCGTCACCGGAAGTCAGAAACGTTTTTACTGTTTCGCTTAATCCCGGATTCAATGCAAAGAATACAATACATGCTACGAATGCCATTAGTATTCCCAGCACACTGAAAGCTATATTCTGTGCAATATCCACTTTTTTAATCTTTTTCTTCTGGGGCTTTTTTACCTCTTCCTGAGGCTCTTCATCTTTCTTTTTCTTTCCCATATCATCACATCCTTTTGCATACTATTGTGTTTTTAATCCGTTAAAAACAGGGACATCCTTTCCCAATTAAATTATATCACCTGATATTCATACCAATTATGAAAAAACAAATATACTTCTTAAAAAAGAATAAATCACAGCTAGCTTTGGGCAAATGTGGTATGATTATTAATTATTGGGAGTGTGCTTTATTTGGGGAATGTAACTGCTTGTTGTGATTAAAGGTCCCGGGGATGGATGTTTCCCGGTGGGTCAGATAGGAACAGACTATGAAGAAGCATATATTCGGCCACATTGAAGATTTACCTGAAAATTGTATACTTGAAGGTGATCTTTTGTCGGATCAGAATGTACTGTTATTACCCAGAATGACAGTTGTGACAGATGAAGTCAAAAGATCCATGAAGAATTATCGTGGATTAGTTAATATCAATGTAACTACACTTGATGACGAAGAGGTTGCTGAGGGCGATCTCGATATTGAAAATGATGATTCAATTGTTTTCGATGATGAGTTCAAGAAATATGCGGTAGAGAGCATAACCAATATCTATAAAAATATCAGTGAGCCGGATGAGATCACAGATGCAGTGGAAAGTTTAAGTACCGATCTGTGTCAGTTCATCAACAGCTCAGTCAGTTTGGGCGTCAATCTTGCCAAACTCAAGATAAGCGATGAATATACTTATAAGCATTCTGTAGATGTGGGTACCATCTCGGCGGTTATTGCTGCGGATATGGACTACGATGAGCAGTTTGTTCATAATGTTGCGATTGCCGGAATTCTTCACGATCTCGGCAAGGAAAAGATTCCGAAAGAGATTCTGAATAAGACTACACGTCTGGATAACCAGGAGTTTAACATCATGAAGATGCATCCTGTTTACAGCTACCAGATTATGCGGGAAGCCAAGGATATTCCTGAGGAGATCAGACAGGGTATGCTGAACCACCATGAAAACAAGGATGGTACAGGCTATCCCAGAAAGCTCACGGATAAAGATATCGGTGATATGGCGAAGATCATAACCATCGCAGATGTATTCGATGCGCTTGTGACAGAGAGGTCTTACAAGAAAGCAAAGACCGCCGCAGAGGCGATTGAGATCATGTTCACCATGAGTTCCAAATTTGATTTTGAGATATTCAAGGCGTTCCTGGATATTATCAATGCTTATCCTAACGGTAATGAAATAATGCTCAGTAATAATGAGCAGGCTACGGTAATTAAGCAGAATAAGTCTTATCCGCTGCGTCCTGTTATTAAAATAAAGGATACTGACGAGGTGGTGGATCTTGCGACCAATTCTCACTATCTGTCAGTCGTAATCGTAAGTTAATATTGTTTGGGGGAAAATTTGGGGTATGAATGAAAAGCTTGTTGGGTTATTTTCCAATATGCAACAAAGGCTCATCGGTAAGGATGAGGTGATCAAGAAAGTTATAGTATGTCTGTTATCCGGGGGACACGTCCTGCTTGAGGATGTTCCCGGCGTTGGAAAGACAACGCTGGCAAGGGCACTCGCGGATTCGTTATCATGCAGTTTTTCAAGAATACAATGTACGCCGGACACAATGCCCTCTGATATAACAGGACTGTCTGTTTATCATATGCAAAAAGGTGAATTTGAGGTGGTTCCCGGACCAATAGTGAATCAGATAGTGCTGGCGGATGAGATCAATAGGACCACTCCGCGGACTCAGGCAGCGCTGCTTGAAGCCATGGAGGAAAGGCAGGTTACTATAGACGGAAATACCATAGCTATTCCTGAACCCTTTATGGTGATAGGTACTCAGAATCCCATGGAGATGACAGGAACATATCCTCTCCCGGAGGCGCAGCTCGACAGATTTATGATGAAGATATTCCTTGGTTATCCCGGAAGAGATGAGTCGGTAAGGATAGCTGACGGTTTTCTTAAGGGATCACTTCACGCAGAGACGAAGCCTGTTCTTGGTGCAGAGGATGTGGAGACCATGAAGGAGGAGGTTAAACAGGTTCAGATCCATAGCGATCTCATTGATTATGCTGTTGGTATTATTGAATCAACACGTGGTCATCATTATATAAAATGCGGAGCAAGTCCGAGAGCACTCCTTGATTTCCTCAGTGCAGCGCAGGCACGCGCTTATATTGAGGGCAGGGATTATTGTATCCCCCTCGACATTATTGATATGGCAAAGGACGTTATTCCTCACAGGCTCATAATGTCTGCTGAAGCCGGGATGAATAAAATGACAGGAGAAGGGGTAATTCTGCAGATTCTCAACAATAGCCCGGTGCCGCAATGAAAACTAATTTCTTAAGATTGTTTATATACTTATGTCTATTGATAGCAGGCTTTGTTTATGCATCGAATATGGGAGGAGCACTCCCGTATTTATGCCTATTCAGTCTGCTTTTGTATTTCCCTGTTTCGGGTATTTTCATCTTTATAAGTTATCAGTCGCTCAGGGTTATTCAGGGGCTTTCCTCACACAGGGTGATGAAGGATGAGGATCAGCCCTTTGAGATCACGCTGGAGAATGCTTTTTTCCTGCCGATCAATGATATGAAACTCATACCGGAAGATGAGCTGACGGAATTTGAGTTCTATGAAAACAGCGACATTATATACAGAAACGGTCCAATGATAAGCCTTAAGCCCTTTGAGAAAATCACGGCAAAGGGCAGAGTTAACTGCAGATATGCAGGTGTGTACGATGTGGGAATTTTATCCACGGTGTTCTATGATCCCTTCGGGATTATCGGAATTGAACTGCCGCTGCCGACTCTTTTCGAGGCGACGGTTATTCCGAGGATAACGGATATCGCAAACAGCGTTCTTGATTTTGAGAACCTGAAAAACAGCAGCAGGATTAAAAGCAGGCTCATTCGGGAACCAATCCCGGGAAATGAGCTAAGGCCCTATGTAATGGGGGATCCGATGAAGAATATTCATTGGAAGGCAAGCGCGGCAGCAGGGGAACTTATTAGCAGGACACCGGAGTTTCTGGATCTCAGGAAGATAGCACTGATTCTCATAGCGCAACCGCCTGCATCAAATAAAAACAAGCCGGAGTTTATTAAGAAACGCGACTATTTCCTGGAATTTGCTGTTTCGTGCGTATATTATCACGCAAATAAGGGTGAGAATATAAGGGTGGTCTACCCCAGGGGTAGCATTAAGGATGTGCAGATATCTACACTGGATGAATTTTCCAAGTTTTATGATGATATTTCCCGGGGGCCTTTTTACAACAGGGACAGCGGAGAGGAATATCTGAAGGAATATTGCGAAGGCATGGCGTCGGATGAACAGGACACAATCATTATCATTATCAGAGAAAGTGAATATCGGACAGAAGGCTTTATTGAAGTCAGGAACAATCTTTGAAATTCTGCTTTTGTTTGCGGCTGTCCTGGGGATGGCTGTCAATGTGCCTGGGGCAGGTAGTATCCTGGATTATTTAAGGGATCGGGATTTTACCGAGCTCTTTCTTTTGATGTCTGTGGTGCTGATCTCATTGTATGTGATCATAAGGATTCTTGCGGATTTTCCTGTCATATTAAGAATCATAATCCTCGTACTGGATGTCGTTATAGTGGTTCTTGGTCTGTATGGAATGGAGATTCATAAGGCAGTTATGGCTATAGCAATAGCGCTTACACTGACTGAGACGCAGCGGGTTATTTCTGGACTCAGCGGTTATCCGAGCACCTGGGGACTTAGGTGGATTTCTCTTTTTGTTTTCCTGGAGATATTTTCATTTATAATCCCCTCAAGTAGTGAGCCGATTGACTGGAGTTTCATCTATAGGGTGGGATACACTCTGAGGGATGGAGTTGAGAGCTTTATTGAAGATACGGGATATTTCTTCTCGGGAATTGGCAGCGGGGGCGCCTATCAGAGCGGGTACAGTACGCTGCAGAATGTTCAGGCGGGTATTAGGAGTAACAACCGCGAAGAATTGTATGTGACCGCGGTTCATTCGGGTAGAAGTCTGTACCTGGTTGGCAATGTTGAAGGCGGAGACGAGGCGGTTGCTGCTGATGTGGCAGATGATCTCGAAGGCCGAAGGCTCCTTGATTTCCTATATGCTCTGTATTCGCATGATGTGAACAGGGAAGAGGCGAAACTATATGCAAGCGTCTGCAAAATGACGGTTGAGTATGGGTATCTCAGGACGGCAGATATAATCAGGCCAAGTGAACTTCTGCGGATTGAATACGGCAAAAATGACTCGAAGAATGCATTAGGTACCGGATTTGAAAAGGTTCATAAAAAGGGAAATGCCTATGACCTTATGTATCTAAGCATTGATTATGGAAGCCCATACCTTGAGAAAATAATGAGAGATCCGGTCAGTGTGCCTTATCCGGATTATATAACAATGTCGGAATATTGTCAGAAAATGTACGATTTCCAACTTGACAGATCAGTGTCTGCGGCTGAGTATTCTGAATGGTCTACGAAAAAGAGAGATATTTCTTCATATTTAATTAGTGATGAACCTGCGACTGACAGAATGAAGACCCTGGCTGCCGATCTGGCTGCTGGCGCTGAAACAGACTACGATATATGCAGGGCAGTGGAAAAGTATCTGAGACAGTATAAATACAATATGAATCCTGCGCAGGGAACATCTGAGAATTTTGTGGATGCGTTCCTGTTTGAAACCGGTGAGGGATATTGTATTCATTTTGCATCAGCTATGGTTGAACTGCTCCGCCTGGACGGAATCCCTGCGCGATTTGTACAAGGGTACGGTTATCAATTTAAGGGCAACAAGCAGGGAACCAAGACAATTATGGGTAGCAATGCCCACGCCTGGGCGGAAGCCTATATTGACGGAATAGGGTGGATTCCCTTCGAGCCCACAGCCGGAAGAACCACTTCTATAGATAACACATGGAAAAGATATTTACCTGAGGACGACCCTGAACGTATAACTGTTGATACGGCATACTCGGAAAAAGATTTGCAGACTGTAGTACCTGAACTACCTGACGCCGTCAGTGATGCTATATTGAATGAAGAAGCAGAAAGTGCATCTTCTGAAAAGGTACGCTATGTTGACGTCATGATCATCCTTCATACAGCGGGGATGGTACTCCTCACAGCGCTATTCTATATATTACTGGCACTGCTGTTAATAATCCTGATCAGATTCCTGCGCTACAGGAATTCACCCATGGAGCGCAAGTTTGACAAGAATGTCAGGGACATAAGAAAACTGTTGTCAAAACAGTTCCCCGTATATGGCAGACAGCCACTGCTTGAGGATTACATGGCCCTTATGCCCGAGGATGAGGTTCTGGAATACGAGCAGCTGGAAATTACTGACATGAAGCAGCTCATGAGCCATATATCTGACGTCTACTATCGCCAACGCTTCGCCGGCATAACCGCCGATGGCACAGACGTCCGTGATGCCGAATACCTCAGAAAACACTTAATCAAACGTGCCATCAGGAAATTCCGCCTACGTAGACACACATAACTACACAGGGAAATACAACTTGTATTTATCAAGATGATAAGTTAAATTAGATAGAAAGTTTGGTTGACAAATGGAGGAGATATGTTGAATTTAATTAAAGCTATATTGTTTGGAATAGTTGAGGGCATTACGGAGTGGCTTCCCGTTAGCTCGACGGGGCATATGATACTGTTGAACGAATTCGTGAAGATGGATGTCAGCGAAGAGTTCTGGGAGATGTTCCTGGTTGTAATACAGCTGGGTGCGATCCTGGCAGTAGTTCTTCTTTTCTGGAATAAGATATTCCCATTCGATTTTTCTAAAGAGGCCAGAGCTGAGCACAGAGTCATGAAAAAGGATATATGGATCCTTTGGGGCAAGATACTTATCGCATGTGTGCCTGCTGCAATAGTCGGTGTACTGTTTGATGATGTATTTGATGCTCTTTTCTACAACGGACCATGCGTTGCAGCTGCACTTATCATCTTTGGTATCGGTTTTATCATTATTGAGAATATAAATAAAGAAAAAACTCCTAAAATTAACTCTCTTGAGGAGATAGATATTAAGACAGCACTGCTTATCGGAGTATTCCAGCTTCTTGCAGCTATTTTCCCGGGAACCTCAAGATCAGGATCCACAATCCTTGGAGGTCTCATGATCGGTGTATCAAGGACTGTTGCTGCTGAGTTTACATTTTTCCTGGCTATTCCGGTAATGTTCGGAGCAAGCCTTCTCAAGATAGTAAAGTTCGGACTTGCTTTCTCCGGAACAGAGCTGATGATTCTTCTTGTTGGCACAGTTGTTGCGTTTGTGGTTTCTATTCTGATCATCAGATTCCTTCTGGGTTATATCAGAAAGCACGACTTTAAGGTGTTTGGCTGGTACAGGATTGTGCTTGGCGTAATAGTGCTCCTGTATTTCGCATTTGTACGCGCATGATACAGACTGTTGTGAAATAGGGGAGGCGGTATGAGTACAGAACTTTCGACGAGAATGAAGAATATCAGTATGTCGGCCACATCAGCGCTTTTTGCCAGGGTTGATGAGATGAGAAGGAGTGGAATCGATATTATATCCCTGAATGTGGGGGAACCTGATTTCCCGACTCCGGACAATATCAAGGATGCCGGCATTAAGGCTATAAAAGACGATTTCACCAAATATACCAGCGGAAACGGAATAGCATCGCTCAGAGAGGCTATCATAAAGAAAACTGAGCAGGATAACGGTGTCAGCTACGCTCTGGACGAAGTTGCGGTGATGACAGGCGCGAAACAGGCGCTTGCAGCTGCGATCATGGCTGTAGTCGGGGACGGCGACGAGGTCATAATACCGATTCCCTGCTATGTGAGTTATCCGGATATAGTGAGACTTGCTGGCGGAACTCCCATACTTGTGGATAGAAAAGAGGATTTCAGCCTGGATCTGGAGGCGATAAGTGATGCCTGCAACGAGCATACCAAGGCTATAATCATATGTACTCCCGATAACCCCACAGGTACTGTATATAAAGAAGACGAGCTGAGGCAGCTTGCGGAGCTCTCCAAAGAGCGGGACTTCTTCGTGGTGTCCGATGAGATATATGAAAAGATCATATACAGCGGCAGCAGGCATTGCAGTATATCTTCTTTTCCGGGGATGAAGGACAGGACGATTCTGGTGAACGGCTTCTCCAAGACTTATTCCATGACAGGCTGGAGAATGGGCTATGTGTGCGCAAGAAAAGACGTAATAGCCGCTGCGGTCAAGGTGCAGAGTCAGACGACCACAACTCCACCCAGTATTTCACAGGCAGCTTCGGTTGAAGCGCTGACCGGGCCACAGGAATCTGTCGGTGCGATGGCGAAGGAATTCGAGGGAAGAAGAGATTTCGTCGTTGAGAAGCTGAATTCCATCCGCGGAGTTAAGTGCAACAATGTTGAAGGTGCGTTCTATGCTTTCTTTGATATAAAGAGCTTTATAGGATATAGGACACCCACGGGAGAACAGATAAATACTGACACTGATCTGTGTGCGTACCTTTTGAACAGCTGCCATGTGGCTGCTATGCCGGGCAGTGCCTATTTTGCGCCGGGATACGTGAGAATTTCATTCGCATCCTCCATGGAAGTGCTTAAAAAGGCACTCGACAGCATAGAGGTGGGTCTGAATGCGCTTAAATGTTGACTTTTTATAAAAACTGTACTACACTCAAAAACGTAATCATAAATTTGCAAAAACGCGTAATTAGCGTTCCTTACGAAAGAGAGGGAGATATGGCGGACGACAAGTTGAGAGAAGCAGCTTTAAAGCCGATTGCAACTATTAAGAAACCGGTGATTGCTGCAGAAAAGAAGACAGAGACAAAAGAGGCTGAAGTGAAGGAAGAAGCTAAGAAGACAGAAGCTAAGGCTACAAAGAAAGCTCCTGCAAAGAAGGCACCTGCAAAGAAGGCTGAGACAAAGGCTGCAGCTACAAAGAAGGTAGAAGCTAAGAAGGAAGAGCCCAAGAAGGAAGAGGCTAAGGCTGCTGAGACAAAGACAGCTGCAAAGAAGGCTCCTGCAAAGAAAGCTCCTGCTAAGAAGGCTGCTGAGACAAAGGCGCCCGCTGCTAAGAAAGCACCTGCTAAGAAGGCTGAGACAAAGGCTGCACCCGCAAAGAAGGCACCTGCTAAGAAGGCTGCTGCTCCTAAGGCAACAAAGGCTGCTGTAAAGTCATCTATCGTACTTCAGTATGCAGATAAAGAAGTTACATATTCTACACTTGTAGATAATGCAAAAGCTGTATTCGAGAATAATTTTGGCGGAAAAGCTTCTGATATAAAGAGCCTTGATCTTTATGTTAAGCCTGAAGAAGGCAAAGTTTATTTCGTAGTTAATGGTGATATCCAGGGTGATTTCGCAATCTGATAAATTACGGCTTATATATAACAGTTATTGGAGAAGGTATTTACCTTCTCCTTTTTCTTTGCAAATTTTCAATTGACATTAGCTATTTATAGTGGTAATTTTATGTTACAGAAGATGTTAGCACTCAAATCGATTGAGTGCTAACACTTAAGAAGAGGTATTGGGATGCA
>JAEEGL013824802.1_pt1 | contig 17092 bp, 11 predicted proteins | sample 9134231 | NCBI WGS metagenome assembly JAEEGL01 (sample SAMN16246548, study PRJNA631951) | gut metagenome | biome: gut microbiome; feature: rumen; material: fiber-attached | host: Bos | place: Iran: Karaj | collected 2018-10
CTATTTATAATCAATATATTTTATTATGGGGATTGGGGATTGGGGATTGGGGATTTGGGGATTGGGGATTGGGCCCAATCCCCAATCCCCAATTTATTTTGATAAATTTTAAAAGGATTATTCTATATTTTTATTATAAAATTTTAATATTTTAAAAAAAAAAATTAACAATACTCTATAATTTTATATTTAATTATATATATTTATACTTTTTAATATAACTTTAAATAATCAATAAAATGGATAATCAAAATAATTTAGAAAATAATTTTGAAAAAGAAAATGAAAACAATGAAAATAATATTTATGTTGAACCTTTAGATATTGAAAATAATAATGAAAAATTAAGAAATGAAAAAGAAAATGAAGAAAATAATAATCAACAAATTATTGAAAAAAATGATGAAGGGAATCAAAGTAAAATTAAAACAGAAAAAAGTGAAATAAATAATAATGAAGATAATCAAAATGATATTGAAAAAAATATTGAACTAATTGATAATATAGAAAATGAAAATGGTGAAAAAAAAGGAGAAAATACTATAAATGAAAATGAAAAAATTGAAAATATAGAAGAACAAAATAAAATTGAAGAAAATAAAGAAGAGGAAAATAAAAATTATAATAATAATAAAGAAAATGATAATGATATGAAAGAAGAAGATAACAAAGAAAATGAAAATATTAAAGAAGAAGATAATAAAGAAAATGAAAAAGAAGATATTAAAGAAGGAAATAACAAAGAAAATGAAAAAGAAGATATTAAAGAAAGAAATAATAAAGAAAATGAAAATGAAGATTCAAAAGAAGAAGATAACAAAGAAAATGAAAAAGTAGATATTAAAGAAGGAAATAACAAAGAAAATGAAAATGAAGATATAAAAGAAGAAGACAACAAAGAAAATGAATATAAAGAAAATGAAAATAAAGAAATTAAAGAAGAAGACAACAAAGAAAATGATAATAAAGAAAATGAAAATGAAGATATAAAAGAAGAAGATAACAAAGAAAATGAAATTGAACAAAATGAAGATGAATTAACTAAAAAAGGAGTTAATAAAGAAAATGAAATAAATGATATTGTAATAAATGTAATTGAAGAAAAAGAAAATGAAGAAAATGAAGAAGAAAAATCAAATATAGAAGAATATAATAACAATGAATTTAATGAAGAAAATAATATAAAAAATACTAAAGAAGATAAAGAGGTAGGAATGAATGAAGAAATTAATAGTGAAAATAATATAATTGAGGATAATTTAAATGAAAATAATGAAATGATTGAAGAAGATTTAAAAAAAACATTAGAAAATTCAATAAAAGTAAAAGAAAAAGAAGAAAAAGAACTTTTTGAAAAAGATTTGCAAACATATAAAAAATTAAAAAATGCTTTAAAAACAACTTGTATGGAAATAGAAAAAAATTTAGATAATTATTATAATAAAAAATCTAAAAATTATCAAGAAGAAGAAGAAAAAATCAATAAGAACAATTTTCCAAATATATTAAAACAATATATTAATAAGAATAAAATTATACAAAAAGAATTAGATATTGCAATGAAAATTAATGATATAAATGAATTAGAAAGTTTAGTAATTTATAAAGAAAAAGTTGTAGAGAAATTAAAAAATGAAAATTCTGCTTTAAATAATATAAAAAATAATCAAAGTGATATTATTAATAAATACAATAAAGAAATGAATCAAAGAGAAGATATTATTTCTTTAAATTCTAAAATTTCTAATTTAAAAGAAGAAATTAAATTAAAAAAAGAATTTTTACAAATTTATCAATTAAAAATTAAAAAACAAAGAGTTAAAATAGAAAAAATTGAAAAAAATTGTAAATTAATAAATGAAAATATTACATATCAAAAAAAAAAAGAAAGTGAAGAATTAGAAGAATTATATGATGAAAAAAGATTTTTAGAAAATAAAAATGTTGAAGATTTAAATAAAGATTATAAAAATAAGCAAAAAACTTTTAATTTAGAAGAAAAAAAATTCCAACATTTAATAAAAAAACAACAATTAATAAAAAGTCAATTAAAATCAGAAATTGATTTATTATATTCGGAAATAATAGAAACTGAAAAAAATTTAAAAATTTCTGAAAAAGAATATAATAATAGTTTAATTAGAAAAAATCAAGAATTAAAAACTATTCTTTCATATGATAATAATAATAACCAAAATACATATAATCCTTTTAATGTAAATAATAAATTATCTACAATTCCCTTTAATATTAAACCCTGTTTAAATAAAAACAAACTAAATTTAAGTTTAAGAATAAATAATAATAATAATAATAGAAATAGTTTTCAAAATATTTTAAGAAATAAAAGTATAAATGATATTTATACAAATAAAAATTATGAAAAAATTTAATAGTTAAGATATTTCATAGAAAATAATTGATATTATAATAATTTAGAAATAATGATTAAATTATAAATAAAATTATAAAAAATTAATTTAGTGTTTTTTAAATTATAAGGATTTTAAATTTAAAAAATATCTTTGATTTAAAAAAAAAAGAAAAATATTGTTATATATTTAATTAATAATAATAATAGTATGATTTATCAATTTATTAAAACAAAAAAAAAATAATTTATAAAAAGTATATATAAAATATAATAATTAAAAAACAGAACAAACTTGATTTTTATTATTAATAGAATCATCCTCTTTTTCATTATCAAAATCTAATTTAAAAATAGCAAAAACCGGTTTATGATCACTAATATTTGTATTCATAATACAATCATATTTACATAATAACAAATCATTAAATTTTTTACTTTTAAAAATAATTCTATCTGTCCATCCAGGTAATTTTTGAGAATAATCATAAAAATTGTGATTTTCTAAATATTTATAAGTTGGAGGAAAGTCAATAATTCCTTCTTGAAAACCATTTATATTTATTTTCATATTTAAAATATCATTATTAAATTGATCATATTTAAATAAATAATTATAATCTTTATTTTTAATAGAAGAAAAAGCATTATCATATGTAATATTATATAATCTTGAATTAAAATCACCACACCAAATTATAATATCAAAATTATAAGTAAATGTAAAATTATTATTTATAATAATATCTTTATTTTTTTTATTATATCCATAAACTTCAAAAGTTAATTCATTATTAATTCTTTCAAAATCAGCATTTCTTTTTTCCCAATTTTCATCTCCTGCAGAAAGATGACAATTAATAAATAATAAATCATATTTCTTATATTTCACTCCAATTGCCACTGCTCCTTTATTTGCAATAATATTTAAATATCCTGTTTTTATTTTACCTGTTATTATATTTTTAAAATCATTTTTTATTTTTTTATTTACAAATAATGAAATATGAAAAGCTGATAAATTCTCATTTGCTAAATTAACATATTTTTTACCTAAATAATTTTTTAACATTAATATCCATTCTTCTTTATTTGTTATTAAAAAAGATAATAAAATACTTCTTACACATTCTTGTGTTGAAATTATTATTATTTCATATTCTTTATCTAATGGTATTATTTTTGATAATTCTTCTTTTGATGGCATTTTTCCATGAAGATTCCAAGTTATACAATATATTAAAAGAGAATTTATTTCATCTTGTTTTTTTGATGTTTTTAATATTGTTTTTAATATTTTTGTTGTTTTTGGTTTACTATTTATTATATTTGAGTTTATTATTTTTTCCATTTTTTAATTTTATTTTGCATTTTTTTTTTATTTTTTTACATTAAATTTTAGTTTTAAAAATATAGCTTTGTATTTTTAAAAGTAAGAAGGTATTTATTTTTTAATGATAAATATTTATTAAATATAATTTTATTTATAATTTATATTATAATAATTAGTTGTATAAAATATATTTAATAATTTTATTAAAAAAATGAATAAAATTAATCCTTATGAATTTTCTGAATATTTAATTTTTATTGTAATTTTACATATTTAAATTAATAGGGAATAATAAGTGAAGATTCAATAAATTCTTTTCATTATATATTTGATAATCTTCTTAAAATTAAAAGTGTGAAAAATATATTAGAACTTCTAACTTTAACTTTAACAACTTATTTGTCAAAATTATCTAAATATAATTTGAATAAAATAAGTGAAAATATTATGTCAAATTATCTTAATAATAAATTTATTATTCAAAAAAATATTTTATACAAAATTCCAGTTTTATATTCAAAAAATGAATTAAAAAAATTAAAATTTTATCTTTTAAAATGGAAAATGAATATTATTCAAAAAAATATATTATTTAATATTAATAATAATAGTAATATTTCATATAATAATTCAAGTAATTCAAGTTTAAATTTACAATCTTTTGATTTAAATAATGAAATAAAAAACAATTTATCAAATTTTAATATTAATTCAAATAATTTTTTAACTCCAATAAAAGAAAATTATATAAATTTATCTTTAAATAATTTATTTTTTCAAAGATTAGAAAATTATAAAATAGAACATATTCAAAATAAAAATAATATCTTAAATACTTATGAAGAAGAAGATAATATTTTACATCCTTTTATTCCAAAAGTTAATAACAATTTTAAAGATTTATTTAAATTTCAAAATAAAAAACCAGCACATTTAAGATTATATAATGATAGTATTGAAAGAAGAATTAAAAAAATAGAATTAGAAAAAAAAGAAAATAATAAAATTATTTCAAATAAAAAAATAAATGATGAAAAAATATTGGAATTATATAATGATTATAAAGTGAGACAAATAAATCAAAAACAATTAATTACAAAACTTGATTTAGAAAGAGGATTTACTTTTACTCCCAATATTTCTCAAAAAAAAATAAAAAACTTAAATAGAAGTTTTGATAATAGTAAAAAAAGAAAAAATAAATGTTTAAAATGTAAAAGTAATAGTATAAATAAAAGTTTAGAAAATAAAAGTGATGATAATTTTGATAAATTAAATAATTTGGATAACAAAAAAAAATCTATTATAAATATTTCAAATAATAATGAAGAAAATAATAAAAATAATAAAATTAAAAAGGATTTAATGTTTATATATGATTTTATTCGAAATAATAATAAGAAAAAAAATAATTGAAAAATAATTAATTAAAAATAAAATATAAAACAATTTCTATTTTTTTTTGGAAATTTTCACTTGTTAATATTTGAAATAAATAATTAATATATAAATTAATAATTTAAAATTATTTTTTTTTTTTCTATTATCAAATAAATATAAAAATATATTCATTTGTTAAATTACATTTATCATTTAAAAAAAGATATGATAAAATTAAAATGATGATATTTTTATTTTGTACTAATAATTTTTATATTTAAAGTAATTAAATTATAATATCAAAAGAGAAAAAATAAATATTTCTCCTAGATTAAAATACAATAATTTCATTATATTTTTATTTGAATTAATTTCAGTGATTTTAAGATAAAATTTAATATTTTTAATATTGAATAATATAAACAAAAATATTTAAAGATTTTCCCTCTTAAAATTATATTGTTTTAAAATAAAATTAAAAATTAATGAATTTATTATAATTTATTTATTTGAAAAAGTTATATTAAATAGTAAAAATTTAATAACCATTTTTTTATTCAAATAAAGTAATCATATCATATAGTTTACATGAACTAGATTTTCTAAGACAATTTTTAAATATAAAATTTTTATAAGGAATTTTAATATATTTATAATATTGATTGTTATTAATATTTTGACATTTATTGTTCAAAAAAATTTCATTATAAATATGATTTTCAATTTGACTATTTTGAAAAGAAATATCTTTCATTAATATTAAAAATTTCTTTTTTTTATTATTTTCACGATTTGCTTTAAATTTATTAGATAGTTTTAAATTGATTTTTTTTATTTTTAATTTTTCCTCAATTTTTGGTAAATCAAAATTATTTTTTTTAAGTGAAGGTATTTTTACATATTTTTTATTATCTCTAATCTTAAAAAAAGATAAATTATATGCATCAAAAGTTAAATTAATATTTTTTGTTTGGGTAGTTTGATTTATATATATTTTTTCATTGGTTCTAGATGAATTTAATATTTTTTTATTCCTATTATTTTGAAATGAATTTGAATTTGGATTAATCAAATTATTTATTATATTAGGAAATTGTATATATTTCATATTTATTATTATAAAAATATTTATAAATATCTTCATAAATTTATCAATTTAAATAAAAATGAACAAAAATGAAATAAAATATGAAAAAAATAAAAAAAATATGAAATTAGAACTTATAAAAAATTACATTGAAGAAACAAAACAACAATCAAAAAAAAGTAAATCAAAAAGTAAAAAAGAAATGTCAAAAAATAAAAATAAATCAAATTCAAAAGATTCAAAAAAAGATGAAAATGAAAAAATAAAAGACAAAGAAACAAGGAAAAAAAAATTTGAAGAAGATTACAAATTAATATTAGAAATGAGAAAAAAAAAAACTGCACCAGTTGACACATTAGGTTCATCAAATTGTATAAAACAAAAAAACATAGATTTTAAAATATATAAATTTCAAAATTTAGTTTCTTTATTATTAAGTTCACAAACAAAAGATGATATAACATATTCAACAACTCAAAAATTAGTAGAATATGGATTAACAATTGATAATATGATAAAAATTCCAATTGAAAAATTAACAGAAATAATATTTAAAGTAAGTTTTCATAATAATAAAGCAAAATCAATAAAAAAATTAGCAGAAATTTTAAGAAAAAAATATAATGATAATGCACCAGAAAATTTAAAAGAAATTATTAAATTACCTGGAATAGGAAAAAAAATGGGTATTTTATATATGAAAGAATGTTTAAATAAAATAGAAGGAATTGCTGTTGATACACATATTCATAAGATTTCAAATAGATTAAATTGGGTTAATGATACAAAAAATCCAGAAAAAACTGAAGTTGAATTAGAAGAAATTTGTGATCGTAAATATTGGAATAATATTAATACTATTTTAGTTGGTTTTGGGCAAGAAATTTGTAAGTCTGTTTCTCCTTTATGTGATAGTTGTTTACTTAATAAAAGATGTGAATTTGGGAAAAATGTTATTATGAATAAGAAAAGTAAAGAAAAAGAAAAAAATATGAAAAAAAGGAAAGAATAATTTATTTTTTGGTTTTACATTTTTTTATATTTTGATTCTATTTTATTTTACTTTTTTAAATTTGATTTTTTTTTATATAGATAGTAGATTAATATTTTGGTAATAAATAATAATATTGTTTTTATTTAAATGAATTTATTATTATTAATTATATTTATTTCTTTTTTATTATATTTTTATAAATTATTAATTATTTTTTATGTTTTCATGAATATTAAAAACATATATTTTTTAATATTTATATCCAAAAATATTAAATAAAGATATATAATAAAATTAAAAAATGTCCGAATTTGAACAAAGTTTTTCAACTGAATGTAATTCAAACTATTCTTTAAATATGGATTTTAAAGTAATTGATTCAATATCAAAAACAATAAATAGAGTAATAGAAAAACATAAACATTTACCAAATTATTTAAAAATTGTTAATTCTCAAAAAAATAATAAATTTAGCACTTCTACTATTCCAAAAATTCCAATTAATAATTATTTAAGTCGTATAGAAAGATATTCAGAAATAGAAAAAAATACTTTGATTATTGCTTTAATTTATATTGATAAATTTTGTCAAATGTCAAATATTATTTTAACTCCTTTTAATGTACATAGAATATTATTTTGTGCTATTCTTACTTCAATTAAATATAATGAAGATCAAATATATGAATTTAAATATTATGCAAAAATTGCTGGAATATCAATTAAAGAATTACAAGAATTAGAAAGCGAATTTTTAGATTCTTTAAATTTTTCTTTATATGTTGACAATGATTTATTTTTGCAATATCAAACTTATCTTTATAAACTTGTTGCAAAATCTGAAAAATGATATTTTTTATATTATTTAGAATTTTATATTATTATCAAATTAATTAATTTTTATATAGAAAATATTAGAATCAATATATTTATATATAATAAAAACGAAAATGAATATAAGAACTTATTAATATTATGTATTATATTGATATTATTGTGCCTTTTACTAAAATAGATATATTTTTATTTACTTAATTATTTTTTTTAATTATAATTATAAATTTTTTAAATTTTTTTTATTTTTTCCTATTAATATTCTTTTTTATTTTATATTTAAAAAGCTCTTATAATTTGAGAAAAAAAAGATTAGAAAAATCAAGTATTAAATATTAAAATATTTAATTTTTAATTTTTAATTATTTAAAATATATATTAATTTCTTTAATTAATTTTCATAAAAAAAATAAAATAAAATTCTGATTTAATTTAAATTTCAATATTTTCTCAAATTAAAAGTAAAAAGATTTAAAAATGACAGAAATATTAAGTTTAAGTGAAAAAGTACATTCAATATCATCTTTATGTAATTCTCAAAATAACATACAAATAAATCTTAGAATAAGTACACTTCAACCAACAAAATCAAATGATATTGAAGAAGAAATGAGACATACTACATTAAGAAATATAACAAATATTGAAGAGGGAAATTCAAATTTATTTTCTAGTGAAAAAAAACAAGGAAATTTAAATTTAATAACTGCAGTTGAATATAATAAAATAAATAAAGTTAAACAGATTCTTTCTGATAAATTAAATAAAAAAAAAGAATTAGATTCTTTAAATGAAGAAGGAATTTCTTCTTTACATATTGCAATAATAAAAGGTAATTTTGAAATGGTTAAACTTTTATTAGAAAATGGGGCAAATCCAAATTTAAAAAGTGAATTTTCAAATCAAACTCCTTTACATTTTGCTTATTTAAATCAAAATTCTTTAACAGATGAAATTATTTCTTTGTTAAAAAAATATAATGCTAATGATGAAATATATGATAAAAATAAAAAAAAACCATCTGATTATAATTATAATACTAATAATAATGTTAATTATTTAGGAAATAATTCAATTAGTAATAATAATACTGTTACTTTAATTACTATGGAAAATCATTTTGATTCTTTTATTACTACAAATAAAGATCAAAATAGTAATATAAATACTATTCAAAGTCAAAATAAAAATGAATATAATTTAAATGATGATTTAAATATTATTGATATTAATGATAATTTAAATAATAAAAATAATAATTTAAATGATTCACTTAATAATTATTTATCTATTAATGAAAAAGATAATTCATATATTAATTCTAATGTAAGAAGTAAAAATTTAAATGAAATAGATGATAATAATTTAGAATATACTAATTCTAATATTAAACAAAATTCTATAAAAAATTATAAAATTGGTGAATCACCAGTTATTGGAATAAAATCTTCTGATATTAAATTTAGTAATTCTTTTAATTTTAATTCAAAATCAAATAATAAAGATAGTGAAAAAAGAGAATTATTTAATTATTCATCTTCAGAAAAAGAAAAAAATAATTCTGAAAATATTGATGATTTTTATAAACATTTAATAATAAATAAAAGAAAAAATTTTCAAAAAAGATATAAAAAAATAGGTTATCATAATAATTCTCATAATAGTAATATTGATAATTGCAAATATTTCAATAATAATAATACATTATTAAATAATAATGATTCATATAAACAAAGAACAACAACAATTATTAATATAGGAAATAATTCAAGTTTAAATAATAGTAATTCAAATAATAATAATATAACTTGTGTTCCAAATATAATAAATACAACTTATAATAGTACTCAAAGTCAAACTGGAAAAAATAATAAAGGAAATTATTATAATAGTAATTTAGAAATAATTAATAATTCAAATAATAAAAATATAAGTGAATTTAAAATAAATGAAGAATTTAATCCTACAATTGTAAATAATAATACATTTAATTATGAAAATTTACATAATATTTCATTATCAAAAATATTACCATTAAATATAAAAAAAAAATTTGGTGAATATAATGAAAAAAATTGTTCTTATTTAAAAACATGGTTAATGAATATTCAATTAGAATCAATTTATAATAATTTTATAGAAAATAATATTTATGATATATTATGTTTAATTGATTTAATGAAATCATATCAAACAAAATTACAATATGAAGATATAGAACAAATGTTAAAAATAAAAAAACCTGGATTTATTTATAGAATTTTATGTAAATTAGAAATGGATTCTGGTTTAATTGATGAAAATATTATTAATTTCTTAATAAAAATTCCAGAAGAAAATATAAAAAATAAAAAAACAGAATTTCAAATTTTAATTAGTAATGAATATTTTTGTGGATGTTTTTGTAATGAACAAAATAAAAAAAGTGAAAAATATAATCCAAAAAAAAAAAACGATTTAAAACAATTTTTATTAAGAAATGGAATAATGAAATTTTATCAAAACTTCACTCATAATGGGTTTGATTTAATTGAATATTTATTGATACAAATGTATTCTTCTTTTCAGATTACAGATGAAATTATTGAAAATTGTTTTCATATTTATGAAGAAAATGATAGAAAAAAAGTTTTAAAAAGTTTAGTTGAAGAAATGAAAAAAATAAATTTATTTATTAGTTCAAAAGAATATTTAGATAGTCCTATTAAAAATAAAATAAAATATCAAAATTTTCAAATACAAAATTCAAATGAGTCAAAAGAAGATTTTTCAGAAAAAAAAACAATAGAATCACAAAATGCAAAAAATGATTGTTCAATATTTTAATAAAAAAAAATTTATAATTTTTTTAAAATATATATACATAATTTTAAATATAAAAAATAAAAATAAATAAAAAATTAGATTTTTATTGTTTTTTTTTATTTAAAAAAATAGGGGGTTTTTTATCTTCACATTGATGTTTTTCTTTTACTGGGAAAATAATTTCTGGTGGAGTTCCTATTGGAACATATGTAAAACCAGGAATATTTTTAAATCTATATTCATTAAAATTTTCAATTGGTTCTTGTATAATATTTTCACTTGTTGAACTTTCATTTTCTTCATTATTTATTTTATTTTTATTTTCTAATTTATTTAATGCATTATTATTAAGGTTTATTTTTTGGTTGGTTAAATTTTTTTTGGAATTATTTTGAATTGATATATTTAAATCTATATTATTATTATTTTTTTTTTTTTCTATTCCACTTTCTTTTGTTCCTGAACATCCCATTAATCAATTATTTAATTATTAAAAGTAAAATTAAAAAAATTACAAATTTTATTAATTCAAATTTTTATTTTTTAATTTATATCAAATAAAAATATAATAATGATATTGAAATTTTTATTAATTATTTTTCTTAAACAATATATTTATTCATATCTTAAAATACCTTTTAAAATTTCAGAAATTGAATCAATTGAAGATATTTTTTTTACAGAATATCATTCAGAATTGAATATTGGAACACCAAATCAAAAAATAATTTGTGATATTTCTTTTTCTTCAAATCATTTATTAATTCCTTCAAATAAAATTAATAATAAATTATTTAATAATAATAATTCAAAAACTTTTAAATTTGAAAATCAAAAAAAAGAAAATTTTTATTATTCAAATATTCAATTATCAGGTTTTTATTCAAATGATACTTTTACTTTTTTAAATGAAAAAAATGAAAAAATTTCTGATACTTTTTCCTTTTTATTTTTAGAAAATGCACCTTTAGAATTTAAAAAAAATACTGGAATAATAAGTTTAAGACCAAAAAATTATTTTTCTAAATCAAATTTAATTTATGAATTAAAATCAAAAAATTTAATAAATTCATATGAATTTTTTTTATATTATAAAAATAAAACAAATGGTTATTTAATAATAGGAGCGTTTCCTCATGAAATAATTTCTAACTATAAAATAAATGAATTAAATATAATTAATGCAGAGATTTTTAAATCTAATCTTCAATGGTTTATTTATATTGATAATATTTATTATGAAAATTATAATATTAAAGGAGGAATAATTTTATCTTTAAATTTAAAAGGCTTAGTTAGTGATTATGATTTTGAAGTTTATATTAATAAAACTTTTTTTAATAAATATTTTGAAAATGGAATTTGTAAAAGTACAATTATTAGTTTAGATAAAAATTATGATTATATGATTTATTTTTGTGATAAGAAAATTTCTTTGAAGAATTTTAAAACAATAAATTTTTATTCTAAATTATTGAATTATACTTTTACATTTAATTCAAATGAATTATTTCAAGAATTTAATAATAATTTATATTTTAAAATTATTTTTAATATGAGAAAAAATTCTAAACAAAATAATTGGGTTATGGGTGAATTATTTCTTAAAAAATATCAATATTCTTTAAATTTAGATAAAGGAACTTTCTCCATTTATATTAAAGAAAATAAAAAATCAAATATTTTTGTAATTTTAATTATGTTATTATTAGTAATTATAATGGTTTTTATTTTAATTTTCTATTTTAAAAATTTATTAATTAAAAAAAAATTAAAAGCAGAAGAATTAGAAGTAATTTTAGACTACAACAAAAAAGAATAAAAATTAAAAATATTTAAATAAATATAAATAATAAAAATATAAATTTTTCATTTTATTTTTTACTATAAAATGACAGATTTAAAATTCAACAAAAATAAAATAAATTTAAAATCTATTTCAGTAATTATTGAACATAAAAACAAAGTAAATTTAATATCTGAATTTCCATCAACAAATATAGTATCAATATCAGATGATAAATCAATAATAATATATAATAATAAATTTAATATATTACAAATAATAAATAATGCACATGATAATATAATATTTGACTTAAGTATTAAAGATGAGAATAATTTTGCAACTTGTTCTGCAGATAAATCAATAAAAACATGGATTAAAATAAATGAAAAAAATAAAATATCTTATGAATTAAATTATTCAATTAATAATGCACATAATAATGATATTCATAAAATAATATTTTTTAAAGATGAACAAATAATTTCTTGTTCTAGAGATTCATGTATTAAAATTTTTATAAAAATAAATTCAAATTATCAATGTCAAACAATTTTGTCTCACAAATATCCAGTTTTTGCAATTTTATTTATAGAAAAGAATAATTTATTAATTGCTTCTGGAAATTATTCAACAACAATATGGAATATTGATAAATTTTATATATTTCAAAATGAAATTTTTTCTTATTGTATAGGGAAAAATTCTTTAAAACAAATAGATGATGATAAATTTATTTGCGGAGGTAAAGGAAAAATTCAAATTATTTCTTTAAATAAAAAAAATATTATTAAAGAAATTGATTGCCAAATTATTATTTGGGCTGTATGTGTTATTCCTGATAAAAAAATTGTTATTTGTGGAGGAGTTTCTAATGATTTAATTATATTTGAATATGAAAAATATGAAATTATTAATCAAATTAAAAATGCTCATTTAGATTATATTAGAGGTGTTTCATTATTAACAAATGGAAATGTAGTTACAAATTCAGAAGACTTTTCTATTATTGAATGGAAAATAATTGAAAATTAAATATTAAAATAAATAATATGAATAATGAATTTAATAAAAGAACAAATAAAATTATTAAATGTAAAATCAAGAAATAAAATAGAAAATAGAAATTATAGAAATTAAAAAGATAAAAGAAAAAAAAATTCAAAAATAAATAAATAAAATAATTATAGAAAACCTTAAAAAAAATTTGAAAAGATTAATTTAAAATAGGTGTTTTTAAAATATTATATTGTAAAAACATTTTAAAATTTTTTAACAAAATAATATTTAATAAAAAATTAGATTATTAATTTAATAAAAAATTATTAATATCAAAAAATATATAAAAATATATTGTTTATAAAAAAAATACTTTAAAAATATTTTTAACAAATGATTTAAAGATATTATATTTTTTTCTCATATAAATTTTGGTATTATTTAATTATTTAATTCTTTTATTTTTTATCTTTTTATTATCTCTGTATTTATTATCTTTCTTTATTAGTTTATATTTTTTTTATAATATATTTATATATATTTATTTTTTTCTTTTTAAGGAAGAAAAAATATTCAATTTTTAATTTTATTAAACTAAATTTGTTTTATTCAAATTTAAAACAAATATATAAATTAATTTTTATTTTTTGCTTAAAATTAAATCTTTTTGATTCTATTTTTAACAAAATAATTCAATTATTTAATTCAATTTTAGTTTTAATATTTAAAGGTAAATTTCTTATAATTTGTTTTTTTTCATTTTTTTCTTTTAACATTTTTTTATTTTCTTCTTTAATTTCATTTAATCTATTATCTAATTTATTTATAATATTTTTAAATTCTTCATCTCTTTTTTTATATAAATTTAATTTTTCTGATATTTTATTCATTTCTTCAAATAATTCTTTATTATCTTGAAAAAAATTTTGGATTTTTTGATTTTTTTTTTCATTAATATTTTGTAAATGATTTTGAATAATCTTTTCTTTATTATTTTGATAAATTTGAAAATTACTTTTATTATTATTATTAATAGTCATTAAAGAAATAATAGAAGCAATAAATTCAGTATTTTTTTTATTTATTTTTTCTTTTTCTTCTTTAATTTGTTTAATATAATTTTTTTCTTTTTCTTTAAAAATATTTTTAATTCTATCACTTTGATTTTCTTTTTCTCTTCTTTCTTTTTCATATTTATCTTCAATTTGGATTCTTTCTTGTTTTTGTTTAAAAACTTGAAAAGAAATATTATTATTAATATCATTTAAATTAATATTAAAATCACTAAAATTTAATTTGCTTTTTTTTTTTGGATGAGCTTTATTAAATAATTGAATAGGAACTTGACCAAATTCAATAATATTTTCAATATCATTTTCTTTTTCTTCAAAACTTTTTTCTAAAATATCAAAAATACAATTTTCATATCTTAATTCAGAGAAAAAGTTATAATTCTCAATTGATTTTTGCTTAAAACCAAATATTAAATCTATCCATAAATGTAATTTATTTGAAACAATTTCACTTTCTAAAGAAGATCTCATTATTTTTATAAAATTACTTGAACTATTATTTGACCAAATTGGTAAATTTACATTATTTATTTTTATATTATTTTCATTTCTTCCAAAATCAATTTTCATTATAAATTTCAAAAAGTCTCCATTTGAATTTTTTTTCGTATCATAAAATTCTGGTATTAATTCAATTGTATCAAAATTAATATTCTTAGTTGTATTTTCATATGTATCTTTTATTGAAATAAACATTTTATCAGAATTATCAAAATTTCCTTTTTGATATCTTAATAATAAAAGTGGATTTTTTCTCATTAATAAATAATAAATAATAAAAGGATATGATATATAATTTTTATTATAATATCCAAATTCTTTATAATTATTAATACTAAAATCTAATTTTTCTTTATTAATAGCATTAATTGGTTTACTTAAATCTCTATAATTTGATACTTTATTTAAATCAATAATTTTATCTTTAAAATTAATAAGTGTCCAAGGAAAAATTGGATATTGACTAATATCATTAAATGATCTACTTGACATTATATTTAAATATATTAAATAATCAAAATTTGATATTTTATTGTCGACCCATAAATTTGTATAATATTTAATATTATGAAAATTTAAATTTGCTTTTTTACAATTTTTATTCAAGAAATTATATATTAATGTAAAATCTTCTTTATTTTCAAATTCAAATATTTTACTATTTGAATGAGTAAAAAAGAATAAATTTATTGCTTTATAATGATATAAAAATCGAAAATTTACAAAATATTTTATTTCATTTAAATAAAATTTAAAAGGAGTTAAATTTAATTTATTATTTATTGGAATAAATTCGCATAAAAAATCTTGTTTCATTTCATTAAATAAGTGTATTATAAATAATCCATTTTGAAATTTTTCTATATTTATATTAATTGCTGGTGCTGAAAATAAAATATTAATTTTATCTTTATTTTCTATATTGAAAATTTCATTTTTTTCACTTTCTAAATCAAAAAATTCTGTTTTAATCATATGATATTTATTTTTTAATTCAGTAAATTTTTTGATTAAAAAATTATTTATTATATCTTTTTCTATTTTATCTTCTGGAATACTCATTTTTTCAATAAAGTAAAATAAATCATTATAAAAAATTTCATTTATATTTTTTTTTGCTTCTGTTATAATAAAATAAGTAGAAGATTCATCTTTAAATTCTTCAATAACATTTATTCTATTTATTATTTTTATTTTATCACATTTTATTAATAAACAAATATATTCATTTCCATTATCATTTATATTATTTAAATACTGAAATAATTTTATAAAATTTGAAAATTGATTTGTTGATATAAAATAATTCTTTAAATCTAATAAATTACTATTTAAATTTGAAATTTCTGTTATTTCACTATTATTTATTTCTGAATTAGTAAAAATATTTTTTAATGTCTTTTCAAAATTCCAAAAATTTAAATTAATAAATATATCTTTTGAATTAGTTTTTTTTATACTTGAATTTAAATTACTAATTGAATTATTATTAATATAATTTTTTTGATAATAATTTTGATGATGAGAATAAGTTCTCATTATTTTACAATTAGAAGAATTAAAAGAATAATGATTTTTTTTTTCCAAATTTTTTGTTTTTTTTTTACTTTGATTTCTACATTTTTGTTCTAAAATTAAAGAACTAAATTCTTCATATGAAAATTTTTTAATTATGAAATTTTGATTAAAATATAATTTAATTATAGGAATTTCTATTAAATCAAAATCTATTAAAAGTGAATGACTTAAAACATGAATTCTACTTTTTAATATATTATTATTTTTATTTTTGTCATGATAAAAACAATTTATTGTATTAAAAAGATATTCATTATAATCTAAAAGAAGTAAATTAAATCTTTTATTTTGTTTATTCATTTATAAAAAAATGAAAAAAATCAATTTAACAATTAAAAATCATTTTAAAGA
>JAEEGL015756860.1_pt1 | contig 17092 bp, 10 predicted proteins | sample 9134231 | NCBI WGS metagenome assembly JAEEGL01 (sample SAMN16246548, study PRJNA631951) | gut metagenome | biome: gut microbiome; feature: rumen; material: fiber-attached | host: Bos | place: Iran: Karaj | collected 2018-10
AGGGGTCAGGCAAGCCTCATTTCCGGTTATATTTTAATTCAGAATCAGCACTCGGGAGATGTGGAAATTCTGTTGATGATGTTCTGCATTTCAGCAGCATTTACGTCCTCTGCAAAGATACCGAAGAAAGCATCGTCGCCAACCTTGCAGACATAGATCATGCTGTAGCCGTCCGTGTACATAATGCCGTCGTTGATCTCTTTGCTGTGCTTGTCGTTCTGCGCCATCTCAAGACAATCGTTATAAGACTTTTCACTGAGTGCGATTCCGATTGCAACTTCAGGAATGTCTTCATTCTTTTCCTGATCGTAAACGTAAACTGCACCCTGCGTGAACTCGCAGGAATAACCGTCTGACAGATCTATCGTTGTCTCAACTGCGTGATCGTTCCTGAACAGTTTTGCAGATGCGATCTGGCTGGCTTCCTTCTTCTTCGAACATCCTGCAAAACATCCGAGTGAGATTGCTGCGATTGCTGCTGTTGTTACTAATGTGATTGCTACGTTTCTCTTCATTTCTTTGCCCTCCTAATTGGCCCTGAGTTTTGTTTGATGGCCTAATTATCACAGGACAAAGTGTTCCGAACTATCGTTAATGTTGTGCTGTTCTGGTGCTTAAGCAACAGATGGGAGGGAAGGTGTTGATTAGTGAGAAAATTGTGAATTAAAATGGGTTCAGAACAACTTCAGTGTAGTATCTGTACCGGGAAGATCTTTTTCAATTCCAGCCCACATCGCATTAAAGTGATCATAAACTATTCTCTTATCAGATTTACTTAACTCAATAACATTTTGATCAAGCATACTATCAAATCTTTTATTCCAAAATATAACGGCTAACTTCAAATAGTTTCCCAGATCTTTTTCAGTCATAATCGCTTTAGATCCGGATTTGATCATTGAATTGACTAACAAAGGATCACTGAATCCATATATCTGCGCGAAGAAATTATATACTGTTTCAAAGCCTGATCCTTGTAAGAGATTATCTAGTTTTTTACACTTGGATATATCCCTTCTTTGAGCGCCAGAATTAAGAATTAATGCATCTTCTCCCACATAGTATTTACTCAGCGCATAAATAAACGTATCAAAACGGTCATTTCCTAGGTAACGTTTAGTATTGTTCATTCCACCTGCTTGTGGAAGAATAGAATAATTCAATATTGTCAGACTATAATGCTCAAATGGCTTAATCCACGCTTCCTTGTCTTTTCTATCTATAATACTGCCTAAGACATCATTTCGATCTCCCATTTTCACATTGATTATCTTGTCACCACTTACATCATAGTTATCCAAGATTTTCATAGGTTTCTTTTGAATTTCGATTCCAAGATCACCATACATCTTCTTATAATACTTTTTAGCTTCTTCTCCGTTATCTGTTTCAATCTTCTCTAATGGACTATCAATCTGCTTTTCCATGCTTTTATCCCCGTATCTTTATTATCAGATATTTATTTTTCTTCTCATCCCCATAAAAAAGTATAGCATAGAAAAAGAGGCCACCCGTAAGGGTGACCTCAAAATGGATTTATTTAGGTTTGTGAATACATCAACCCGCTTTCAAAGCAGCTATTACGTCATTAGCCAACTGCTCTTGCTGTGATGCAGTAAGATATTCAGATGTACGGATTACCATAGAACCTACAACAGTATGATATCCGGATGAGAAAACCGATCCATCAAAACCTGACAAATATTCGTCCCTCTTTTTGGCATCATTGGCGGAAGCATATACTTCTATTTGTCCACCGCCCTTAGTTCCAACATCAACCGGACTATATGCATCCTCTCCTTCATCTAAAAATAGATACTCTTTTTCACCATTCACATTAAGATAATAAGATACTTCTTCGTCATTAAACACACTCTCCTCTTCAGTTAATTCAATCTGTTCAATCCTAAAATAGACTGCTGCAGTATATCCTCCCTTTTTGTGAAGGTTTCCATTTGGATCGTGAGTTTCGGTTGCGGCTTCAATATCGGTGATACCATTTACATTTTTCAAGCAGGAAATAACATAATCCTCGCTTGGATTAACTAATTTATTACCACAGCCCGTCAAAACTAATGCTACCGTGCAAATTAATGCTAGCAATACTCGTTTCATACCATCTTCCTCCTGATAAAATGCTTATATTTCATGTTTCAAAATATATGAGTTTAAATCAAGTATATTTCTGCTATGAATTCATCATAGCATCGGTCTATATCGATACCATTAACAGGTTTAAACTATCTGTTAACGGTTAATAACAATACAGGAAAAAACGTTTTGATTCTCAAATCAATTATAGTAGAGTCTTTACTAGCATAGCCTAAATCCAGATTTGTCATTAGAATCTATATATTTTTGCTAAATAAGGCTATATTTCCATGTATAATTTTTTACTTCCCCTCCACAAACACCACACTGTACATGTCCTTTATCGCAACCGTCTCACCGTCCGTGAAAACAATCGCGTTATTGTACTGATCGATCGTTCTTGCGTTGCCTACTTTTGAGCCGTAGCGGCCGCCCTCTTTTTTCTTGTCGGGAATGAAGTAAGTGACACGGATAAGAGGCCTGTCTTTGAGCCGCTCTGCGAGCACTGCTAACTGACGGTTCAGTTCGTTGATCTCGTCTTCCAGCATCTCTCTTCTGCTGTCAGTGAGGCGCGCGGTTTCCTCGACCGCATCTTCGTAGCCGACCAGTGCTGCAAAGGGCGAGAACTGTGCTGCCCTGTCGTGGATAGACATGGGCGGGAGATCCGGATACTGCGGCCTGGAAAGATGCTTGATGTCATCGTAGTTTCTCATGCTTTGTGACCGCCTATCTGGCTGTTGCGTTCGATCGCAGTACCACCTTTGTTGAGGTTCTTTGCTTTGACGACGGCATTCTTGCCGTACTTGTGCTTTATCTCGAGCATCGCTTCCTGGAGGGCACGTTCTTTCGAGAGTTTCTCGTCCTCTTCTTCAGGCTGTGCATCCATATCGAAGATGCTCATCTGTTCGTATCTCTCGCGCTGAGGGATCTCATCTTCCCTGATGACATTGCATGCCGCGATACCGAGGCGCCTGCTGAAGAGACGGCTGTCGGCGATCGCATCGTAGAGCTTCATCACGGCTTCGGTGATTATCTTCGTGGACGACGTATGCTTATCGAGATTGATGGTGCCATGCGCGTGTTTGGGCACTTCCCTGCCGTAGTAGTCGACAGCGACTTCGCCATCGTAATTGCCGGATGCGAGGCTCTCTCTGTCGTAGCCGATCGTGAGAACGAGCTGGTTGGTAACAACGCCTTTCTCAACAAGATCCAGAGACAAAACGTCTGCCATCTCCCAAACTATGAGCCTGGTCGTATCGTAATCGGTCGGTTCCTTCAGAACCTGGCCGGTCGAGATGCTGTTATTGTCGGGACTGTATTCTTTGACGTCTGCGATCGTCGTGGGTTCGATCCCCCACGCGTGGTCGATCAGGAGTTCGGCGTTCTTGCCGAGCATCTTGTAGAGCTGCCCGATGCCCTGTCTGCTCAGTGAACATCTGGCGATATCACCCATCGTGTAAAGGCCAATCTTCTCGATGCGAGCGGCCGTGCCTCTGCCGACTCTCCAGAAATCAGTTATCGGTGTGTGTGACCAGAGTTCTTCCTTGAATTTCTCTTCGGTGAGCTCGGCGATTCTTACGCCGTCGCTGTCAGCCGGAATGTGCTTTGCAACGATGTCCATCGCGACCTTGCACAGAAACATGTTGGGACCAATTCCTGCAGTCGCGGTAATGCCCGTCGTATGCAGAACGTCCTTTATCAGCATCCGCGCGAAATCGTGTGCATTCGTGTGATAGAGCCCAAGATAGTTCGTCGCGTCGATGAAGACCTCATCGACCGAATACGCGAAAATATCTTCAGGCGCAACATACTTCAGGTAGATACCGTAGATTTGCGCGCTGACCTTCATATAGTGGGCCATCTGCGGCGGTGCGACAACATAGTCGACCGCGAGCGACGGATCGTATTTGAGTTCGGTGGCAAAATAACTCTTGCCGGTGAGACGCCTGCCGGGAGCCTTCATGCGGCGTTCATTGTTGATGTATTCGACGCGCTGGACAACCTCAAAAAGTCTGGCTCTTCCGCCTATCCCGTAACTCTTAAGCGCCGGAGAGACAGCAAGACATATCGTCTTCTCAGTCCTCGTGGGATCCGCGACAACAAGATTGACATTCAGCGGATCCAGACGGCGTTCAACGCATTCCACGCTCGCGTAGAATGACTTAAGGTCTATGGCTACATATGTCCTGTCCATTAGCGTTCCGCTCCGTGGGTCCCGTGTCACTACGTTTAGTCTATCAGAACGGCGGCTCGCTTATTGGGACAATATTCGGATAGTTGCCCTCTTTCGCGATGATTTGTACAATCGAAAACATAAACAATCCACGGAGGAACAACTTATGGCAGACGATAAGCTCGACATCACTTCACTGGTAACTGACGCGATCAAGGCGGTAACCGATTCCGTAGCACCTGCGAAGAAGACTGCGGCAAAGAAGACCACAACAAAGAAGACAGCAGCAAAGTCTTCTACTGCAAAGAAAACAACTGCAGCTAAAAAGACTACGACCAAAAAGTCAACGACTGCAAAGAAAACGACCGCTAAGTCTTCCACTTCCAAGTCATCTGCTGCTAAAAAGACGACTACTAAATCTTCTACCATGAAGAAGACAACAACAAAGAGTACTACCAAGAAGGTCGGAAAGATCATTTTCGAGATCGACCACAGACAGATCGACATCGATGCAATCAAGAAGAAGGCTGCAAAGCTCGGCGGCGACGTTTATGTCGTAACCTCCGAGAAGAAGATCTACGACAGCAACGGCAAGTCGATTAATCTGTTCTGAGCGAGAACAAAACTCTAACGTATTCCTTTTTCGCGAAATTGAAGAAAAGGATTACAAAAATCGTGCGAATTGTATTCCTTTTTTCTCTATACAGAATTTGGATTACAAATCCGCTTAAAGTTGTATTCTCTTTTCCTGATTCTGAGAATTAGGATTACATTTGTCTACAAATTTGTATTCTTTTTTCTCTGTCAGCGAAAAAGGAATACACAGCACCCAAAAACACCGAACACAACAATGCAAAAGGGGCCATCTCACGTCTGTGAGACAGCCCCCTTTTCAGTTTTCGATTATCTTATGCAGCCCAGACACCGTCATGACCGATCTCATATCCGTCGATCGTAGTGTCGTAAGCCATCGCGCCGGAACCGTAGAAGTAATACCACTTTCCGCCGATCGACTGCCAGCCTGTACGCATCACACCGGAATCACCGAAGTAATACCAGCTGCCGGCAATGCTCTGCCAGCCTTTTACCATATAACCTGACATAGAGAAGTAATACCACTTGCCATCAAGCTTCTTCCAGTCGTCGGAAACCATGGAGCCGTCGCTGTTGAAGTAGTACCATTCACCGCCAACTTCCTTCCAACCTGTAACCATGGCACCATCTGCAGCGAGGTAATACCATGTACTGCCACTCTGCTTCCAACCGGTTACCATCTCACCGGAATCGTTGAAGCAGTACCACTTGCTGGCAACCTCTTTCCAGCCTGTTGCCATAGCGCCGGAATCTTCGAAGTAATACCAGATGTTGTCGATCTTCTTCCAACCGGAGATCATGTAGCCCAGGATCTCAAAGTAGTACCACTTGCCGTCGATCTTCTGCCAGTCTGTAACCATTGCGCCGCTGGACTTCAAGTAATACCAGAGGCCGTTGACCTTAGTCCAGCCTGTCTGCATGATGCCGTTATCGTCGAGGTAATACCAGGTATCGTTAACCAGGCGCCAGCCCTTGCACATTGTGCCTGCTGCATCATAGTAGTACCACTTACCGTCTACTTCCTGCCAGCCGTACTTAGGCTGTACGAACATGATCTTTGCCTCACCGAAAACATCCTGGATCGTGTAATCGTCGTATAAAACATCGATCTGGTTCCACTGCTCTTCTGTACCGTCGTAGTAAACTTCCTCAAGTGTAGTGTTATAAAAAGCATAGGGGTCAATAGAAGATAAACTCTTCGGAATGTTGATAGAAGTAAATGTACAATCACCGAATGCAGCAATTCCGATGCTCTCAACCTTTGAAGGAATCGTTATTGACTTAAGACCTTTACAACTATCGAATGCGCTGTTATAAATAACTTTCGTGTTTTCAGGAATCGTAAACGTTTCTAAAGCAGTACAATAATGGAATGCATAATCATAAATATCTGTAATTCCCGAAGGCAACGTTACAGATGTGAGGCTAGTACAACAATTGAACATTCCATAGCCAACATTGGCAACGTTGCCACTGATTGTAACAGACTTAAGATTTGAGCAATTTTCAAATAATCCACGCCCAAAATACGGATCATTATCAAACGACATATTTAGAGTTGTAATTCCGTCACAATCGAAGAAAACACAATCTCCGAAACTTTCTATTCCGCTCGGAAGAGATAGAGAAGTTAATCCTGTGCGATAGAATGCGTGTCCACCGATACCTTTTAATGTATCCGGGAAAACAACAGACGTTAGGTTAGTGCAGTTTTCGAACGCACCGTATCCGATCTGCTCAAGCTTATCGCCGAAATTCATATTGGTAATACTGGAACAGTCATTAAATGCAGAAACACCGACACTCACACAATTCTTAGGAAGTGCAGATAATTCAAGACTTGAACAATATCTGAACGCATCATTTCCAATGGTTGTAATCGAATCAGGTAAACTTACTGTCTTGAGGTTCAAGCAAGTCTGAAATGTTGCTTCCTCGATTTCGGTCATATTTGAATTTGCTGGTATGCTGACTGTCTCAAGTTGACTACAAGCACTGAAAGCACCAGCCTCAATAGACTCAATACTTGCGGGGAGGCTTATTTCCTTAATAAGAATACAATTGTAGAAAGAATAGTATCCGATGCTTTCCACGCTGTCTCCAAAAGTTACAGTTTCAAGAGACAAAGTGTCATGAAAAGCATAATCTCCAACACTTGTAATTCCGTCTTCGATTACAACACTCTTAACGTCACAAAAAAACCAAGGACTTTGATTGTATTCAAAGTCATACATGTCTCCCGTTCCGCTGATGGTTATTGTCCCGGTGGAACTGTCGTATGTCCATGATGAATTTTCACCGCACTCTCCGGATGTTGCGATATCAGCAGATACGCCCGTACCACCGAAAACCATCGCCGTGAGCAGTCCTACCGTGAGCGCGACCGGCGCGCCCAGCAATCTTCTCTTTTTCATGCTTAATCTCCCTCTTCATGAAATTAAAAAATTCCTATGTTTCCTCCCCCAATAGAGGAAACGCCCAAACAGAAATATTATATATGAAAAGCATGCACTTCTCAAAAATTAATTACATAAGCCGGCGATTGGTATTCGAGCAGGGACAGTGACGTGATGAATGGGACAACCGCGAGGCCAAAAACTCCGCTAATTTCTTACAATTCGTAACCTAATTGTTTCACATAAAAACCCCGCTCCGTGATAGACTTGTGCGGGGAAAAAATATTTGGAATTCAGGGTATGAATATATGACTAAAAACAAGAAACCTATCGCGATAGCTGCGGTCGTCATAATTCTCTTGGTGGCAGCGTTTATCGGCTATGAATGTTTGATCGTAAAAAGAGGCCTGGTTACGACCGATGCAGGCACCTATTACTATGAAAAAGGCAAGGCCTGCTCAGGTCTTTGCAACCTGCCTGACGGCACAACGCGATATTTCGATCCGGCGACCAATCTCATGGTCACAGGTGAGACTCAGATCGACGGCAACAGATACCTGTTCGACAGCGAGGGGGTCATGCAGTTCGGCCTCCAGAAGACCGACACCGCTTCCAAGTACTTCGATCCCACGACCGGCGCGATGGTAACCGGCTGGCTCGACTACGAAGGCAGCAAGCTGTACTTCAGCGAAGAAAGCGGCGAGGAAGCTTTCGGTCTCACGGCAATTGACGGCAAGCAGTACTTCTTCGACGAGACTTCCGGACTCATGAAGACCGGCGAAGTTGACGTCAACGGCGAGACATACTGCTTCGACACAACAACGGGCGCAGGCCTTGACGGGTTCTTTGAAACCGACGGCGTAAAGCGCGGCTACATCGGCGGCAAGATGCTCAAGGGTGTCAGAGCCTATGCCGACAACCACCTCTACTATTTTGACGACGACGGCGTGATCGTCCGCGAGATCGACGGCAACAAGCCGATGGTCGCTCTGACATACGACGACGGCCCGTCCAAATACACTGATTCGATCATCGATACTTTCGAAGAATACGGCGGCAAGTGCACTTTCTTCATCGTCGGCGACAGAATCTCCTGGAACGAGGAGGTCTCCATCCGCGAGGCTCAGCTCGGCTATGAACAGGGTAACCACACATTCAACCACAACAGACTTACCGACCTCGACGCAGCAGGAATGCAGGAAAAGCTCAAAGGCACTGACGATGAGCTCATCAGGATCTCAGGCAAGGCATCCACCTGTTTGAGACCGCCGGAAGGCAAATGGAACGAGACACTCCAGGCCGCCTGCGGCTGCCCGATCATCCTCTGGAGCATCGATTCCCGCGACTGGGAGAGCAAGAACGCCGACAAGATCTGCGACCGCGTCATCGGCAAGGTCCAGGACGGCGACATCGTCCTCATGCACGACCTCTACCAGTCAACGGCCGAAGCAACCAAGCGCATCGTCCCTGCCCTCATCGATGCCGGCTTCCAGCTCGTAACCGTCGAAGAGATGGGCATCCTTAAGACCGGCGGCGTTGGCCTTACAGACGGCGAGGTGTATTATTCGATACCGAACAGGTAATTCCCAGCCGGTGATTTAAGTTTGATTTTGAATGGGTCGGATCCTCAGGCGGGGATTCGACCTTTTTATTGGGTTTATGCACACATTTTCCCAAAATCCCCACTTTACGATGCATCGCGGCCCCAAAACAATACTCAAACTCCACTTTCACCCCACTCACCCACCAAAAACCGCCACTTAACACCCTTTCGGGCCACATTTTTTACATTTTCAAGTCTATGTAATAAATAGGGGATTTTTTTATTATATCTTGTTATAATAAATGGTACAAAATAGGAAGAAAATGCTCAAAAACTATTCGGGGGTCCTATGAATAAAAAAGTGATAGCGATTATCGCGGGAGCAGCGGTTGCAGTTGTTGCAATTGCGGTTGCTCTCGTTTTTTTGTTGAACAAAAACGACAGTTACCGTCTTCTCAAGCTGTTTGAATTCCAAGGCACGGGTTCTGTAGTGCGCGAGAGCAAGGGCGAGATCACGCCTTATACGAACATGGTCTTAGAGAGCGGCGATACGGTATCACTCGACACGGGAACCATGACCATACAGGCTGATGACGATAAGTTCATCTCCCTCGACGAGCATACGACGATAAAGCTCGTTGCCACAGGAACAAAGACTAACAGCAAGACGACGATCGAGCTCTTGCAGGGCGGCATCACGAGCGACATCAGGAACAAGCTCTCGGCTGACTCTTCTTACGAGATCAACACGCCGAACTCTTCGATGTCTGTCCGCGGAACGGTTTTCTACACTTTCATCTATGAGACCAACGGCATCAAGTACACGAGAGTCTGCTGCTTCGAAGGCGAAGTTGTGACGAACCTTGTTTACAAGGACGGAACCACAGACCTCACGCCTGTATCAGTCCCTAAGGGTAAGGAAATCATCATTTACGAGGACGGAACAACGACAGATTACCTGTACGCTGAGCCTCAGGATATTGACTACTACACCATCCCCGAAGAGACACTGGTTGAGTTGCAGGATTTGATCGATACAACCGGCAAGGATCTGTCGATCACAAGTCCCGAGATCACCAAGATCCTCCAGGGACCTTACACAGTAACATTCATGTATAACGGAATCGAATTTGGAACACAGCAAGTAAGCAAGGGTGGAACGGCTACAATTCCTACACTCAGTCCTGCACCGACAGGCGGATGGGATTACGACTTTAACAAGCCCGTTGAGCGCGACATCACTATCGATTGGAAAGAATAAGTTTATGAAAACGAATAAAGCCTTAACCAAAACAATCAGCTGCATCATCAGCACTGCAATTACGATACAGGCAGGCTGGGCAGTTCTTGATAATAAGACAAATGCCGCAACTGATTATTTGCCTTTATCGGAGGTTAGTTCAACCGGTAATTACTACACTCTTGAGGGAATACATGATAGCCAGTGGGGTACTTTGTATGTTGATACTGTAAGGGTAATACCGGTTTCAGGCTTCCGCATTGCATGCCCTACTGTTGGCGGAGACATATTTGCCGATTATCTTGATATTGATCCCGCCAAGATGGAAGATGCTCAGTTCAGATACCAGAGAATCAGCGACGGCAAAACGACTGATTACACATCAGCAGGAGGTTTTGGTTACCTCATTAACGATGATAGGGATCCGGACTACAACAATATTCAATTGGATGGCGATTGGGATTTTACATTCTCTGACGGCGACGTAATCGTGGGTAATGAACTTATCTTTTATGTCAGTGATCATTATCTGTATCAAGTCGTGGTCGATGGTACCGTAGTATTTCAACAGGAACCTGATACATGGATTAATGCAAGCAGAAATGTGTTTACCAGTGAGCCTGGCCAAGCAACGGTACATACCGTCTATGCCGTTGATTATTCAGGCAGAGAATTAAATCTGACATTTACTCTGGCTCCCGGTAAAGATCCTGATATCAGGCTTCCCAATGGTAATTTCCCTGATGTTTACTATGGCACGGACTACGATTTCTCCAGCCGTGTATCCGTAGATTCAGGTTACGACAAATCAAAGCTTTACTATGAATATTCAACAGACGGATCAGAAGCATCAGAATTATACGATAAACCCACAGCTCCGGGAACTTATTATGTCCGTGTAGTTGCACCCGGCGACGGTACAACATATGTGAAAGGCACTTCCGAATGGAAGCAGTTCCGTATAATCTATCCTGATCTTGATACTCTCTACCCTTCCGGTGCGCCGTATTTCACCATAAGTGGTGCTTTTAATACTTACTATGTTCCTGAAGGATTAACACTTACCGCTCCTTCGGGAATCCTGATCGGATGCCCCACTTCACCTGATATTGACGGTTATTCCCGTTCAGTAACACTTACTGAAGATGACATCTATTTGGACGGTCATATTAACGAAGACTTTGAGATCGCATTCCAGAGAGAATCAGACGGCGCCACTACAAATGGCAGATCGATATCTTCGTTCATAAGCGATATCGATAAGTATGTTTTCGATTCTTACGATCCGCATTTCGAATCTTTTATCGTTGATGACGAAGGATCGTTAGAGACGAGCCTCGAAGGCAATATCGTTGCCAACGAACTGGAGATCTCAGTTTACGATGACAATCTCTCTAAGGTAGTGATGGAAAATAACGGAACCACAACCGACCTGAGCAGTAAGATCAGCGGAGGATACTGTAACATCACACTCAACGGTAAGGTCGCTGAGAAGCAGGAAATAACGATCACTGCGTATGACAAGGCCAACAGGTATACTATGGTTAACTTCACGCTCTACCATGAACCTGTCGATCCTACCCTCACTGTAAACTTCCCTTCCAGTTTCTATGCAGGAGAAGTTTACGCGCCTGAGATCTCGACAAATTCCGACTGTGATCCGATGGTAACGTATTTAGACGGTGATGAAGAGATCGATTATCCGTTAACTTCCGGAACATACACATTGGTAGTCTCTGTTGATGAAACCGATTACTATAACGGAAAGATCGTTGAAAAGTCTTTCAGCGTCATTAAGAGAGCAACGACAGCATCCGTTACGGTAGCTGACATCATGGTAGGCGGCACGGTAAATCCCGTACTGACAACCAACTCCAATGCTAAGAATGACGCAGTTTACGAATATAAGCTCGTTGATGAATCCGAAGATGAATATTCAGAAACAGTACCTGAAGCTGCAGGCAAGTATATCTTAAGAGTTACTATCCCTGCATCAATCGGATACGAAGAGCAGACATGCACAACTACTTTCACGATCAGCAAGTATCCGACCTATGCAACTGTTTCCGTTCCCGATACAATCATCGGAAACTCTTTCACACCTGATATCAAGGTAACTAACGAAGCTTACGACGGAATCGAAGATGCGACCATCGAGTATAAGCTCACATCAGAAGATGATTCAGAATACACTGAGACTGTTCCTACTGCTGCAGGCCAGTACACAGTAAGAGTTACGCTCCCTGAGACATATGCTTTTAAGGGAACAACATGCAAGGCTGAGTTTGAGATCAAGAGAATGGTAGTATCTGCAACAGTTGCAGTTGACGACCTCTATGTAGGCAAAGACATAAAGCCCGTCGTCTCAACATCTTCAGACGGTAAGGATGATGCGGTTTTCGAGTATAAGCTCAGCAACGATCCTGATACTGCTTACAAAACAACAGCTCCTACTGCTGCAGGCACATACAGGGTTAGAGCTACCATTCCCGAAACAGACAGATATGCGAAAATCGTCTGCACCGACGAATTCACCATCAGCCTCAACCCCGTAAAGCTCGAAGAGTTCAAGGTCGCTGATATCTATGTCGGCCAGTCCGTAACTCCGTCATTCAAGTCTGACTCCGATGGCGTTGTTTCCTATATGTACAAGCCTTTCGGCGATCCGGACACATCTTATACGACGATCACTCCTACCGCTGCAGGCAAGTATATGGTACGTGCAACTGTTAAGCGCACAGCTACATACGAGATCGGCGTATTCACGACGACATTCACTATCTCTTACCTTGACACACCTGCCAAGGCATTCACTCCCGTAGGTACCGCAGGTAAGGAAGGCTACTTCACCAGTGACGTTGAGCTCACGGCACCCGACGGATACACGATCTCTGCAACACCTAACGGCGTATATACAAAGAGCATTCCTTATTCCGACGGCATGAGCACCGTATATCTTAAGAGAGAAGACGGCGCTCGCACGGCAGCGATCACCATCACAAACAAGCCGAAGATCGACAAGACCGCTCCGAAGTTCACTTCTTCCACCGGCAGTCTCGCACAGGGTTCCGTAATGTTCGCATCGAACATCAACGTTACGATTGACGACCAGAACCTTACTTCCCTCATGCTCAACGGCGTACCCGTGGACCTCAAGACGATCCCGAATCACGTTCTCACGCTGAGCCCGGGAATGGGTGTCAAGAAGTTCACCATCGTTGCCGAAGACATCGCAGGCAACACCAGCATCATCGAGTTCACGCTCAAGGCTGAATGGCTCGAAAACAAGGTCATTCCGGCTGACGAGGTCCTCCCTCTCAATACCGAGGAAGAGTACAACCTCGACGAGGGCCGCTGGACAGTTACAAGAAACACTGCAGACAATGTCGTTAACCGCGCTCCCGATACGACGGTCTATAACGGCAACCTTCCGGTATACGTTCCGGAGAACGGAGATTACACATTCACAAAGGTAAGCTGATCTTATGACAAAAAACTCTTGCCCGTAATCGAGGCTCTGACAGCAGGACTATCTGTTCCTGTTTGATACGGCAATAGAGTGAAAATAAGCAGTTAAGCCAAGAGGGGTAAATCTTATGAAGACTAATAAAATACTGCTTAACAAAAAAGCATTGATCAAAGCTACGAGCGGATTCTTAAGCTTTGTCCTGACGGCTAATGCAGGATTGAGTTTACTGTATGAGAATGCATATGCGAGAGAAATAGATTATGATGCTCCAAATAATACTCTGACACTCTCATCAGGCACCGGAGAATCTGAATATTTTTATCTTGTGAAAGATGGATCTAATTTTTATATCAATGCTTCACCGGAAAATACTGATCATGAAAGAGAATTATACGATGATGATGTAGTAATTTATGTTAATGCGAATTGTACATTGGTCATTTCATGTGAATATGAAAACCTACATGGACTATATCTCTATGGCGGAGAAGAAGAAGGAACAGAAGCTGTCCTTCAGGTAGCTGAAGATGGAGTCTTTATTCATCATGATTTAGTATACGGAAGCGGATTAAATAAAATAATTAATTACGGCGAATACCGTGGTGCGACATTTGACACATCACAAATGGAATCTGACGGTATTAAAGAATTCCGTAATGAAGGTTTCGTAGAAGGAAGAGACGTTGTTATTACAAGTAACATTTATTCTGAAATTCCCGGTACAACATTATCTGTAATTGCTAGGTTTATAAAAGATGACAGAGATTTAGACTCTTTAGTCAGAGCAGGCTATAATGCCAGTATCACTTCTGCCGGAGGATCGTTCAAGCTCAAAGTAAACCAGGATACGATCGAGATCACCGAACCTGTTAACGGTACGACAGCTACATCTTTAGTTGAAGATCCTGAAATAACTCTTGATGAGATTCCTGATTTCCTGGTCGGTCAGACAATCAATTTCAGCACATATATTCATACAGCTGACGGATATACCGGAACACCCTACATAGAGTATTCATATAATGGCGAAACATGGTCCGCTGAAGCACCGACTTCGGCAGGAGATTACTATATCCGTGCCGTGGCTCCCGGCGTTGGCACTTATCGCCAAGCGACTTCAAGCAGCCAGTCAGTAAGCTTAAGTTATCTGCCAACTTCAGATGTAATTAATGACAGCTCATACTGCACGCTCTCAGGCATTACAAACGATGTATATATCGCTGATGAATTGATCATCACACCTCCTGAAGGATATACGATTTCATGTTCACATGATTTGGAATCTTATGGTGATGACGGTCCGATATTCAAGGAATCTCTGTCGTTGAGCCAGGACGAGATCGAAGTTATGCCGGGTTTCATCAACCAGGATGTTATGGTCTCATTCAAACGCGCGGACGGAGCCACAACCCGTGACGTAAGCATTTATTCCGTTCTTCCCAAGGATGATGAGGGAAACACGGTTTGGAATGACCTCGTATTTGATACTGAAGATCCGGTTATAACAGCATATAAGAACATATCTGATACAGATATGAATGAAGTATCTCTTGAAGAAGCTTCTCAGATCTCCGCTGATCACTTGTCCATTCATATATCTGATTTCTACCTTACATCAGTTGTAGCAGAAGTTGATGGGGTAGAAACTGACTATAGCAGTAATATCATGGCTCAAAACCTGATCGGCGCTGATGGCAATGACGGAATATCAACAACATATTTTTGCAGTTTTGATTTATACTCCACACCCGGCAAAGCAAAGCAGGTCACAGTTACCGCTACAGATGCTGCAGGCCGCGTAGCAACCGCCGAATTCTCACTGTATCCTGAGGAGCCCATCGATCCTGAATTGGAAGTTACTCTTCCCGACGCGATCTATGTCGGAGATGAATATGAGCCCGATATAGAAACAAATTCCGACAGCGAAGAGATCGTTTTCGAATATTTTGATTATGACAATGATACAGAGCTCGAGGAAGCACCTACTGCAGCCGGCTCTTATATGCTGAGAGTAACAGTCGGTCCCACAGATCTCTTCAAATTAGCTTCTTTTGACGTGGATTTCGAGATCTTAAAGCACGACCTCGACGTTGAAGTTTCCGTTGCAGACATAAATGTCGGCGGTACTGTCAGCCCTGTTTTATCAGGTGTTCCCGCAGATTACGACGGAACCATCACCTACGAGTACAAACTCACCACAGCACCTGAGGAAGAATATTCAACTACAAAACCGACAGCATTCGGTGCATATACCGTAAGAGTCACATTATCTGAGACAGACATCTACTTAGGTACAGAAGCAACTGATAATTTTGCCATCAGCAGAAATGCACTCACAGCAACTGTATCCGTTGAGGATCTCCATGTCGGTGATGAGATCTCACCTGTCGTAACTACAGATCCAGATGATTACGACGGCGATATTACTTATGAGTACAAGCTCAGCACAGATGAAGACGATGAATATACAGAAGATGAGCCTACTGTTGCAGGCACTTATACAGTAAGGGCAACACTTGCAGCTACTGATACTTACCTGGGCACAACAGCAACTTCTACATTCACCATCAGCAAGAATGACCTTTCTGCATCTGTCAGCGTTAATAACATTAGTGTTGGCGAGACAGTTTCACCTGTAATGGCTGATGTTCCCGACGATTACGATGGCGCAATCACGTATGAGTACAAATTAAGTACAGCTGAAGACTCTGCATATTCCACGACTGTTCCTACAGCTGCAGGACAGTATTCGGTAAGGGCTACACTCTCAGAAACGGATATATATAATAGTTTCACCTGCGAAAACACTTTCTGGATCATCAGAAACGAGTTACACGGCAGTTTCTTCATCAATGATATTTATGTTGGCGGAACAATCAGTCCCATCGTAAACATCCCTGACGATTTTGACGGCAATCCGGATGAATTTGTATACAAATACAAGCTCAGCTCAGAACCTGATTCAGCATATTCGGAAACAGTTCCTACCGCTGCCGGCTCATATTTTGCAATGGTTTATATCCCCCAGACTGATAAATACATTGATATTGAGTTCATGTGCTCTTTTAAGATCAACAAAAAGACCGCTGAAGCAACAGTAACTGTTCCTGACATCGTTATCGGCGGCACCATCTCCCCTGTCGTAACAACGGAATCTGACGGTGATATTACTTATGAGTATAAGCTCAGCACTGAAGAAAACTATTCTTCAACTGTTCCTACTGCTGCAGGCACATACGATATCAGAGCAACTATCGCTGAGTCAGATACTTACCTTGCTACATCATGCGAAGGTTCATTCACTATCAGCAAGAAAACACTTACAGCTGAAGTATCCGTCGCAGACATCAAGGTAGGCGGTACGCCTGCTCCTGTTGTTACAACAGATCCTGCAGACTATAACGGAACAATAACATACGAGTACAAGCTCAGTACTGAGGACGAATACACGTTAACAGTTCCTTCTGCTGCAGGCACTTACACTGTAAGAGCAACTCTCGCTGCAACAGATGTATACTCAGGCACAACCTGCACAGGAACATTCACGATCAACAAGATAGAGACAACTGCCACAGTATCCGTTGCA
>JAEEGL010453588.1_pt1 | contig 17091 bp, 16 predicted proteins | sample 9134231 | NCBI WGS metagenome assembly JAEEGL01 (sample SAMN16246548, study PRJNA631951) | gut metagenome | biome: gut microbiome; feature: rumen; material: fiber-attached | host: Bos | place: Iran: Karaj | collected 2018-10
GTTACTAATACCTTTTCATATCTTTCATAACAAAACATTGCGTTTTTAGCGCCTTTAACTTTATTTTCTATTGCTAGTCTAATTTTAGTATCTTGAACGCATGAGAATGCAGTCTCACTCATAGAAAAGAATGCTGAGAAAATTACTAGCACTACCATGACTGAGAACCACAAAATATTAGTTGCACTCATACTTAAAAAAGCCAAGGGGTACGTGTCCAAATTAGTTCACCTCTACTTACTTCTTGATGAATATTCACCTGTAGCTGTTGACACAATAATTTTTTCTCCCTTTTCAATGAACATAGGAACCTTTAATGTGTATCCAGTTTCAAGTGTTGCATCTTTATTTGCGTTTGTTTTAGTGTTTCCTTTAATAGCTGGTTCTGTTTCAGTAACTTCTAATGTTACTTTATCAGGAAGTGAAACACCTAAAATTTCTGTTTCATAGAATGTTACATCAACATTCATACCTTCAAGTAAGAAATTCTTTTCCCATTCAAGTCTTTGTGCAGGAATTTCAATTTGCTCATAAGTTTCATTATCCATAAATGTATAAGTTTCACCTGATGAGAAAATATATTGCATAGGCTTTCTATCAATAAAGCACTTCTTGAATGCTGAATCTGATCCTTTTAATGCAGTTTCCATAATTGCACCAGTTCTTAAATCTTTCATTTTAACACGAACATATGCAACCTTATTTTGAAGTACATGCATAAATTCCATTATTTGCATTAATTTGCCATCGTATTCAATCACGACACCATTTTTTAATTCATTAACGTTAATCATTATTGTTTTGTCTCCTTATTAAAAATTTATCGCATCAATTATACATTATTTATTAAGATTTTTCAAATATCTTACTGCGTCTAGATAGCTTTCTTCCTTTTTACCTTGGAAAGTCATTGTACAAACATCACGTACAAAATTTATTTTTCTAAAATCTTCACGTGAATCTACAGCTGATAAATGAACTTCTATTTTTTCTTTATTAAACATTTCAAGTGCATCATGTATTGCCACAGATGTATGTGTATATGCACCAGGATTAATAATTATCGCATCATATTTACCTAATACAGCCTCTTGAATTTTTGTTACAATATCACCTTCAGAATTAGATTGAAAAAAAACAAGATTTAAATCGCCTTTTTCTTTTTCCATTAATTTATTAATATCATCTAATTTTAAAGAACCATAATGCTCCTTAGGTCTATATCCTAACATATTTAAATTAGGTCCATTAATAACTAATACATTCATAATCCTAACTCCTTTATAATATTATTTACACATTCATCTACTTTGGCATTATATACCTTTAAATCCATAAAATAATTATAATTATCTATTCTTTCATCATATAATTCTTTTACAGTTTTAGTTTTAAGTAAAGGTCTTGTATTATCATTTTTTAATCTTATTTCAAGCTCAGAAATATTTACATCAATAAATATAACTTTACCCTTCATTAAATCTTTATTAGATTTATCTTTAATAACACCACCACCTGTAGATATTATTAAATTATCAAGATTTAAAAAATCATTTAAAGCTTCCTTTTCTTTTAATCTAAAATATGATTCACCATTTTCTTTAAAGATTAAAGGAATCTTTTTATTTTCTTTATTTTCAATATATTCATCCATATCAATATATTTATAATTAATTTTCTTTTCTAATTTCTTACCTACAGTACTCTTACCAGAACCAGGCATACCTATAAGATATATTCTCATATAAATTCCTTTAAATCTTTTAATATATTATCTAAAGATATTTCATATCCTTTTGATAAATCATAAAAATGACTATCCATTTGATTTCTAAACCATGTTTCTTGTCTTTTAGCTAGATGTCTTGTATTCTTTTTAATTTCTTCCTTAACATCATTTAAATCTATTAAGCCTTTAAAATAAGGTATAAATTCTTTATATCCTATCGCATCAGGCATAATATTATCATCATATAAAGACTTAACTTCCTCTAAAAGACCTTCTTCAAACATTTTATCAATTCTTAAATTAATTCTTTCATATAATAATTCTCTCGGCATAGAAAGATAAATAATAAAATAATCATACATCTTTTTGGCCTTATTATTAAATGAAGAGAATTCTTTACCTGTTGTCTCAGTTACTTCAATTGCACGTAATACTCTATTACGATTATTTGGATGAATATTTATATTAGATATATTTTTATCTATCTTTTTTAAATATTCAAATAATTCTTCATTTGAATAATCTTTAAATCTTTCTTCAAATGAAGCATCTCTTTTAGGTGATTTAAATTCATAATCATATAAACAAGATGATATATATAATCCTGTACCACCAGATATTATTTTAATATCATTAGAATTATCAATTATTTCTCTTGCATCATGCATAAAATCAAAAACACTATATTTTTGATCTGGATCTAAGATGTCAATTAAATAATGTTTAACGCCATCCATTTCTTCCTTTGTAGGCTTAGCTGAACCAATATCTAATCTTTTATATACAGCCACACTATCACCAGATATAATTTCCATATTAAGCTTTTTGGCAATATCTATTGCAAGCTTTGTTTTACCAACTGCGGTAGGACCACAAATTACAATAACCTTTTTCATTATTTTTGGATCCTTTCAAACATTTTTTCTATCTCATTTAAAGATATATTAATAATAGTTGGTCTGCCATGAGGACAAGTATATGGATTTTTACAATTAGATAAATTATCCATAAGAACTTTTATTTCTTCCTTTGATATTTGATGGTTAGCTTTAATTGATGCCTTACAAGCCATCATTTTAGCCATACTATCTCTAAATGTAGATAGATCAAAGGCATGTTCATTATTTATTTCTTCAAATAATGAATAAAAAATATCTAAAGGATCTTTATCCTTAGCCCATAATGGAATAGATTTTAAAAATATTTCTCTTTCATTTATTATTTCAAGCTCAAAGCCGATATTTTTAAAATCATCTAAATGATTCTTAATTATTAAATAATCTGCTAAAGTTAATTCTAATTTATCTTTAATTAATAAATCAGTAGTAGGTTGTTTACCATTTTTTAATAATTCATGGTATTTTTCATAATTCCATCTTTCACATGCAGCATGCTGATCTACTAAATATAGACCATTATCATTTTGGAATAATAAATATGTACCTGCTAAAGTACCTATATATTCCATATATGGTAATTTTTTATGTTCTATTTCTATTTTAGTATTATCTTTAATAATATTTTGTGTTTGATAATTATTTAATAAATCCTTTAAATTATTATTTTCAGCTAATTCTTCTTCAACCTCAAAAATATTTTGAGTTTCATAAGGCTTAATTTCTTTCTTTTCTTCTTTAGGTTCAACCTTTATTTTAGTATTATCAAAAATTAAATTTTCATCTTCTTTAATTTTAATAATTTCATCTTCTTTAGTTGATAATAATTCTCTTTGAGGAATTAAATAATCATTTTGAAGCATTAATTTAATTTCTTCTATTAATTTCTTTATAAGCTCAGCTAAATTAGATATTTTAATTTCTATTTTAGTAGGATGAACATTACAATCAATTAATAATGGATCTATATCTAAATAAATAATACCAATAGGGGCTTTATTTATTGGTAAGAATGTTTGATATGCTTCTATAACTGCATTAGTTATTTCATAGCATCTTACATATCTTCCATTACATATTAATGTTATTTCTAATTTAGATGAACGATAAAACATTGGCTTTAAGAAAGCTAATTTAACTTTATATCCTCCATCTTGATAATCATGAATCATTAATTCCTTTGCGGCTTTAAAGCCATATATTGAAGAAATTAAATTAGCTAAATTATTCTTTCCTGGAGCTACAAATATAGTTTTATCATTTGAAATAACTTTAAAAGATATTTCAGGATGAGCTAAAGCTATCTTATTAATGATAAACATATTTGAAGATAATTCTTTATCTGGACTTTTTAAAAATTTTAATCTAGCTGGAGTATTATAAAATAAGCTTTTTACAATAATATCAGTACCTTTATTCATACTACTGATAGATTCTGATATTTTTTCTCCACCTTTATAAGTAACACAAAAACCACCATTACCATCTGTAGATGAATTAATGGTCATTTCTGATACTGTAGATATTGAGGCAATAGCCTCTCCTCTAAAGCCTAATGTTTGAATTCTTAATAAATCATATTCATTTCTTATTTTTGATGTTGCATGAGGGATGAATGCTTCTCTTACATCATCCTTATCCATGCCATCACCATCATCAACAATTCTTATTTGATCAATTCCGGCATTTGTAAAATATATTGTAATATTTTTTGCATGTGCATCAATTGAATTTTCAACTAATTCCTTTACAATGCTTGAAGGACGTTCTACAACCTCACCTGCCGCAATTTTAGAAGAAAGGGATTCAGGCATTACTCTTATTTTACCCATTATTTAATCTCCCTTAATTCATACAATAAATTTAATGCATCTCTTGGTGATAATTTATCTAAATCTGTTGCATCAAGCTTTTCTTTAACTTTAATAGCTTGTGATGTTGATACATCAATAGTATCATCATTATCTTCATAGCCATTAAAATCAAATAATGATGGCATATTTTCATCAAATGATGAATCTTTCTTTTCTAAATTTTCTAATATATCCTTACTTCTTTTAATTAAAGATTTTGGTAATCCTGCTAAAGATGCAACATTAATACCATAGCTTTTATCGGATGGACCATCAGCTACCTTATGTAAGAAGGCAACACCACCATCTTTTTCTCTTGCCATAACATGAACATTTTTAAGTCTTGATAATGTTTTTTCAAGGCTTGTAAGCTCATGATAATGTGTTGAGAAAAGTGTCATTGCACCTACTTTTTCATGAACATATTCAAGCATTGCCCACGCAAGTGCCATGCCATCATATGTTGCAGTACCACGACCTATTTCATCAAATAAAATTAAGCTGTTTTTTGTTGCATTAGATAATGCATAATTAGCTTCAATCATTTCTACCATAAATGTAGATTGACCCATTAATAGGTCATCTGATGCACCTATTCTTGTAAATATTGCATCAAATATCATCATATCTGCACTCTTAGCTGGCACATATGAACCTATTTGAGTTAATATTACAAGCTCTGCTAACATCTTCATATATGTTGATTTACCAGACATATTAGGTCCAGTTATTAACATAATATTAAACTTATTATTTAATTCAACATCATTAACGATGTAATTATCTTTAACTATAGTTTCTAATACTGGATGACGACCATCAACAATATTGATTGTTTTATTATGATTAATTGTTGGCTTAACATAATTATTTGTTAAGGCAAGCTCAGCTAAAGAGATATAACAATCAATAGTTGAAATAATATCTGCAAGATTTTGTAAAGATCTTACATAATTTTTTACTTCATCTCTAATTCTTATAAATATTTCATATTCTCTTCTTGATATTTCATCCTTAGCATTTAAAATAACACGTTCATATTCTTTTAATTCAGGATTAATAAAACGTTCATTATTAACTAATGTAGATCTTCTTTCATAATTTGCATCTTCAGGTATATTTTGAATTTGACTCTTATTAATTTCAATATAATATCCTGATATTCTATTAAAGCCTACCTTTAAATTCTTAATACCAGTCTTTTCTCTTTCACGCTCTTGGAAATCTTCAATCCATTTTTCTGCATTATTTGAAATATTTCTTATTTCATCTAATTTTAAATCAAAGCCTTCTTCAATTAAGCCTCCATCAGTTAATGATAAAGGTGGATTTAAGACAATTGATTTTTCTAATAATTCATATAAATTTTTATGTTCATCAATGTTATTAATAAAATCATTAATAAAAGGTAAATCTAATCTTGATAAAGCATCTTTAAATAAAGGAATATTTTTTAAAGATCTTCTTAACCAAGATAAATCTTTCGCATTAGCTGAATTAGATGAAATACGACCTATAATTCTTTCAAGGTCATATACATTTTTAAATATTTCTTTTATTTCTCCTCTTGATACTACATTATTGATAAATGCTTCGACAAATGATTGTCTTAATAAGATTTCTTCTTCATTAATTAATGGCTTTTCTAACCATCTTTTTATCATTCTTGAGCCCATACATGTAGAGCATTTATCAATTAAATATAATAAAGAGCCTACTTTAGAATTTAATCTAATTGTATTTTCTATTTCTAAATTCTTTTTAGTAAATGAATCTAATCTTAAATATGTACCCTTTTTAAGTGTTTTAAAAGGCTTAAAAAATGAAGGTTCAACCTTTTGAGTTAAAATAAAATAATTAATTAATAATCCAGCATATTTTTCATATATAGGATCAATATCTGAAACGATATATTTTAAATTTAAAGAAACATCATATTTATTAATTCTAGATATAACAATACCATTATCTTTTAAAAATGATACTGTATCATCATCATGATAATTACTTTCTAATACTACTTCTTTAATATTTAATGAAATAATTTCACTTTTTAAATCATCTTTATTATTAAAAGTTACTAAATATCCATCACCAATTGAGGCGTCAAGATAACACAAAACGAGCGTTTTTCTATCACGCCCGATTGATGCAATATAATTAAAATCCTTCTCTGATATGCCTTGTTGAACCATACCAGGAGTTAATACTTTAGTAACATCTCTTTTTACAAGACCCTTCGCAAATCTTGGATCTTCAACCTGTTCACAAATAACAACCTTATATCCCTTTGATATAAGCTTATCAGCATAAGCTTCATAAGCCTTTGCAGGAACACCACACATAGGTATTCTTTCTTTGACACCTGCATCCTTACCTGTTAAGGCAAGCTCAAGCTCCTTTGATGCTAAAATGGCATCATCAAAAAACATTTCATAAAAATCGCCTATACGATAAAAGACGATATAATCTTGATATTCTTTTTTAACATTAATATACTGCTCAACCATTGGAGAGTATTTTACATCTTTATCCATCATTACCTCAAAATAAGGATTAAACCTACAGATAAAACAACAAATATAAATAGAGATAAAATAGCTATAGCTAAAGTAGTCTTATTCTTACCTCTTAATTTTTCAAATTCATATGATTTATATTTATCATTTGAAACGACATTTGTAACATCAATATCGATTCTTTTTTCAATAACTTCTTCTTTCTTTTCTTCTTTTTTAACAAGATTTAATATTTCTTCATCAGTTAATGATTCTTCTTGAGCTAAATTTTCATCATCAATTGATGTTTGAATAGATTTAGAAATAATAGGTGTTTCTTCTTCAACAACTTCCTCTACAGGCTCTTGCTGTGCAGCTTCAACAACTTGGACCTCTTCCTCTATAGGCTTTTCTTCTTCCTTAATAGATTCTAAGAAAGCTTCAGTATCTTCATCTTCACCTTCATAATGAATTACTCTACCTTTTGTAACAGATAAATCATTTAATACATCATAATCAATACTAAATTCTAAAGGTAGATATTCATGTGAACAATAAATCTTATCAATTGGAGTAGTCTCTAATGATACTTGCTGTAGGATATACATTAAATAATCAGTCATCATCTTTTCATTAAGATGTGTCTTCATTTTAATTCCTACTCTTTCAGAATAGCTTTCTAGCTGTTCAACAGACATATTTTTAAGCTCATCTATTATCGCATCATTATATGCACCTTGCATACGAAGAGAATAAGAAATATATTCTAAATATTCATCAATAGATAATACTGAAGGAAGCTCAATACCATGTCTTCCCGCAATAGTTTGAATCATTTCTTTTGATGCAGAATCAGCTAAATTAAATTCAAGGTCAGCAATTGATACACCATCAAATGTATCATCAAGCTCTAATGAGCAGCTTGAAATATAATCAAAATATTCAGAAAAAGATTCAGTTTTACCTTTTCTTAAATTTTTTAAATATGTTAATTCACCATCATTTAAATTTAATTTTAAATAATTATAAATAACCACATAAAATAATGCTTCTCTATATTCCTTAAATGATACAGGATCATTTGCAATCTTAGAAAATAAATCAAATAATTGATATTCAGTAAAATATTTATAATGCTCAAGCTTTTTAAAATAATCTTTAGATAAAGATTCAGAATTCAATAATTTTATTTTCTTATTTAAAACCGCTTGTAAGCTCATTACATTTAATATCTTAGGAATCCTTATTTCTCTATTCATAAAGAAATAATAAACTTGATTTCCTGATAAAGATGCAAGAGATCTTACTAATGATGAAATTTTTTGTTGTTTACCATATATACTTATAACGCCTTTATCAAAATCTACTTCCATCTTTATACTCCTTAAAGAAAAAATCTATATTATATAATATAATATATTTCGATAAAATACAAGGAAATGACATATGAAAATAAATAATAAATAATAATATAATACATTTCTTTAAAACATTAAAAAAAATGTTATAATAAATTGATTGGAAGGTAATATAAATATGAAATATTTAGCTATAATTTTTAATGGTTTTGAGGAAGAGGAGGCAATGGCTCCTTTCGCAATAATAAGAAGATGTAAATTAGATTTAACTATCGCAAGTGCGTCAACATCAGTTACAGGATGTCATAATATTACAATTTCAGATGTAACTCCAATAAATAAAGTTAATTATCAAGATTATGATTGTTTAATTTTACCAGGAGGACCACATTATCGTTTCTTAGAGGTAGATTTATATGTAAAAGAAATAATTAATCATTTCATAGCTGAAAAGAAAATGATTGCCGCAATTTGTGCTTCTCCTACTATTTTAGGTAAAATGGGCTATTTAGAAGGCAAAAATTATACATGCTTTACATCAATGAATCAAGATTTTGGCGGTTTTTATACAGATGAAGGCGTTACTGTAGATGGTAATTTAATTACTGCAAAATCAGTTGCATATTCTCTTGATTTTGCATATAAAATTATTGAAGAAACACAAGATTCTTCTGTTTTAGAAAATCTATTTACAAGAATTTATCATGAGAAATAAAAAAATAATTGAAATGATTAATTCATATCAACAGGATAGAGGCTATTATAGGGCAAAAAGATGTAGGTTTATACCTACATGCTCTGAATATGCTAAAATCTGTTATATGAATTATTCATTTATTAAGGCATCATTTATGTCCTTTAAAAGATTTATGAAATGTAATCCATTCCATAAAATAGCTTATGATCCTGTTCCTTTAAAAGGAGATAATCTTAATCTTGAAGGCATAGATTTAAATGATGTAATAATTAAAAATAAAAAAATAGAAGGTGAAAATAATGATTGAGCTTCTATCCCCTGCAGGAGATTTTGAATCCGCTAAGCAGGCACTATATAATGGCTGTGATGCCATTTATTGTGCTACAGAGCGCTTTGGCGCAAGAGCTTATGCAAAAAATTTAACATTTGATGAGCTATCACATTTATTAATATTAGCCCATAGTCTTGGTAAAAAAATCTATGTAACATTAAATATAATGATTAAAGAAAATGAATTAAAAGATGCATATGAATATGCAACTAAGCTCTATTCTTTAGGTGTTGATGGACTTATATTAGCTGATTATGCCTTAATTAGATATGTTATAAATAATTTATCTGGTATGGAAGCTCATATTTCTACTCAGGCAGGAGTTAAAGATTTAAAGGATGCATTATTTTTTAAAGAAAAGAAAGCCAATAGATTAGTTTTAGCTCGTGAAGTATCATATGAAGAAGCTAAAGAAATAAAGAAACAAACTAATCTTCCACTTGAAATATTTGCCCATGGTGCACTTTGTGTATCATATAGTGGTGGATGCTTATTTTCTTCTTTATTATATTTAAGATCAGGCAATAGAGGTAGATGTGCTCAAAATTGTCGACGTGAATATGAAATATATAAAAATGATAAGCTTTTCGCTAAAAAAGCTTATCATCTTGCAATGAAGGATTTAAATACTTCTTCTTATCTTGATAAATTAAAAGATGTTGCGGATTCACTTAAAATTGAAGGCAGAATGAAAAGTCCTGATTATGTAAAAAATGTAACACAGGAATATAGATTAAAGCTAGATGATAAAAATTATAATCCTGAAGGATTATTAAAAATATTTCACCGTCAATATACAAAAGGCTTTTTATTTAATGAAGACAATGGTCAAATTGTAGATGAGAAAATGAAAGGTAATGAAGGTGAATTAATAGGCAAAATTATAAAAAAAGAAAATAAATATACAAAAGTATTTTTAGATAAAAAATTAAGAATTAAAGATAGAATTAAAATAGGTCAAAATTATTATTATACTGTTGATGAAATATTTGATAAAAATATGAAAAATGTATCTGAATCTATAGGTATATCTTATTTAAATATTTTTGAAAATATGAATAATAATGACCCGATTGTAAGAATGATTGATTCTTCTTTAGATTTATCTATTTCAGATAAATATAAAAATCCAATCATTATTAAAATTGAAGGAAATATAAATAATCCATTAAAATTATCTACTATAATATTTAATAAAGAATATATTGCATATTCAGATGAATTATTAATTGAAGCTAAAACTAAACCATTAGATAATGAAATATTATTTAAATTATTATCTAAATTAAAAGAGACATCTTTTTATTTAAAAGATATCGATAATAAATTAAATGGTAATTTATTTATGACTGTCGCAGGAATAAATCTTGCAAGAAGAAATTTAATTAATCAAATTCAAAATGATATGCAAAATCAAAGAGAATTAAAAGATGTAATCTTATTAAAAGAAAAATTAGATGATAATAAATCTAATATATGTATTACTTCTTCTTGTATGACTGATGATCAATATAAAGCCTTAAAGGAAGAAAATATAGATTATATTTATTATAATGATTCATATAGCCCATATGTTAATTCAAAATATAAAGATACAAATAATCCTTATATTTTAGTTGGATCATATGGAGGATTATATAATTATAAAGATAAAGAGGTAATAACTGATTATTCATTTAATGTATTAAATTCAGATAATATTTATTATCTTCATAAGGATGGAGCTAAATATGTAACATTATCCCTAGAGGCATCCTTAGAAGATATGAAAAATATTTACAGTAATTATAAATATAAATTTAATGCAGATCCTAATTTAGAAATAACAGTTTATGGTAAAGAAAATTTAATGACAATGAAATATTGTCCTTTAAAAAGATATGGTGAATGTGGTAAATGTAAAAACAATGATTATTACCTAGATGATGGTATAGCTAAATTCCCATTAATACATGAAGGATGTATTACACATATTATTAATTCAAAGCCAACTAATTTAATAGATGATTTAAAAGAAATATCTAAATATACAAACAGATTTAGATTATCATTTACTAATGAATCATATGAAGAAACTAAAGAAATAATTAAAAAATTTAAAGATAAAATATTTAATAATTCTAATAAAAAATATTTTGATTCTAAAAATGATACAAGAGCTTATTATAAAAGAGAAATATTATAAAAGGGAAATCCAGTTGGATTTCCCTTATTTCATCTTCTTCTTACATTCTTTTATTCTAGAATTAAAATTTAATTTTTCAAATATTTTTATTGCTTCATCATATTTATTATTCATTTCTAAAATATATGCATATTTAGCTAATGATAATGGATCATTATCATTTTCATCAATATGAATTAAATTAAAATAATTATATCTTAATAATATTCTTTCTAATCCAGAAAAATATTCTTTACGATATAAAATATCATCTTCATCTAATTTAATATCTTTAATAATATCATATGCATTCTTTTTAGATATATCATCTAATTTTTTATATCCAAGCTCATCTAATAAATAATAATATACTGCATTATATTTAGATATTTCTTTAGATAAATTATTATTATTCATCATTTTAAAGGCTTCTAAATCCATTTTATAACAAAGTGATATAGATTCTTCACTTTGGGTATGAACCCCTAAAAAATCTAACATATTTTCAATATTCATAAATACCTCTATATATATTTCTTAACTATTTCAAATGACATATGATCCTTATCAGGATACATAGTACCATTATCAATATTTAACATTTTAAGTTCCTTCATAATGAAATCACGATGAACGATAAATATTCTTTCTTTAGATTTAGTCTCAAGTGGGAATATTTCACCTTTATCATAATCAAATAAACCAAATAATACAAAATTACCACTTTGGGCAATAATTCTATCATTAATCATACCTACTTTAACATGAAAATGGTGAAGTAATACACCCGGATCAAATATCTTCTCATCAAAAGATAATAATTCAGTTTTTGCTTCCGCAATAAATCTTTTATAAGCTAAAGAATTTAAATATATTGAAGGATCATTTTTTTCTTTTGCCTTCTTTATTAAATAATATAATTCTTTTTTATATTTTGTTTCAAGACATGCTAAAGATGAAAGTAATGTAGTCGTATTAGAATCGCTATATTTAATATCTTTTCTATCACAAGACATATATACAACTTCACCAACATTAACCTTCTTATTTGTGTAATTTATTGGCTTATCACAAGCCATAAATAACGCAACAAGTGGATTTGATGTTGTATCTAATAATCTTGTAGGCATTTTATAATGCTGCATAGTTGTTAAGATTTCAATATATTTCTTCTTTGATAATTCATTATAAAATTCAGATTTAAAATCCATATAAATAAAATCTTCATTTTCATAATATTTCTTATTACGATATAAAGATGGTACAAGACAATATTTATAATAATAATGGCCTCTATAAAAATGTTCTAATTCAGGATATAGTTCATTCATCTTTTCAATAACTGAAATATAATCTCTTACATTACCTACAACATAATTACCATTTGGAAGATGAACTATTTCAGATAAGAAATCTAATATTTCTTGGGCAATATACATTGAATTATCATCTAATTCATCTAAATTATAATAATCTACATCAAGCTTTATTTCATTTTTAGCCATAAATATAGTTGTATCATTTATATGCTTAATAATAAAATCATCACCATCTATTAATGATATTTTATTATTATTAATCTTAAATGAACATTTCCTATGTGATGAATTAATTTTATTTTTTGTAAAAAAGAAAAATCCAAAGCTTTCATCATTAATAAAAATACCATCTATTAAATTATTATCGTTATTAATCTGATATATTTTCATATTAACACCCTCTATATAATTTTATCATATAAAAAAATAAAGAGTAAATATTTATATTATCTATATGTTTTAATATTATATTTATTTTTATATAAATTAATATCTATATTTCCACAATCTTTAGTCATATAAACATTAGATATCTTATTTAATTTATTTAAAATATCTTCATTAGGAAGATGATATTTATTGTTTTTTGATACAGATATAATTGAATCCTTAGGAGACACATAATTAATAAATTCATCACTTGATGATGTATTAGATCCATGATGTGCAACCTTCAATATATCTGCATCAATTAAATTATGATATTTTAAAATAATATCCTTTTCTTCTTTTTCTGTCATATCACCTGTAAATAATATCTTATTACCATTAATATTGATATTAAATACTAATGAAACTGAATTAGGATCAACATAATCATTTATAGGGCCTAATATTTGTATTTTATTAGTTCCTAGATAAAATATATCTCCTCCCTTTAAAAATGATACATTATGGTAATATTTTAATTTATCATATATTAAATCATCATAATATGATGCAATAATTTTTTTAACATTAAATCTTTTAATAATATTTATATAATCACCTAAATGATCTTCATCAGAATGAGTTATTAATAATATATCTATATAATCATATCCTTTCATTTTTAAATAATCATATGTATTAAAACAATCTACAACCATAATATGATTATTTTGTTTAATTATTGCCCCATCACCCTGACCTACATCAATAAATGTTATGGTAGGATTAAATTCAATATAATTAATTGATTTTATACCTATTAAGTATATTAATAATAAAAATGAATATATGATTCTTCTTTTCTTTTTAGCTAAAGATATTAATAATAAGATGATTATTAAATAAAAATTAAAAATCATATAAATATCAAAATACATAATATTTATATTAAATGTATCTTTAGTGATATTTAACAAAATATCATTTAAGAATATAAATATATATTTTAATACATAATCAAGATAGGGAATGATTGATAATAATAATGATATTGGAATTATTAAATAAGATAAAAATGTTTGTAATATAGGTGATAATAATAAAGATATTAAAGATATTTTATTATTCATATTTATAACAAATGGTAATGTGACAATCAAGATAATAAAATATCTTTTATAATTCTTTATTATTTTATTTTTATCATTAATAAAATCATCCATAAATATTAATATAAAGCTTACTAAAAAAGATAATATAAATCCTGTATTATATATTGTATATGGATTTATAAATAATAAAAATATACCTATCATTGATAATATATCTAATTTAGTATAGGATATATCTTCTTTTTTATTTAATTCTAATATTAATAAAAATAAATAGCTTCTTAAAGCTGATATAGGACATCCTATAAATAAGACATATAATCCTAATAATATTAATGGTATTTTCTTTTTATATATATGAAAGAATTTTAATAATATAAATGATATTAAATTAAATATAATAATTATATGTAATCCTGATATCGCAAGTATATGTGATAATCCTAAGGTTGAATATGTATCTTTTATTTCATCATTCATTTCACTTTTAGAAAATATCAATGAAGATACATATTCAAAAGATTGTTCACATAAGATATTTTTTAAATAATTTAAATAATGATATTTTAATGTATTTAAATTATAAATATTTCCAATCTTTTTAGAATCCATTTCTTTAGCTGATGATACATAATTATTTGATAATAAATATTTATCATAATCAAAATCATTTTCATAAGATTTTGAATATTCTTCTTTATTAATTTTTATTTTTAAGATATTACCTGGCTTTTTATTATGGTTAAATTCTTTTATTCTAAATTTTGATAATTTAATTAATATTTCATAATTATTATCATCTATTACATCAATAACGTAGGCATTATGATAAATATCATAATTAAAATTATTTCTTACTTGATTTTTAATTAATATGATTAAAAATATCATTAAAATTGATATTATTGATAAAATAATATATTTAGTTTTTTTAAATATAAATATTAAATAGATGAATAATAATATAAATAAAAAATAATATTTTAAAGATAATATAAATAACATTATTAAAAAGAAAAAATAATGGATGTCATTACAAAGTGGTTTTTTCTTTAATAAGCTCAATAATTTCATCAGATACACCTATTATTTTCTTTAATGTTTCATATGAATCTATGATTTTATTTTCACGATATTCAATTATCTTTTCTGATCTTTTTTCACCTATACCATATAATGATATTAATTCTTCTTTTGTGGCTGTATTAATGTTAATTTTATTTATACCATCATTATTATTTTCATCATATTTTTTTGATGATCTTATATATATTTTAGTATCTTCATAATATTGTGTTTTAAAATCAATATCATCTAGGATAGAATATTTAGTTTTATAATTATATATTCTTTTATATATATCCTTATATGTAACTCCTTTTAGTTCTTCTATGACCATATAATTAACATAGAATTCATTTTCATTTTTTGAAGGATAATTTATTTCTCCTTCTATTGTGATTGAAATTATATTATCATTTTTATCTTTATTATTATTTATTTTATCTTTTGAAGCTAATATTTTAGGAATAAAAATAATTGTGATAATTGATAATATTAATAATGAGATAATTATTAGTTCTTTTTTCTTCATATAAAAAACCCCCTCACTTATATATGAGGAGGTTTTTTTGATTTTTTTACAACTTTTTTATTAATTTTCCAGAAAATTCATATAAATATATCTTTTTTTCATCAATTATGGCATAAGTTTTAGGATTTCCACCCTTTGGTAGGGTAATTGAGCCTGGGTTTAAATAAATGATATCATTTACTTTTTCAAGAACTGGAATATGGGTATGTCCTTGTAAAATTAGGTTAGCATTACCATGATATAAATCTATATGATGACCATGTTCTAAATGGGCATTATAGCCATTTATATCCATATCAACATAATCTTCTATTTTAAAATCTAGAACCATTTGATCTACTTCTGCTTCACAATTACCTTTTATCGCGATAATTTTATCTTTTAAAGGATTTAAGACTGATATGACACTTTTAGGTGCATAATCATCTGGTAAGTCGTTTCTTGGTCCATGATATAAAATATCACCTAATATTAATATTTTATCTACATTATCATAAAGGCTTGAAATTAATCCTGCACCTTGGATTCCGCCATGAATATCTGATATTACTAAATATTTCATTCTTTTACCTCCTTTGATGCTTTATTAACTACATCAAGAATTTGTTTTAATTCATCATCATTATAATGAGATAAAAATAAGCTATAATAATCAGATACATCTGTTAAAATTTCATTAATTAATTTTAATCCTTCATCTGTTAGATTAATTAAAGTGATTCTTTTATCTTTTTTATTTTTATTTTTTGATACAATATTCTTTTTTTCAAGTGATGATATTGATGGAGAGATAATATTTGTTGATCTATTTAATCTTTCACAAATATCAGTAACCTTAGATGAGCCATAATGATATAGGTCAAATAAGATTTCTGTCTCTGATATACTAAGGCCATATGGTCCACATAATTTATTTCTCAATTTAATAAAATATGTAGCTAAATCATTCACTGAAAACATTAATTCTTTTTTTATTGAATAAGCCATTTTTAACACCCAAAAAATTATAACAAAAAATAATTAAATACTCAAATAACAATCCGCACGTCTAACGTGCGGTTTTTACGCTTCCCTATAAGGGCTTCTACCTTTCGACGACCCTCAAGGGTCATCAAAGGCGGCTGACAACCGCAAATTTCACTATGGCTTATCCCTTGAAGGGATTCACGTA
>JAEEGL014433161.1_pt1 | contig 17091 bp, 15 predicted proteins | sample 9134231 | NCBI WGS metagenome assembly JAEEGL01 (sample SAMN16246548, study PRJNA631951) | gut metagenome | biome: gut microbiome; feature: rumen; material: fiber-attached | host: Bos | place: Iran: Karaj | collected 2018-10
ATAAAGATGTTGAAGAAATAATGTGTAGTAAAAATCTAGAAGAAAATGAAAAAATTGTAGAAATAATGAATCTAATAGGACGAATAAGAGGAACAATTATTAAGGGTGGAAATATTGATTTTGAAAGAGTCTCTAAAATGATTTTAGATGATTTTAAGAATGGAAAGTTAGGAAGGATTACATTAGAAAAAGCAAATTAATTTATAAATGGAGAATAAAATATGTTAGACGATATAATTAGCAGAAAAAAGAATGAAATGGAAGTAAAAAATATGTCACCATTAACATGGGCATATGTTGGGGACTGCGTATATGAATTACACATAAGAACGATGCTAGTAAATAATACAATGCTAAAACCTCATATGTTACATGTGAATTCTATTAAATATGTAAAAGCAGAAGCACAGGCAAATGCATTAAAACAATTGGATGAGTTTTTGACAGAAGATGAAAAAGATATTGTGCGCAGGGGAAGAAACACACAAAATCATCATATGCCCAAAAATGCTTCACCAGAAGATTATATGATGGCAACTGCTTTTGAGGCTTTAATAGGATATTTATATTTGACAAAACAGGATGGAAGATTAAAAGAAATCTTAGAGTTAATATCTAATAATTTTAATTTAAAGTAATTGACTAAAAAATAAAAAAATGGTATATTAATAAAGTAATTTGTATGTGGCCCCTTGGTCAAGCGGTTAAGACGCAGCCCTCTCAAGGCTGAATCATGGGTTCGATTCCCGTAGGGGTCACCAATAAATTATATAAAAGCAATAATTATTTATAAAATAATTAGTAAGAAAAAGGAGATCTATATATGAGATTTAAAAGTGATAAGGGAATAACACTAACTTTATTAGTAATAACAGTTTTATTAATGATGATTTTAACAGGAATAACAATCAGTTTTATAGCAAATGATGATGGTATGATTGAAAGAGCTCACATAGAAAAAAATATAACTGAAAAAATGCAAGCAGATACTGAGCAAGAAATTCAAGAAATGTATACACAATTACAAAACAATCAATAAAAAAATTAAATATGAAATAATAAAGAACTTTGCAAAGCAAAGTTCTTTTTGTTTTTATTTTTATCTTTATTTTTATTTATTATTATTATTATTTTTATTTTTATCTTTATTTCTATTTAAAAAATTCTTTTTATTTACCATATTTACTATTTATATAAATATTATATTTATAATTCTTTAGAAATAACTCTAGCTAGATGTACTCCAGAACATGAAGCCATCATTAATCCACGAGTTAATCCACCACCATCTCCAATTGAGTATAGACCTTTAACACTGGTTTCAAAGTTTTTATCTATTGAAACTTTATTACTATAAAACTTAATTTCAGGACCATAAAGTAAGTTTTCTGGATTAGCAAATCCTTCAACTACTTTATCCATTTCTCTAATGAATTGTAAGATGTCAGTCATTGTTCTATATCCTAATGCAAATGTGATATCTCCAGCAACGGCACTCTTTAAAGTTGGAACAATTTTATTATTTTCTAATTCATGTGGCCATGTACGTTTTCCTCTGTATATATCTCCAAGTCTTTGAACTACAACATTACCGTTTCCAAGCTCGTTTAGATTTTTAGCAACGTTTCTACCATAGTCGATTGGTTTGTTAAATGGATGATTGAAATGATGTGATACAAGAATGGCCAAGTTTGTATTTTTACTTTTCTTGTTTTTATATGAATGTCCATTAACCAATGTTAGATTATTATCATATACTTCACTTGCTACAAATCCACTAGGATTTTGACAGAAAGTACGAACTTTATCTCCAAAAGGAGCAGGTCTTCCAATAAATTTACCTTCATACATATATTTATTAACATCTTTCATTACATCATCAGCAAGTTCGTAACGTATACCAATATCTACAACACCAGGTTCAGTCTTTATATCATGTGTCTCACACAAATTTGTTAACCAATTTGCGCCTTTTCTTCCAACAGCCAGTATTACTCTATCAGCATAAATATCTTTAAGAGGAACATCTTTATCTATTTTAGAAGAATCTTTAATTCTTACACCTTTGATTTTATTATCTTCTATGATTATATCTGATACGATTGTTTGAAACATCATATTTATTTTCTTGTCTTCTAAATAGTTTTCAAGCTTATTATATAGTTCATGACTTTTTTCTGTTCCTAAATGTCTAATAGGAATACTAATTAAATTCAAACCATTTTTCTTAGCTTTAGTTTGAATTTTTCTTATTTCATCTTTATATTCTACGCCATTTAATTTTTTATCTGCACCAAATTTTAAATAGATTTGATCTGTATAATCAATTAGTTTTTTTGCTTCATCAACTCCAATATATTCATGAAGTTCTCCTCCAATATAAAGATTATCATCTTCTGGATTATATAAAGAAAGTTTTCCATCTGAGAATGCACCTGCTCCTGAAAAACCACTTGTTATACTGCAAAATGGTTTGCACTTTGTACATTTACCAGTTTTTTCTACAGGACAATATCTATCTTCTACACGTTTTCCTTCTTCAATTAATAATATATTTTGAGCTTTGCCTAATTGAATTAATTCATAAGCAAAAAATACACTACTTGGTCCCATACCAACTACAATAACATCATATTTCAAATATAATCACATCCTTATTAAATTTTAACACACATTGTATATACAATACTTTATTTAAAAAGTCAAATAAAATAGGAAACAAATATAAATAATAAAACAAAATAGAGAAAAAACACTTGCAATATAAGAAAAATGTGATATAATGAGAAGGCAATTTATGTGAAATAAAGAAAGGATTGAATCAAGAATGGATATCAAAGTAGAAAAAACAGAGAATGAGAATGAAGTAAAAATTAGCTTTAAAGTAGATGCTGCAAAATTTAATGAAGCAATTCAAAAAGTATATACTAAAAGTTCTAAATATTTTATTATACCAGGATTTAGAAGAGGAAAGGCTCCATATGCTTTAGTAGAAAAAAGATATGGTGCAGAAATATTTTATGAAGATGCTTTTAATGAATTAGTACCAGAAGTATATGAAAAAGCATTAACTGATAATAATATAGCTGCTGTAAGCCAACCTAAAATAGATGTACAAAAAATGGAAAAAGATTCAGACCTAGAATTTACAGCTGTTGTTCAAACAAAACCTGAAGTAAAATTAGGAAAATACAAAGGTATAGAATTGAAAAAAATAGAGTATAATGTATCTGACGATGAAGTAAAACATGAGTTAGAACATATGAGAGAACACAATGCTCGTGTAACTACTGTAGAAGATAGAGCTGCTAAAGAAAAAGATATAGCAGTTATTGATTTCGAAGGATTTGTTGGTGACAAAGCATTTGAAGGTGGAAAAGCTGAAAAACATGAATTAGAATTAGGAAGTCATTCTTTTATTCCTGGATTTGAAGAACAAGTTGTTGGAATGAAAAAAGGTGAAGAAAAAGATATTAAAGTAAAATTCCCAGATGATTATTATTCAAAAGAATTAGCTGGAAAAGATGCAACATTTAAAGTTAAAGTTCATGAAATAAAAGAAAAGAAATTACCAAAACTTGATGATGAATTTGCAAAAGATGTTTCTGAATTCGATACATTAAAAGAATTAAAAGATGATATTAAAGCTAAAAAGCAAAAAGAAAATGATGCAAGAGCAAAAAGAGAATCAGAAGATGCTGCTGTTGAAGCAGTTTCTGCAAATACAAAAATCAATATTCCATCAGGAATGGTAGATTCAGAAGTTGCAAATATGATATCTGATATGGAACAACAATTATCATATCAAGGAATTAATCTTGATCAATACTTAAAAATAATGAAAAAGACTAGAAAAGAGATTGAAGCTGATTACAGAGAACAAGCTGAAAAGAACGTAAAAGCAAGATTAATTATAGAAGCAATTATAAAAGAAGAAAAAATTGAAGCAGACGAAAAAGATGTAAAAGCAAAATTAGAAGAAATGGCTACTGCTTATGGAAGAAAAATAGAAGATTTAGAGAAAAATGAAAATCTAAAAGAGTATTTAGCTGAATCTTTAAAGAGTGAAAAAGCAATTAAATTTATAATAGATAATGCAAAAATAAAATAGAATTATATATATAAAATAGCTAGGGAATATTAAAAAATGAATAGATTATTATTCAAGAAACTCTAGCTATTTTTATTAGCAAAAATAGTTGATTTATATATGTTGTTGTGATATAAAGTAAAGGAATAAAAAAGAAGAAAAATAATAGTTTTTCTTAAAAAAGAAAGGAATGATATACGATATGGAAAAAGATAGTTTAGTACCTTATGTTATTGAACAAACAGCTAAAGGAGAGAGATCATATGATATTTACTCAAGGTTGTTAAAAGATAGAATTATTTTTATAGGGGAGGACATTAATCCAACATCTGCAGGATTAGTTGTAGCACAATTATTATTCTTAGAGACTGAAGATCCAGATAAAGATATACATTTATATATAAATTCACCAGGAGGATCTATTACAGATGGTATGGCAATTGTTGATACAATGAATTATATTAAATGCCCTGTATCAACTATATGTGTCGGATTAGCTGCAAGTATGGGATCAGTATTATTGGCTGCTGGAGAAAAAGGAAAAAGATTTGCAACACCAAATTCTGAAATATTAATACATCAACCATTAATTGGTGGTGGAGGATTATCAGGCCAAACTACTGAAATAAAAATACATGCTGATCACATGGTAAAAACAAGAGAAAAATTAAATAAAATCTTAAGTGAAAAAACAGGTCAACCAATTGATGTTATCAATAGAGATACTGAAAGAGATCATTATATGACTGCACAAGAAGCTCTAGAGTATGGCTTGATTGATGGCATAATGGAAAAAAGACAATAATTACTTAATGATAATTAAAATAATATGAGTTAAATATACCTTAGAAAGGAAATTATCTAAATGGCAAAAAATATAAAGGAAAAAGGTAATATAAGATGCTCATTTTGTGGAAAACCACAAGCAGAAGTAGAAAGAATAATAGCGGGACCAGGAGTTTATATTTGTGATGAATGTATACAAGTGTGTACAAACATTATTGAAAATGATTTGTATGAGGACACTTCTATTTCGTATGAAACAAACAGTGTAAATTTACCTAAGCCTAAAGAAATAAAGAAATTTTTAGATGACTATATTATAGGACAGGAAAATGCTAAAAAAACCTTGTCTGTTGCAGTGTATAATCATTATAAAAGAATCAATGCAAGTAAGTTAGAGAAAAAAGATGATGTTGAAATACAAAAAAGTAATGTTTTAATGCTTGGACCAACCGGTTCAGGTAAAACTCTGCTTGCACAAACACTTGCTAAAATGTTAAATGTGCCATTTGCAATAGCAGATGCAACAACATTAACAGAAGCAGGCTATGTTGGTGAAGATGTTGAAAATATATTATTAAAATTAATACAATCAGCAAATTATGAAGTTGAAAAAGCTGAAAGAGGAATTATATATATAGATGAAATAGATAAGATTTCTAGAAAATCTGAAAATCCATCTATTACAAGAGATGTCAGTGGAGAAGGTGTTCAACAAGCACTTTTAAAAATTATTGAAGGTACAGTTGCATCAGTTCCACCACAAGGTGGAAGAAAACATCCACAGCAAGAATTTATTCAAATAAATACAAAAAACATTTTGTTTATCTGCGGAGGAGCTTTTGAAGGTTTAGAGAAGATCATTAAAGATAGAATTGGTAAAAAATCAATTGGATTCGGAGCTCAAATAGAAAGCAAAAATGATATAGATAAATATAAAGTATTTGAAAAACTTTTACCACAAGATTTATTAAAATACGGAATGATTCCAGAGTTTGTTGGAAGACTTCCAATTATAACAACATTACAAGAACTTGATAAAGAAACATTACTTAGAATTTTAGTTGAACCAAAAAATTCTTTGGTAAAACAATATAAAAAATTATTACAATTTGATAATGTTGAATTAGAATTTGAAAATGAAGCTTTAGAAGCTATTGTTGATAAAGCAATAGAAAGAAATACTGGAGCAAGAGGATTACGTTCTATTGTTGAAGATATCATGAGAGATATTATGTTTGAAATACCTTCAAATCCAAAAGTTGAAAAATGTATTATTACTAAAAACACAATAGAAAAAAATGAAGCACCAAAACTTGTTCTAAATAATAATAGAGAACTTCCTAAAAATAAAATAAAAAGATCTACAACAAATAAGAACCAGGAAACAGCTTAGTGTAATTTTTAAATATAAAATAGAGAAGATATATACAATTTTAATATTGTAAATATCTTTTTTATTCTATATAATATTGTATATAAATTGTAATTTATCGTTATTTTATATTATTTAAAATTCGGGGGAAAAATGGAAAGCAAAAGAAGAGTAAAAAACTTTTTTTCAACTGTCGTAACTATTGTATTAGTAGTTGCTTTAATTGTGCTTTATAGAAAATTTGACTTTAATTATTATTCAAAAGGAATAATAAGTGGTGGTAGTGCTTCTTTTTCTAGAGATGATAAATGTGAAGGAGGAAGACAAAGAAGCTATAAAATAGAAAATCAAAATTTTACAGAATCGATGTTCTTTAAAGAAATCGCTGTTAATTCTTATACACCATATAGAGTTTCATGTATGATTAAAACAGAAGAAGTTGAACAATTAGATAACAATAGTATGGCAGGAGCTCAAATTATACTTAAGGATACAGAAGAACACTCAAAAATTATTTCTGGAACAACAGACTGGACTAAAGTTGAATTTTGCTTTAATTCTAAAAACAAAGAAACAGTAGAGATTGGTTTTGCGTTAGGTGGAAATTTTGCAAAAGCAAAAGGAAAAGCATGGTTTGCAGATTTAACTATTGAAGAAGGCGAATTAATGGATGATAATGTTTGGAAATTTGCATGTGTTATTTTTCAAAATACAGATGTTAGACTAGATATTGGAATGCATATTAAGGAAAGCTTAACTGAAAAAGAAAATACTCAAATTAAAAACATGATTTCAAATTTTGAATCATCTTTAGGAAATATTTCTAGAAATAAAATAAAAGCAAAGTGTTATCTTATTAATATTGATGAACCAATTACAACATTATCACATGATGATGGAAGTGGATATTATGTATCAGAAAAAGATGCATATCCATATATAAATGAATACATTGAAAAAGAAGGGTTTGACCATATATTTGTATGTTTTAAGATGCCAGATGAAGCTGACCTAGGTGAAACAGATGCATTAGACTGGGTTGGACTTGGCAACATGGAATACTGTGGTATTGGATTTTCAGATATACGTATTATAGAGGACGAATATTCAACAAGAACTCGATTCCCACAGGAAGTCTTAGTACATGAATTTTTACATACACTAGAAAGAAATGCTGAAGAATATGGGTATACTGTTCCAGAACTTCACTCATATGAAAAATATGGATATAAAGAAAGTAATTCGGAAAGATTAAAAAAATGGTATACTGACTATTTATGTGGTGAAATAAAAGATGAAAATGGCTTATATATTGGTTTGCCAGAGGAAATCTTTATATATAAACCTGCAAAAAGTGTTAATTTTACTTATGGTAAAAAACTAGAATTATTAGACGAACCATATGGTATTAAAGATACAATTAATTGTATTATTTACCAAATTAAAAATCTGTTTAATAATTCAGAAACAACCCAGGTAATGCAAACAATATCAAGTTAAACTAGAATGTCAATTATTTCATTTATTTAGCAAAAGGAGGAAAAATGAAAGTAATAGATTTTAATTATGAACTACCAGAAGAACTAATAGCACAAGTACCAATTGCTAAAAGAGATGAATCCAGGCTTATGGTATTGGATAGAGAAAAGAAAACAATAGAGCATAGAACATTTAAAGATGTTATAGAATATCTTAATCCAGGTGATTGTTTAGTTAGAAACAATACAAAAGTTATTCCTGCAAGAATTTATGGAAAAAAAGAAACAGGAGCAAATGTTGAATTTTTACTTTTAAAAAATATAGAAGGCGATATTTGGGAAAGCATTGTTAGACCAGGAAATAAACTTCATGTGGGTGCAAAAGTTATATTTGGAGACGGTTTGCTTAAAGCTGAAGTTTTAGAAACCTTAGAAGGTGGAACTAGAAAAGTTAAATTTGAGTATGACGGTATATTTAATGAAATACTAGATAAGATTGGCCTTATGCCATTGCCACCATATATACATGAAGAATTAAAAGATAAAGATAGGTACCAAACTGTATATGCAAGGTATCAGGGGTCTGCTGCAGCTCCAACTGCAGGTTTGCATTTTACAAATGAGCTATTAAAAGAAATTGAAAATAAGGGAATAAAAATTGCTAATGTTACTCTACATGTTGGAATAGGAACATTTAGACCTGTAAAGGTTGAAAATATAGAAGAACATCACATGCATTCTGAACATTTTTATATTAAACAAGAAGATGTAGATAAGATAAATGAAACAAAGAAACAAGGCGGAAGAATAATAAGTGTTGGGACAACTTCCTGCAGAGTTCTTGAAAGTATTTCTGATCAGAATGGATTTGTTAAAGCTACTGAAGGAGATACTAGTATATTTATTTATCCTGGATACAAGTTTAAATGTATTGATGGACTGATAACAAATTTTCACTTACCGGAATCAACTTTGCTTATGTTAGTATCAGCATTAGCCGGAAGAGATTACATATTGAAGGCATATGAAGAAGCGGTTAAAGAAAAATATAGATTCTTTAGCTTTGGAGATGCAATGATGATAAATTAAATTTTAATAAACTAAGGAGAATAAAAATGAAAAAAATAATTGTTTTAATCGTAATAGTCATATTATTAGTTATTTCTTTGGTAATTCCAATCAAAATTGAAACTGAAAAAATTTGGGTTCATTATGGCGAACATATAGAAGCCGGAGGTTATCGTTATAAAGTTACAAAGTATAATATATATGGAATGATAGTAAATGAACATGAAATAAGTGATAAGGAATATTATGAACTAAATAAGCAATAGTATATACTGGCTATGGAGGAAAATTAATGGAAGCAGTTACATATGAATTATTACATATAGATAAAAATAGCGGAGCTAGAAGAGGGGTTGTACATACTCCTCATGGAGATATACAAACACCAGTATTTATGCCTGTTGGAACTCAAGCAACTGTGAAGTCAATGACACCTGAGGAAGTTAAAGAAATTGGTGCACAAATAATTCTTTCAAATACATACCATTTGTATTTAAGACCCGGAGAAAAGATAGTAAAAGAAGCAGGGGGCTTACACAACTTTATGAAATGGGACAAGCCAATTCTAACAGATTGTGGAGGTTTCCAAGTTTTCAGTTTAGCAGATTTACGTACAATATCAGAAGAAGGTGTTGACTTTAGATCTTATCTAGATGGAAGCAAGCACTTCTTTTCACCTGAAAAAGTTATGCAGATTGAAGAAGACTTGGGTGCAGACATTATTATGGCATTTGACGAATGTTGCCCATACCCATCAACTTATGAATATACAAAACAATCAATGGAAAGAACAACAAGGTGGGCAAAGCGTTGTAAGGATGCACACAAAACGACAGATAAGCAAGCACTTTTTGGAATAATACAAGGTGGATTTTATGAAGATCTTAGAAAAAAATCTGCAGTGGATTTAATAAAATTAGACTTTCCAGGTTATGCAATTGGAGGTATAAGTGTTGGTGAACCTAAAGAGGAATTTCTAAAAATGTTGAAATATACAGCACCATTAATGCCTGAAAATAAACCAAGATATTTAATGGGAGTTGGTTCTCCAGATTATTTAATAGAAGCTGCACTTGCTGGAATTGATATGTGTGATTGTGTATTGCCAACAAGAATTGCAAGAAATGGAACAGCGATGACGTGGAATGGTAAGGTTGTAGTAAGAAATGCAACATATGAAAGAGATTTTTCTCCATTGGATGAAGAATGTGATTGTTATACTTGTAAAAACTACACAAAAGCGTATATTAGACATCTTATAAAGTGTAAAGAAATATTAGGAGTAAGATTATTATCAATTCATAATTTATATTTCTTGACTAAATTAATGGAAAGAGTTAGAATAGAAATTGAACAAGATAATTTGATGAATTTTAGAAAAGAATTTTATCAAAAATATGGATATACAAAAGAATAAAAGGAGGATAAAATGAATATTCCAGGAACAGATAACACAAAGAAAAAAGATAAGAAAATGTTAAATGTTGTAAAGGCGATTATAATTATTGTAGTTGTTTTATTAGTTTTAATTGGTGGACTACTAGTTTATATGAGCCAACTTAAAACTTCAGAATTTAAGGTAACAGTAGATAATAAACAAATTACTTCAATACCTGATGACGCATTTATAATTGAAGGAAGTAATGTAAAAATCCAGTTAAAGAGTATTGAAAAATTACTATACGGATACTCGTTTAGAAATGGACAATATGGAAGATCTTCACAATACAGCGAAGATAGAACAAGCTGTTATATCCAAAATGACAATGAAGTTGCATCATTTGCTCAAAACTCAAGAAATATAGAAAAAGTTGTACTTAATGAGGGTGGACCTGCACTAAGCGTTGGAGAAGATGCTAGCATTAAAATAAATTATGAAGAATACGAAATTGAAAATCCTGTTGAAATGATAAATGATAATTTATATATTTCAATAGAGGGGTTATGTGTTGGATGTAATATTCAAGCAAAATATGATACAAAAACAAATACATTTGTAATTTTAACACTTCCATATGTAGCTAACTATTATAATAATGAAATACAAGAAGCTGATGTTATTGGCGAAAATGCAGTATTCAGTAATCAAAAAGCCTTATTATACGGATGGGTTGTTGTAAAAGATGAAAAAGGAAATGTCGGAGTTAATGACACATCTAACCAGATGGTTATTGGTAAAAAATATAAAGCTGTAAAGTTTATTGAAAGCACAAGAGAATTCATCGTACAAACACCAGAAGATAAAATGGGAATAATGTCTATAGGTAGTCAAGGAAGTAAAACAGTAATTAATCCTTCTTATGATGGAATTCTACAAATAAATGAAAACCTATATCTAGTTAGAAATACAGAAAAAGATACAAATATTGAAAAATATGGAATTATTAATAAGAACAATAAAAAAGTAGTTGATGTTGAATTTGATGAAATCGGTTTAGATATGAATCAAATAGCTAAATATGATGTTCAAAATGCATACATTTTGTATGATGATTGTATTCCTGTTAAAAAAGATAATCTATGGGGATTCTTTAGCTTATCAAAAGAAGAATTTATAGTAGAACCTACATATGATGAGATAGGATGCATAATAGGAACTTCAACATCAAGTGCTGCAAGTAATGCAATATTAGTTCCAGAATATGAAGGAATTATTGTTAAAAAAGATGATAAATATGGTTTCATAAATTCATCTGGAAAACTATTAATTAATTTAGTTGCAACAAAATACTATGAGAACAAAGTAAATGGAAAAACAGAATACTTCTTTGTATTTAATGATCAAGAATATAATTTGATAGAATTTTTAATGGAAAATGGTATTCAACCTGTTAGAAAGGAAAAACCTGTTGAAGAAAATGAAAATACAAACACGGAAGTTGAAAACCAAAACACAGAAGCAGAGAATACAAGTGCAAATCAAAATGCGGAAGTAGAAAATTCTAATGCTGAAACAGTAGCTGAAAATACATCAAATGTATAAAAATAATAATAAAATAAAACATAAAAATCTCCTTAATTAATATAATTGATTAAGGAGGTTTTTTATGGAAAATAAAAAATTTAAAATGATAATAAAGGGAAGTGCTATTGCAATTATTATAACAATAGTTGCACTGCTAATTCTTTCATTTGTATTAGCGTATACAGATTTAAAAGAAAGTTTCGCAATGCCAATAATTTGGATAATATTGGGTTGTAGCATTATTATAGGAAGTATTATAAGTTCAAGAAAAGTAAAAAGTAATGGATTAATTAATGGTAGTATTGTCGGTTTTATTTATATATTTGTGCTTTATTTACTTTCAAGTCTTATTGTAAGAAATTTTGCATTAAATACATATAGTTTTATTGCTATTGCTATATCTATAATAACGGGAGTTATTGGAGGTATTATTGGAGTAAATTTATAAAAAGTTATCTGAAAATGGTTGCTATTTTTCATAAAATGGAGTAAAATCTTAAAGTATCTATAGTTTTACGAAGGGATGATAATATTATGAAAAAGAACAATTTGAAGTTAATCTTATATGGAGCATGCATTATATTAATTTCTTTAATTTCTTTTGTAGGTATTTATGCTAAAAGTAAAAATACTACAATCAATAAAGTTAAAGAATATGCATTAGATTCAGATATTAATAGCGAAAGAGAAATTATAATAAAGGTTGACAAACCTGGAGAAGTTACAGAAGAAGATACTGATGAGACTTCTGAAGAAACAGAAGAAAAAGCTGAGGAAGTAGCTGAAGAGAATGAAAAAGAAAAAGTAGATCAAGAGGAATCTATCTATACAGCAGAAAATTATAAAAAAGCAAAGAAAATAATAGAAAGCAGATTAAACTTTTTACAATTAGATTATTATGAAATATCTTGTAACGAAGATGATGGAACAATAACAATTAAAGTTCCAGAAGATGAAAAAACCGACTATGTTTCACAATATAGTGTAACAACTGGAGAGTTTAAAATTTCTGATAATGATACAGATGAAATGCTTATAAACAATAGTCATATTAAGAGTGTAAAAATTGCAAGCTATGCTCAAGAATCAGGAACATTAATTTATCTAGATATTCAATTAAATAATGAAGGTAAAGAAATATTAAAGAATATTTCTAACACATATAAAGGTACAAGCGAAAATCCTAAGGCAGATGCAAAAGAAGAAAATGATGATGAAGAATTAGTGGAAGATGAAGAAGAAGCTGTAGAAGGTGAAGAAAGTACTGAAGCTGAGGCTAAAGAAAAGACAAACGAGGTAAAAATCACATTAGATGATACAACACTTTTAACTACTTCATTTGATGAAGAAATTGCTGATGGAAAAATGCAATTTACAATGGGTACAAGCTCAGATGCTAGTACTTTACGAGAATATATAAGATCTGCATCTAACATTGCTGTTTTCTTAAATTCTGAACCACTACCAGTTTCATATAGTGTTAGTGTTAATAGAGAAGTTTATTCAGAAATTGGAACAAGTGATTTACTTGTAATCACAATTGTTTTAGCAGCTGTGTATGCAATTGCATTAATATTTATGATTATTAAATATAAAAAGCTTGGATTAATAGGAGCACTTTCTTGCATTGGATATATAGCAATATTATTACTTCTTGTTAGATATGCAAATGTTAAAGTATCAATTAGTGGTATAATGGCTCTATTTGGAACAGCAGTATTAGAATATGTTTTATTAACTAAATTAATAAAAACACAGACAAGTGATTTAGATAATGAAGCAAGAGAGAAAAAAGTAAAGAAAGTTATAAAACAAAACATTGAAATATTAATTCCAATTCTTATTATTAGTATCGTATTTTCTTTAACACAATGGCAACCAATTACTAGTATGGGAATGATATTATTCTGGACTGTATTAGAAATGCTGATATACAATACTTTTAATGCGAAAATTATATGTAAGAAAGAGGGAAAATAAATGAAAAGAAATGTTTATATTGCACTTATATGTTTAGTTCTTATTGCTGTAATTATTGTATGTTTTAAAGGATTTAATATTGGTTTAGAATATGCAGAAAATACATGTATTACTGTTAATGTAGGAAAGCAATTTGAAAAGAAAGATATTCAAGCTATCACAAATGAAGTATTTCCAAAAACAAAAGTAATTATACAACCAGTAGAAGTATATAAAGAGGCTGTACAAATTACTGTAAAAGATGTTTCAGATGAACAATTGGAAGCATTAAATACAAAAATAAATGAAAAATATGAACTTGAAAATGAAGTTTCAGATATTGAAGTTATAAAGAATACCAATGTAAGATTAAGAGATGTTATAAAACATTATATATGGCCTGTTGTTATTGCATCTGTTATTGTATTAGCATATGAACTTTTAAGATTCAAAAAACAAGGATTTAAAAATGTTTTATGTATGGCAATTGTACCAGTTGTTTTAGCACAAGTCCTACTTACATGTGTATATGCAATATGTAGAATTCCAGTTAATAGTTATACATGCAATGTTGCTTTAATTCTTTATATCTTAAGTGAAATATTCGCTTATCAATTACTATTTAAAAAAGAAAATGGCGAGGCTAAATAAATATTAAAAAATTAAAAGAAATCTCAAATAAATTGAGGTTTCTTTTTTTATATCAATTACCTTAATTTGAATAACAAATGTACAACCGATCCATAATAATTAAAAATAATAAAAAAATGATAAAAAGGAGAAGAGTTGTATAATGTATAATTTTAGAACAGATTTAACTGTTGAAAGAAGTGAGATTTATAAAAATAAAAATAATGCTAATTTTATAGATGGTATAGAAACGGAAGAAATCGATAAGAATCATATAAAAATTACAAGAGTTTTTATAACAAATGAAAATGGTGAAAAAGCAATTGAAAAACCAATTGGAGATTATATTACTATTGATATTGATAGAGTTAAAGGAATTGGTGATGAGAGAATAGAAGAGATTTCAGCTATAGTTGCAGAGGAATTAAAAACAATAATAAAAAAACACATTGATGATAAACAAGAAATATTAGTTGTTGGGCTAGGAAACATATATGTTACACCCGATGCATTGGGACCAAAAGTTATTCCAGAACTTGATGTAACAAGACATATTTTAAAATATATGCCCAATTTAATATCTATAGATGCAAGATCAGTTGCAGCAATTGCACCAGGAGTATTGGGAATTACTGGAATTGAAACAGCTGAAGTAATTAAAGGAATTGTTGATAATATTCATCCAAAGTTATTAATTGTTATTGATGCACTTGCTGCAAAAAACATACAAAGAATTAGCAGTTCAGTACAGATATCAGACACTGGTATTGTCCCTGGCGGAGGAGTAGAAAATAAAAGAAAAGAAATTAGTGAAAGAACATTGGGTATCCCTGTTATTGCAATGGGAATACCAACTGTGGTTGAAAGTGCTGTTCTTGTAAATGATTGTTTAGATTTGTTTATAACAAAATTACAAAATGATGCACAATCAAATGAATATTTAAATAAAATGAAGGAGCAAGATAATTATGAAGAGATAAAAGAAGCGTTAATGCCAAGTGAATATAATATGATAGTAACACCAAAAGAAATAGATGAACTTATAGAAAACATGAAAGATATTGTGGCAAGAGGAATTAATATGGCTATACAATAGTTATTTGAATTATAAAAATAGATTTTTATTATAAAAAAATCCCAATTTTTTTAAAAATAAATTTGGGATTTTTTGTTATTTTTTTTATTGTGCTTTTTTATTAAATTTATTGATTATTTATTGATTATTTATTGATGTTTATATATAATAAAATAAACAAAAGAGGGGGGAATAAAATTGAGTAATAAGAAACAAAAAGGATTAACTCTGGGTAAATTAATACTAATTATTATTTTGATATTATTTGGATTAGCTGTAATTCTTTCAAGTGATTCAAATGATTCATATAAATCAAATACTGAAGTGATGAAAGTTTCTAGTTATGATAAAACATTTAGAATAATTTCAAGTCAAGAAAATTCACAAGCTGAAGATTTTTTATATTCATATGCAAAAGCAAAAGGCTATAAAATTACTATTGAATATGCAGGAACTCTTGATATTATAGAGAAACTAAACAGTGGAGAATACTATGATGCTGTTTGGCTTTCAAATTCAATATGGAGTTATATGCTAGACAGTTCTGTTAGTCTTTCAAATTCAAAATGTACAAGTATTAATCCTATTGTATTTGGAATAAAAAAATCAAAAGCTGAGAGTCTTGGATTTGTTGGAAAAGAAATTTATACAAAAGATTTAGTGCAAAAAATTGCAAGTGGTGATCTAAAATTTAGTATGTCAAATCCAACAAGTACAAATAGTGGAGCCTCTGCATATTTGGGAATGCTTCAAGCACTTGCTGGTAACCCAGAAGTATTAACAGAAGAAATTTTGCAAAACGAAGAGCTTCAAGATAATTTAAGAACTTTATTTACAGGAATGGAAAGGTCATCCGGAAGTGAAGACTTCCTTGAAGAATTATTCTTAAATGGAGATTATGAAGCTGTTGTTGCATATGAATCTTCAATAATAAATATAAACAAACAATTACAATCTCAAGGAAAAGAAACATTATATGCAATTTATCCTATTGATGGAGTTTCAATTTCTGATAGTCCATTTGCATATATAGATCATAAAAATGATAATAAAAAAGAGATGTTTACTGAAATACAAGAATACTTATTGAGCAATGAAGGCCAGCAAGCTTTAGCAAAAACTGGAAAGAGAACTTGGTATGGAGGAGTATCTAATAATGTTGACAAAACAGTATTTAACCCAGACTGGGGAATAGATACTACTAAATATATTTCTCCTATTAAATATCCAAGTACTAAAGTTATAAAATTAGCACTTAATTTATACCAAACAGCATTAAGAAAACCAGTTCATGTTGTATTTTGTTTAGATTATTCTGGAAGTATGTATGGAAATGGAAGAAATGAGTTGGTAGCTGCAATGGAATATATTTTAACCGAAAAAGCAGCTAACGATTTTATTCAATTCTCAGATAAAGATAAAATAGATGTTATACCATTTGCATCTAAATCTTATTTACCATGGTCAACATCGAGTGGAACACAAACAGAAGACTTATTATATAAAATTAGAAGCGTAACTCCAAACGGAACAACAGCTCTTTATCCAGCTGCTAGAGATGCAATAGAACTTTTAAAAGATGAAGATACAGAAACATATAATTTATCTGTTGTTTTAATGACTGATGGAGAAGGAAATGAAGGAACTTATACTGATTTGTACAATGTA
>JAEEGL014802947.1_pt1 | contig 17091 bp, 14 predicted proteins | sample 9134231 | NCBI WGS metagenome assembly JAEEGL01 (sample SAMN16246548, study PRJNA631951) | gut metagenome | biome: gut microbiome; feature: rumen; material: fiber-attached | host: Bos | place: Iran: Karaj | collected 2018-10
GGATGCAAGCCTCTCCTTATCGCAGAAACAATAATATGCTTCGCCCTTTTCAATAAGCTCCTTGGCATACTTCATATATATGCCCGTCTTCATTCTCTCACTCTGCACATAAGGCCCGTATCCACCATCCTTGTCCGGTCCCTCATCATGCTTTAATCCGGTAGCTTCAAGAGTCCTGTATATAATATCAGTGGCTCCCTCAACATACCTCTCCTGATCCGTATCCTCTATACGAAGCATAAACACACCATCCTCATGCTTCGCGACCAGATACTCATAAAGAGCCGATCTTAAATTTCCCACATGCATCTTCCCTGTCGGGCTCGGTGCATACCTTGTACGAATTTTCTCCATCTCAGTTCATCTCCTATTACAATATAAAAACATCTAATTATTTAGGCTGGTTTTAGTTCTTAATTCTTGATCTTAATTCTTGAATTTAATTCTTGGTTTTAATTCTTGCTTTTAATTCTTGCTTTTTATTCTTGCTTTAGTACATATATTTATTCCATACAGGTTTCTTGACGCATATGTATGTAATTCAGCAATGTGTCCGAGGCCGGCACTTAGCGAAAACAAGCGTTAGCGATGTTTGAGCTTAGTACCGCTGCCACGAGGACCCATAGCCGAAAGGCGGTGCTGAATACATACATATGTGGCAAGAAGCCGTCACTGTATCAATACAAAAATTTCACTAATCGTCAATAAGTTACTTACTGTCTGATTTGTCCGTTACCATAAATCTTGTACTTGTATGAAGTGAGCTCCTTCAACCCCATCGGTCCCCTCGCATGCAGCTTCTGGGTACTTATCCCGATCTCCGCTCCAAATCCGAATTCAAATCCATCCGTAAATCTTGTCGATGCATTCACATATACACAAGCCGCATCCACTCCGTCAAGGAACTTCTCTGCCGTCTCTTCATTCTCGGTAACAATACATTCCGAATGATGCGTATTATACTTATTGATATGCTCTATAGCCTCATCAACACTCGAGACAACCTTTACCGAAAGGATATAATCCAGAAATTCCTTCCCATAATCTTCCTCGGTGGCAGGAACCACACAGTCTCCGAGGATCTTCATGGTCTCTGCATCTCCCCTGAGTTCCACATTCTTTTCATCCAGAGCCTTCTTCATCTCGGGCAGATACTTTTTGGCCACATCCCTGTGTATAAGCAGAGATTCCGCCGCATTGCACACACTGATCCTCTGTGTCTTGGCGTTAAACATGATCTTTACCGACATATCGAGATCGGCATCCTTGTCAATATAAACATGACAATTACCTGTCCCGGTCTCTATTACAGGGATTGTGGAGTTCTCAACAACCGCACGGATAAGACCTGCTCCTCCCCTGGGAATGAGCACGTCCACATATTCCTTCATCTTCATAAAACGTGTGGTGGTCTCCCTGTCGGTATCTTCTATAAGCTGAAGCACATCGGGATCGATTCCGCAGGATTCAAGTGCTTCACGGATGATCTTAACAATAGCCTTATTGGAATTAATGGCTTCTTTCCCGCCCTTTAATATAACAGCATTACCGGTTTTAAAGGTAAGTCCGAAAGCATCTGCGGTAACATTGGGTCTTGATTCAAATATGATGCCTATTACACCGAGCGGAACTCTCACTTTTTTAAGATGAAGCCCGTTGGGTCTGTCTGCTTCCTCCATTACCTCACCGATAGGATCGGGCAGTTCTATTATCTGGAGAAGCCCTTCTGCCATGGCCTCTATACGACTCTTTGTAAGCCTGAGGCGATCCACCATGCCTTCCGAGATTCCGTTTTCCTGAGCTTTTGAAGTATCTTTATTGTTCTCCTCTATCAGAAATTCGTAAGAATCCTTTAAAGCATTTGCACACTTTTTAAGTGCCTTATTCTTTTCTGACGTAGTGAGCTTTGCAGCCTTATACTTAGCTTTTACGGCATTTTTTCCAAGTTTTTCAAGATCATACATTTTTTTAATCCTCACTCTGTGTTCAAACAAGAAATATCATACCGGGCTTTATATCGTTACTTTCAGTCGGAATATGCACAGTCTCTTGCATTTTATAGCCGATTGCAACGCTTTTGTTTATCAGAGCCGGCCATTTTGCAAGGAATCTGTCATAATAACCGCCTCCGTAGCCGAGCCTGTTACCCTCTTTATCAAATGCCACCCCCGGCATTATCATCAGGTCATTTTCTGCATCATTATATATATACTCTTCCGTATCTCCTATGGGTTCCCTTATTCCGCGAAAGCCCTCTTTGAGTTCCGAAAGAGATCCTATCCTGTAAAACTGCATTTCCTTCCCGCACACCTTGGGATAATACACTCTTTTTCCCTGCGCCGTGCACAGATCAAATATGCCGTCTGTCGGAAGTTCCGAACCGTAAGAAGCATATAACAGAATGCGGGATGCTTTGTTAAAAACCTCAAGACTGCTTATGGCACTTTCGATGCTCTTTGCAGCTTTGGCCCTCTCATCTTCCGAAAGCCGGTCTCTTTTTCCCATAAGCTCTCTTCTGAGCATTTTCTTTTCAGGTAAAAGGCTGGCCATGTATCACCTCTTCATAAGATATACTCGCGCTTTATCAGTTATGCAGCTTATCTACAAAGTCAGGAAGGTCAAAATTATCGTCCTTGTGGGAAATAAAAAGCGTACCTTCGTTTCTTCCTTCCATTATCTTGTGAAGAATGCCTATATCCTTGCTGTTACAGATGATCATATCACAGCCCGAGCTGGTTGCAATCTTCGCTGCCACCATTTTAGTGTTCATTCCGCCGGTTCCAACTTTGCTTCCCGTGGTACCCTTGGCCATTTTAAGATATTCTTCGTTTAGATTCGATACTATCTCGATAAACTTTGCATCGGGGTTGTTATGAGGATCATCTGTGTAGAGCCCGTCTATATCCGATAAAAGGATGAGCAGATCCGCTCCCGTAAGAGCTGCAACCACAGCAGAAAGCGTATCATTATCACCGATCTCCATCATTACCTCGAAGGTGGAAACCGTATCATTCTCGTTTACGATGGGAATAACGCCCAGTTTAAGAAGCTCTGCAAAGGTGTTTGTTGCGTTGTATCTGTTCAGATTATCAACGATAGTATTCTTGGTCATAAGTACCTGTGCCGCCACCTGGTTATACTCCGCAAAAAGCTTCTGATATGTCATCATAAGCCTTGCCTGGCCGATAGCCGAACAAGCCTGCTTTTCTGCCGTTGAAAGCTTACCTTTCGACTCTTTACTCATGCCCACAGCTTTCATTCCCGCAGATATTGCTCCGCTGGTAACAAGAATAACATCCTTGCCCTGATTGCGTATATTGCTGAGTTCTCTGACAAGCCTTTCAATACGGATATAATCCATATCCCCTGTCTCGGCATGCTGCAGGGAAGATGAGCCGATCTTTACAACAATTCTCTTTTTATCCTTGATGGCTTCTCTTAGATTCTCGTTCATTTTAATAAACCTGCCTGAAACTATATTTGGATATCATGGATTGCAAGCATAATTCGCGCTTTGACCTTTGGACCCTTGATATCATATTTTAGCAAAACAGAGATTAATTGTACAGCTTTTCAATCACCTTCCGGGCTGTTTTGATCCCATCGGCAGAGGCTGAAGTGATTCCTCCGGCATATCCCGCCCCTTCTCCGCAAGGGAAGATACCGCCGATATTACTTTGGAAAGCCTCATCTCTTACTATTCTTACAGGGGAAGATGTCCTGCTTTCAACTCCCGCAAGTATCACATCCCCGGAGTCAAAGCCGGCTATCTTTCTTCCGAAGCTGTTCATGCCCTTAATAAAGCATTTATTTATCTCATCTGTAAAAATCCCTGAAAGATCCGCCTCTTTATAAATACCTTTTATCTCCGGATGTATTCCCCCATTAATACTTCCTGAAGGTGCGTATCCGGACCCTGCACCGTATCCGCAGGCCGGAGCAAAGTCGCCGTATCTCTGAACCGGAACTGATCCCTTTCCCGTAGCAAATGCCTTTCTTTCCAGATCCCTCTGAAACTCCACTCCGGCCAAAGGATGATCTGATGGAAAATCAGAAGGATCGACAGTCACGATAATGGCACTGTTTGCGTTATTACCACTCCTTCCGCTGTAACTCATACCGTTTACGGCGATCATGCCTTCCTCGGAGGATGCGTTTACCACATATCCTCCCGGACACATACAGAAAGAGAATACACCTCTTCCTTCTTCTGTCTGTGCCGTAAGCTTATAGTCCGCCGCACCCGGCTCACCGGCAGCATCCCTGCCGTACTGAGAAAGGTTTATCATCGTCTGCGGGTGCTGTACCCTGAAACCGCAGGCAAAAGGTTTTCCTGTCATAAACAGACCGCGATTAAACAAAAGCTCGAATGTATCACGTGCAGAGTGTCCTATGGCTAGCACCAGAGCATTGCATTCTATCTCTTCCTCATCATTTACGATAACGCTTCTAAGCTTTCCGTCTGATATCTTAATATCTGTCAGCTTACAGTCAAATCTTACCTCTCCCCCCAGGCTGCGTATCTCTTCACGAATGTTTTTAACTACATTTTTCAGTATATCAGTGCCTATATGCGGCTTTGCATCATACAGAATGTTTCCCGGGGCTCCGGCTTTAACAAATTCCCTCAGCACAGCCCTGTTTATACCGTCAGGATCCTTGATCAGAGTGTTCAGCTTTCCGTCCGAAAAAGTTCCGGCGCCGCCCTCTCCGAACTGTACATTGCATTCGGTGTCCAGTTTCCCGCCGTTCCAGTAGCTTTCAACTATTCTGCTTCTGTCTTCAACACATTTTCCTCTTTCGAGGATTATGGGATCAAGACCGGCTCTGGCAAGATAAAGGCCGCAAAAAAGGCCTGCCGGCCCGCTCCCCGCTATTACGGGACGCACTTTAAATTTACCCGCGGCTCTTTCGGGATTCATTGTAAAAAATACGGGATCATATTTTGAAATATTATTTGATATGTTTTTCTTTTTAGATGCTCTCTTAAGGATATCTTCTTCATCTTTTACCGAAAAGGAAACACTGTAGCTGTAGTACAGCTTCGGCTTCTTTCTGGCATCGAGGCTTCTTTTGAGTATCTGAATGTTTGTAATATCCTTTGCGGATACTCCCAGTAAAGACGCAATATCTTTTTTTATCAGTTCTTCCTGATCTTTAAGCGGTATAGAAGCATCTGTTTTGATCTGATTTATCTTCAGCATCCTGATGCGGCCTCCCCCGCTATATGTCCGCTGGTCCAGGCCCACTGAAGGTTATACCCCCCGCACAGGCCGTCTACATCAAGTATCTCACCGCAAAGGTACAGGCCTTTGCATATCTTTGATTCAAAGAATCCGTCTATCTCGGATAAAGGTATTCCGCCTGCGGTACACTGTGCCTGCTCGTAAGGATTAACCCCTTTGGCACGCACTCTGAAGTGCTTGATCACAGAGATAATGCTGTTTAATTCCTTACAATCATCGGAGAAAAATGCATCCTGTGATAAATTCGAAAATCTGCATACGAGTGTCGCAAGCTTTTTATTCATTACACCCGAAAGTATCTGATGTATGTTTCTGTCCTGCAGCAAAACAATCCTGGCGGAGAGTTCATTAAAAAGAGTCATTTCGTCAACTTCGGGGAAGAGATCGATATCTATGGAAACGGTTTTATTCTCCCCCAAAAGCCCTGCAACTATCCTGCTTATCTGAAATGCCGGTATGCCGGATATTCCGTAATCGGTGAACTGAAGTTCCCCGTAAGAAGCTCCGTATCCGCTCTCATCATTCTCGATAAGAAGAGCCGCAGCACACCTTACTCCGCTTGTGATCTTCCAGAAATCTCCTTCACATCTGATGCCCGCAAGCGCCGGATAAGTGGGCAAAATACTGTGTCCCAGGTCAGCCGCAAGCTTATATCCCGACCCATCGGAACCTGTTACCGGCGCTGCTTTTCCGCCGCAGGCTATTATCACACGATCAAAGGTTTCTTTATCATCACCGCTTTTTACCGTAAATCCTTTTCCGGATCTTACAATATCATCAACCTTCTTATCGCATAAAAGGTTTATCCCAAGTGATGAAACCTCAAACCTTAAAGCATCAAGCACCGAAGAAGCCTGTTCACTGTAAGGATATATTCCACCGTTTTTTTCGGTGAGCAAAAGGCCCAGTCCGTTAAAAAACATCACTGTATCCATAAATCCAAACTTCTCAAGAGCAGACAAAACAAAAGCCCTGTCACCCGAATAATAGTATTCTTCCGAAAGGCTTTTGTTGGACAGATTGCATTTACCGTTTCCGGTCATAAGGATCTTTTTACCAACACGATTGTTTTTTTCAAAAACAGTGACCTGAGCTCCCTGTTTTGCTGCTGATATTGCAGCGGTAAGCCCGGATGCTCCTCCGCCTATAACTGCAACTTTCACGTTATACCTCTCCCGATCGGTGAATGATACATATTCATTCACAGCACGTGGAATGTCTGTCCGAGAGATCTTATCAGTCTGCTTCCCGGCAGATACTCCAATTCATATTCTCTGAAATTCCTGCTAAGAAGCAACAGGATCACATATAAAGCAGTCATTTCAAGCAAAACAAAAATGGCCGTAAACAGATTGCCCAGATGAGGCGATACCGCTTTCGACAAAAAGTAATTAAGCACTCCCACAACGGCTCCGACAAGGATCGGAACAAGGGAATTGTTTATCGGATCAACAGTCATATCCAGCCTTAGCAGAGATATGATCAGATAGCCTACAAACTTCATGATAAGAGATACCATATAGGCTATGGAAAAAGCGATCAACATCTCTTTACCTTTAGAGATCATAGTGCTAAATATGACAGCGAACACTACATCCGAAGGGACCTGCACTATATATGCAAAAAGCCCAAAACCTTCATTCATGATGATCTTCAGCATATAGAATGTAACAAGCATAAACAGAGCGCAAAAGCCGCCTATTACAAGCAGATTACGGGAAGGGCCTACCGTTTCCGATCCAAAAACTCTGGCTAAGATTTCTCCTTCCGCTATCAGATATGCACACCCGAAAGCACCGTAAATAAAGCAAAGATGAAAACCCGTCTGAAATGCACCCCTTGCTCTTCCCATCTCACTGCGTTTGCGGAAAGTAATAGTCTTTAGCACAAGTATTATTACCATAAACATGCCGATCATGCAGAAAAAAACCGGCGGGATAAATACCGTCTGTGCAAACAGTCCCACAAGCTCCGGAGTGTTGTTATCCTCATTCATAAGATACAGATAAACAACACCGAAAATAAACGGGAAGGCAATGAGTATGTAGTTAAATACAGAAGGTAGTCTTCTTCTCCATATCATCAGGAATACATTTCCCGTCGGATCGTTTCTTTTGAAATAGTCTTCCTCGTATTCCGTCACTCTTCTTTTGGCGGCAAGCTTTGCGATAAGCAGAAAAACTATGATCAGTAATTCCGAAAATGCTGCGGATAAAGCAATACCTACGCATCCGTATACCGCAAAAAAATCATCCTGCTTTAAAAGCGCTGCGGCTTTTGTCCCGTATCCCGAAAGAAGCGATGCAAATATATTACCAAGCACAACTATAAGCACCTGACGGATTATAGCGGAAAAACCTACAGCTCCCGAAAACTTTCTGCCACACAGATAGCCTCCGAGATTCTCCGATACCAGCCTTAAAAAAAATATCAATCCGAATAAATATACAAGATACCTTGCGTGAGAAAGTCCAAAGATATCAACAACCACGTAAGAGCCAAATGTGACAATAAGAAAAGCTGCCAGTACGCCTGTCACCAGATGCATGTAATTGGAATATCTCCAGATAAGTCTGGCCGATTTATACTTGTCTTTGGAATACTTTGATCTTAAGATCCTGCCGAGAAATTCCGAAATCTTTTCACCAAAAAACAGCCACGCGGCTTCGTAAACAGCCAGACACGTGAACATATAACCAATGCCGATGTTGTCTATCCTCGTTCTGAATATAAGGCAACCGGCAAGAAAAATAATGACAGCGATGCATTCAAGCCTGTTTTTATTTATAAGTGCCGCATTCAAAATAAACCACCGTTAAAGATCAGTTCTGTCTTGTTATACCAAGATCGTTAAGTGCCTTTTCCTGCCGTTCCTCCATCTCTTTGCTTTCTTCTTCGGTCATATGATCGTATCCGGAAAGATGGAGCATGCTGTGTGCTACGAGAAATGCAAATTCTCTTTTTACGCTGTGCCCGTATTCATCGGCTTGCGCAAATATTCTGTCGGCAGAAAGTATTATATCCCCCAGGATTATATCTCCCGTTTCGGGATCGGTATGATCCGCTTCCGATCCTGCGGGGATCACATATTCACCCGGTTTTTCAAATTCGAGGCTCGGAAACGAAAGCACATCCGTCTCTTTATCTATGTTTCTGAAATCCCTGTTATACTGTCTGATACCCTCGTTGTCGGTTATCAGCACATTTACCGTTATATTGTCAAACGGACAGTTCTCATTTTCAAGAACCCTTGATGCAACAAGACTGACAAGGTCCGATACATCAAAACCGAATTCCGCGTCTATCTCATTCTCAACGTAAAAGTTCATAATAAAGCTTCTCTTCCTTAAATATCCTCTTCATGGTGTTTACATCATTAAATGTAAGATTACTGGAATCGAATAATCCCGCTTTTTCATATCTTAAAAATGTGGCATCTACGATCTTGTCGATCTGCGATGAGATCTTAATCTCGGGATTTTTTTCATAAAGAGCTATTATCGCGACGATTATCGTGTGTGAAAAGAGCAGTACCGCGCTTTCCCTTGTGGCAAGCTTATTATGAGTTCTTTTTGCTATAAAATCCGTATAGTCAATAAGAATCTCCCTTACCTCTTCGGGGAAGTTTTCACCTTCAAGAAAATCCTGTCTTTCTTTTACACCCAGCGGACAGAATTTATAATAATAACCCGCACATTTCAAGGCATCGGAATTCATCCCCAAACGGGCTGCGATCCTCTCTGTAAAATAGGATGTATGGATAAGGATCTTATAAGTGCGTCTGTCATTTTCACGTGTGGCAGCCAGAAGATAATACTCTGTATCGTTCAAAAGCTGATATCTGTCACGAAGCTTATATCTGACCTTAAGAGCATATGTCCTGATACCTATGAAGATCATTATACCGGTAATGATCACATTTACGCCCGGGAGCAAAAACTGCTCGGGAGAAAGCTGCCTTGAGGATGAAAGAATGATCCCTGTCATCTCGCATGCGAGCAGACCTAACAGGGTTATAAACAGAGGCCTTCCGATCTTGATATCTCCTTTGATCGGGAAAAATACAGCTATGCCAAGGCTTCCGCACAATATATACAGTATCACTATCACGGCTTTGCTTCCGCATAAAAGTGCACTTATCATTACAAGGCTGCACCCGCCCACAAGTCCAAGAAATGGTGATGAGAATACAGCGAGTACCACAAAAAAGCCCGTAAAAGGCCAAGCTGCGGAGGGAATGAAAAGTGTTACTCCGGTAAGGCAAAGTCCAATAATGTATATGGTCCAAAATCTTCCGAGGTTTGTAAGCGCATCCTCCTCGGAATACTTTACGACCGGATACTGCTTTCTGACTGCGGTACCTAATATAGCCACGGCAATTATCGAAAAAACAAGTCTTTCTATAGCAGCGGTAGGCTCCAGGTCAAAAAAGAAATATACGACAGCTGTAAGACCTGCGCATATAACAAGGCATATTATCTCCGGTAAAAACCACAAGTATGAATTTTTAGGATTCTCTGATTCACTTCTTCTTTCCGGCATGGGATCTGTCTCCGGCTTCATATTTATCGTATGCTTCAACAATCTTCTGAACAAGAGGATGTCTGACAACATCCTTGTTGGTAAGATTACAGAAGCTTATATCCTGCACATGTGATAACACCTTCATCGCTACATCAAGTCCCGATCTGGTCCCCGAAGGAAGATCTTTCTGAGTGAGATCCCCGGTCACTACCACTTTGGAACCGAATCCTATTCTGGTAAGGAACATCTTCATCTGTGCAGGTGTAGTATTCTGTGCTTCGTCAAGGATTATAAAGGAGCTGTCAAGAGTACGTCCTCTCATATATGCAAGAGGTGCCACTTCAATGAGTCCCTTCTCCATATTTCTCAAAAAGCTCTCTGCACCCATTATCTGATAGAGCGCATCGTAAAGAGGCCTCAGGTAAGGATCCACCTTACTCTGAAGATCTCCCGGCAGAAAGCCGAGCTTTTCCCCTGCTTCTATAGCGGGTCTTGTAAGTATTATCCTTGATACTTCCTCATTCTTAAAAGCCATTATAGCCATAGCCATTGCAAGATACGTCTTACCGGTTCCCGCAGGCCCGGTTCCGAAGGTGATCATGTGATCCCTGATGGCATCGACATACTTTTTCTGACCTATGGTTTTAGCCTTTATGGGCTTACCGTTAACTGTGTGACATATGACATCCTTATCGAGCTCTCCCAGCACATCGGATGTGTTTTCTTTTTCCATGCTTATGGCATAGTCCACGTTCTGTTCCTCTATTTCATTGCCTTTATCGGAATATACGCTCAGATCCTTTAACACGTGTATTGCCCTGGATACATTTCCTGTATCACCGCGTACGTATACAGCACCGTTTCTGTCGGTTACGATCACATCAAAATCTCTCTCGACTTTTTTGATGAATCCATCGCCTACTCCGAATATCTTCCTGACGTTTTCGACGCTTAATTCTATCTTTTCGGATACTTCACTCATTTAATGAAACTGCCCTTTATGATCAAGTATTATATAATGCCTTTTATAAGTTTCTGTTTTTCGCATTTTTCAGATGAAAAATGATAAGCCTTAAGGAATCTTTCGATAACAGAACCTGTCTTATTCTCATCCGAGGAATATACTGTGGCGATCTTATCGCCCTTTTTCACCATATCTCCGGTTTTTTTATCAAGCAAAAGACCAACAGATAAATCTATCTCACTTTCCTTTGTTTCACGTCCGCCGCCCAGCATAAGACTGCATATTCCTATCTCTTCACAGTCGATATGGGAAATATATCCGTCCTGCGGTGAAGTGATGTCGGTAACAATGGTAGCGAGCTTAAGTCTGTCCGGCTCATAAACATATTTATCATCTCCGCCCTGAGCCTTCACAAACTGTGCCAGCCTGTTTAATGCACTTCCGTCGGATACTGCTTTTTCAAGCTTATTTCTGGCATCGGATTCATCTGAAGCTTTCCCGCCAAGAATAAGCATTCTTGTACCGAGGGTATAGACAAGCTCGGTAAAATCCGATGGACCTTTTCCGTTTAACGTATCGATCGCTTCTCTTACCTCAATGGCATTCCCCACTGCTCTTCCCAGAGGCTGATCCATATCCGATATAACCGCACTCATCTTTCGCCCCGCATTCTTACCGATCTTAACCATCTCCTCGGCAAGAGCAAAGGAATCCTCCTCTGTCTTCATGAATGCTCCGCTTCCGGTCTTAACATCCAGTACTATGGCATCGGCACCGGCAGCCAGCTTTTTGCTCATTATGGAACTGGCTATAAGTGACATATTATCAACCGTTGCGGTTACATCCCTGAGAGCATAGAGCTTTTTATCCGCAGGTGCAAGATCGGCCGTCTGTCCCATTATGGCTATTCCTATATTATTTACGTTATTGATAAACGTTTCGTTGCTTATCGCTGTTGAAAAGCCCGGAAAGCTCTCGAGCTTGTCTATAGTCCCACCGGTATGTCCCAGGCCTCTTCCGCTCATCTTGGCTATAGGCACTCCGCAGGCACTTACAAGCGGTGCAAGCGCAAGTGAAGTTTTATCACCCACTCCGCCGGTACTGTGTTTATCAACCTTTATTCCTTTAATGCCCGAAAGATCAAGAAAATCTCCGCTTTCGGCCATGGCAAGTGTAAGCGCAAGCGTTTCTTTTTCGGTCATCTTTCTGAAATAGATGGCCATCATAAGGCTTGAAACCTGATAATCCGGGATTTCTCCCTTTGTATACCCTTCTATGAAAAAACGGATCTCCTCCTCGGAAAGCTCTCCTCCGTTTCTCTTTTTCATAATGATATCATACATCCTCATGCCGATTACCCCGTTTGGTCCATAAACCTTCTCATCGGAAAACTCTTATATACTTATAGCCCTGCTTTTTTACATACATCCTTAAGACAGCATTTATCGCAAAAGGGCTTTGTTCTTGCAGTGCAGACGGCTCTTCCGTGGTCCACCAGTCTGTGACAGAAGGCATTTCCTTCATCGGGAGGAATTATCTTCCACAGCTTTTCCTCCACTTTTGCAGGCTCTTTTATACCGTTTACAAGCCCTATCCTGTTTACCAGTCTTATACAGTGGGTATCCGTCACGATCGCAGGCTTTCCGTAAATATCGCCCAGCACCAGATTGGCGCTTTTTCTGCCTACGCCGGGCAGTTTTAATAGCTCATCCATTGTATCGGGCACTCTGCCGTCATATACATCACAGAGCATCTGCATGCAGGCTTTGATATCTTTTGCTTTGCTTTTCCCCAGGCCGCAGGGATGAACTATCTTTTCGATATCTTCTGACTTTGCTGCGGCAAGAGCTTCGGGTGAGGGAAACCTTTCGTACAGATCTTTGGTGACGATATTTACCCTTGCATCTGTACACTGGGCAGCAAGCCTTACGCTTACAAGAAGCTTCCATGGCTCCTCATATTCAAGCGAACAACCGCTGTCCGGATATTCTTTTTTCAGCAGATCGATAACGATCAGAGCAAGCTCTTTCTTTGTCATTTAAACACCCACATGGATCATTTATGATATGGCTCTTTGCTTATTATCTTTTCTGCCCTGTAAATCTGTTCAAGCAGTATCACACGCATCAGCTGATGAGGAAAAGTCATATCCGAAAATGAGAGCTTAAGGTCCGCTCTTTTGGACACTTCATCCGACAGTCCCAGCGAACCTCCTATTATGAAGGTTATCGTACTGTGACCTGCTATACCCTGACCTTCGATCCACTGTGACAGTTCCTCGGAAGAAAACTTCTTTCCTTTTATCTCAAGAGTGCATACTACATCGCCCTCTTTTATCTTTGATAGGATCCTTTCTCCTTCCGTCTTTAAGATACCTGCATTTAAAGCATCCGATGCTCCGTCGGGAGTCTTTTCATCAGGGACTTCGATGATCTCAAGCTTCACATATCTGGAGAGTCTTTTGGAGTACTCATCTATTGCATCTCTGAAAAACTTTTCTTTGACCTTCCCAACGCAGATAATGTTAACTCTCATTTCAGCCCTTCAGATACTCATCAATTCCCTTTGCTGCAGCTTTACCTGCACCCATTGCAAGAATAACCGTAGCGGCTCCGGTAACGGCATCACCGCCGGCATATACCCCCTTCTTACTGGTCTTTCCACTTTCTTCATCGGCCACGATGCACTTGTACTTATTTACTTCCAGGCCTTCGGTAGTTGAAGAAATAAGCGGATTGGGTGATGTTCCGAGGGACATTATTACAGTATCGACTTCCATTGTAAATTCCGAATCGGGAATCTCTACGGGACGTCTTCTTCCGGATGCATCGGGCTCGCCGAGTTCCATCTTTACACACTTCATACCGGTAACCCAGCCTTTTTCATCGGCAAGTATCTCGGTAGGATTGGTAAGAAGATCAAAAATGATGCCCTCTTCTTTAGCGTGATGAACTTCCTCCACTCTGGCAGGGAGCTCTTCCTCACTTCTTCTGTATACGATATGAACCTCCGCTCCGAGTCTGAGGGCTGTTCTTGCGGCATCCATTGCAACGTTTCCGCCGCCTACTACAGCCACCTTTCTGCTCTTCATGATAGGAGTGTTGGAATTCTCATCAAAGGCTTTCATCAGATTGCTTCTCGTAAGATACTCATTCGCGGAGAATACTCCGTTGCTGTTCTCTCCGGGAATACCCATGAATTTGGGGAGTCCTGCGCCGGATCCGATAAACACAGCTTCAAAGCCTTCATCATTTATCAGCTCATCAATTGTAACCGACTTACCTATTACAACATCTGTCTCGATCTTTACGCCGAGAGCTTTAACGTTCTCGATCTCTTTTGCAACAACTGCCTTCTTGGGAAGACGGAACTCGGGAATACCGTATACAAGTACTCCGCCGGGCTCATGAAGCGCTTCAAACACTGTCACATCATAACCCATTCTTGCAAGATCTCCCGCGCAGGTAAGTCCGGAAGGGCCTGATCCGATAACAGCAACCTTCTTTCCGTTCTTTTCCTTTGCTCCGACAGGCTTCAGACCATGCTCGGCAGCCCAGTCAGCTACAAATCGCTCAAGCTTGCCGATAGAAACAGGCTCTCCTTTGATACCTCTGATACATTTTCCCTCGCACTGCGTCTCCTGAGGGCAAACTCTTCCGCATACTGCGGGAAGTGCTGTACTTTCGGAAAGGATCTCGTAAGCCTTCTCGATATTTCCAAGTTTTACCTGCTCGATAAAAGCGGGAATATTGATGGATACGGGACATCCCTTTATGCACATCGCATTTTTACAGTTAAGACATCTCGATGCTTCTTCCTGCGCTTCTTCTAATGTGTATCCGAGGCATACCTCGCTGAAATTGTGTGCTCTTTCCTTGGGATCCTGCTCTGAAACAGGTACTTTCTTTAATACGTCCATTTTATAATCTCCTCATGTATACTGTTAATTGGAATAGTCAAAAGATCAATCGCAGTTTCCGCATCCCCCGTGATGGGTCTTGCCCTCTTTCTCGGCGAGGTATGCTCTTCCCTCTTCGGTCTTGTAAAGTGTCTGACGTCTCATCGCTTCATCAAAATTGACTTTAAACCCGTCAAACTCGGGGCCGTCAACACATGCAAATTTGATCTCATCACCTACACTTACACGGCAGGCACCGCACATTCCGGTTCCGTCCACCATGATTGGGTTCAGTGATACTATGGTAGGGAGATTTAGTTCCTTTGTGAGCATTACGGCAAACTTCATCATGATCATGGGTCCGATGCATACGCATTTATCGTAGGTCTTTCCTTCTGCGTAAAGATCTTTTAATGTCTGTGTGACCATTCCGCTTCTTCCGTAAGATCCGTCATCGGTAGTTATATACAGATTTCCGGCCACTGCCTTCATTTCATCTTCCAGTATAAGAAGATCCTTTGTCTTGCATCCCACTATCACATCCGCATCGATGCCGTGCTCATGCAGCCATTTAACCTGGGGATAAACAGGTGCTGCACCGACACCGCCTGCGATAAATAATATCTTTTCCTTTTTAAGATCATCTATGCTTTCATTTACAAGCTCCGAAGGACATCCGAGAGGTCCTACAAAGTCCTTAAAACTGTCGCCCTCATTAAGTCCTGACATGAACTGGGTACCTGCACCGATTATCTGTGCTACTATGGTGACCGTGCCTTTTTCACGGTTGTAATCACAGATTGTCAAAGGTATTCTTTCACCTTCATCATCGGTCCTCACGATGACAAACTGACCCGGAAGACAGTTCTTTGCAGTTCTGGGAGCTTCAACCTCCATGAGAAAAATTGTTGGATTCAGTTCTCTTTTCTTGATGATCTTGTACATTGTTTCCTTTCTCCAATCCTTTTATTATATAGTGAACGAGAATACTCGTTCACTTTCGCGCAGAATGCGAAGCCGCAAAGCGGCTTTCCTATCGCATTCTGGCGCATTAATATTCAGCATCCGCTACTTCGCCCGTTATAAAATCTAACGATAAAAACGTTCCTATCGGTTGATACGATCCGTCTTCAAGGCAATAGACTTCCTCAAAAACATACCTGTAGGATGGATCATACCATTTAATATCCCTCAGTATCACATCGATCCGGCCGCCTCCGGGAAGATGACCTTCCGGCGACTGTATGATCCCCGATTCAAAAAGCCTGTTCATTATTATGTCATGGGCTTCCTCCGGGGGATAGTTGCACTCGAGAATAAGATTATATACACCATCCACAGTGTCTGAGACGATTCCCTTCTCATTTATACGAATGAATCTGTACTCATGCATTCCGGGAAGGAGCACCATCTCTCCGGTGTATTCATATGATCCCGAATTCGGCATTGAGCCGTCTATTGTGTAATATACCCTGTCTCCGCTACCCTCTTTGTAATCAAGTATCTTTATCTTCCGGGGCTCAAAGTATTCTCCCGGTTTGGGGAAGACTTCGGGTTTATCCGGTGGTGCGGGTATTATTGATACGACCGCCTTAACCTGTCCCGAAGTGATACCTCTCTCGTTGACGGCATAAGCACTAATTCTGAATATGCCTTCCTGAAGCAGTATCGGACCTTCATAGATTTCATCATCCGCAATTACCGAAGCCTGCACACCGTTCTCACATGTCACGGTATAGTGTATCTCTGCTCCCTCATCGCCTTCAATCACAAGATACTGAGGAAGCTCATATTTGCCTTCTTCAGGGGATATCACGGGATCGTTACAGTAAAACTCTTTATGTATATCCGTAAGCCCGGCCTGCTCCACAATGCTTCTTGCAGAGTCGTAATCTCCTTGTTCGTCATATATGGAAATGACCTTTTCATAGGCGGTAAGCTTCTGACCCTGTGTAGCGTATGAGCTGTCGGCTATCTCGAGGAGTTCGGCGATATAGCCATCGATGTTACCCTCTCCCCTTACGCAATCGGCATATATCTCTTTTAATGCGATATTGTATTTATCTTTTTCCAAAAGCTCCCTGTAGAGCATGGAGGCCTTGGCGTAATCCTGTGCAGCATATGCTTCATCGGCACATTTTCGTTTGTATCCGTCGGAAGTAAAATATACCGTCAGACACACTACTGTGCCAATTATCAGAGAAAAAGCAAGACCTATCAGTGAAAAAATAACAGGCTTTGGAATTCTCTTATTCTTTAAAGGTGCATCTTTGGTATTATCACCCGCAAGTTTTCCGGCAGATCCCCCTGTATATTCTCCGGAATATTTTACTGCCTGATGAGCCGGATCCGTACTGCTTTTCTCTGCCTCTAAGCTTTCCCTTGCATGGAATATGCCCTTTGTCATTGATTCAATTGTCTGTCTGCAGGTATCTTCTATCTCCGGTTCAAATACAGGA